>Ga0247727_10006365_pt1 | contig 23270 bp, 32 predicted proteins | sample WisWelCaveWW1625_FD_202498 | JGI IMG/M metagenome (GOLD analysis project Ga0247727, IMG submission 202498) | Biofilm microbial communities from Wishing Well Cave, Virginia, United States - WW16-25 | ecosystem: Environmental > Aquatic > Deep subsurface > Groundwater > Cave microbial mat | place...
GTGTCAGGGAGGTATCCTACCAGGCTAGACCATCGGCCCAATAGAATACGACTCTTCTAAGAGACGTTATTAACGTTTAATTTAAAAAATAAGAATAATATGCATTGTTTTTGGTGAATACTCATGGATAAAGATTTTTCAGAAGATGAAAAAAATGGCTTTTACAAGGCAGTTTTTTCTAGACGTGATGTGAGATCTCATTTTACTTCAGAACCAATAGATGATAAGATCTTGTCTAGAATTTTGAATGCAGCTCATCATGCACCTTCTGTAGGTTTTTCACAACCATGGAATTTTATTTTGGTAAAGAACCTTGAAACAAGAAAAAAAATAAAAAATTCTTTTGATGCTGAAAGAATACGTTCATCAAATCTTATTGAGGATCCAAAAAGGTCAAGATATCTATCTTTAAGACTGGAAGGAATCTTAGATTCTGCTGTAAATGTTTGTGTTACATATGATCCTTCTAAGTTCGGTCCTTTTGTAATAGGAAGATCCAGTATACCTGAAACAGGAATTTACAGTGTATGTTGTGCAATTCAAAATTTATGGCTTGCAGCAAGAACAGAAGGGATTGGATTAGGATGGGTAAGTATTCTTTCTAACGACGAACTTAAAAAGACTCTAGAAATCCCAGAACATGTTGTCCCAGTTGCATATTTGTGTCTTGGTCATGTCTCAGAATTTGCGCAAAAACCAGATCTCGAAGCTGCAGGATGGTTACCAAGACTTGATTTGAAAGATGTTGTGTTTTATGAGAAATGGGATAGAGTTGATGATCCAAGCTGGCATCAAATTCATGAGATGATAGTTTCAAATTTAGATTACGCTTAAATTGTTAGCGGAGTTGATTTTTGCTGGGCTCGTGGCGCAGAGTCTAATTGACGCGCAACATGGATAGCGCGGTAGCCTCCTAAGTTACAGGTCGAGGGATCGAAGCCCTCCGAGCCCGCTTTATTATTGATAACAATATTTTCAGATCATCAGATTATTATTTCTAGATGATCATTATGGTTTTAGATTTTTAATCATGCTAAAACGAAATTTTTAGTTATTTGATTTAAATATAATATCATTTGACGAGTGATTATGAAAGTTGTTGTGATTTCGGCCAGCCCAAGAAAAGGTGCTAACACTCAGATCATGATGGAATATTTGTATAATTATGTTAAAACAAAAAATGCTGATACAAAATTCATTGATCTGTCAAAAGAAAGAATTGATTGTTATCGAGGACCTGGAGAAAGTTATAATCAGATTACAATGCAGACAGCAAAGGATGTTACTGAAGCTGATGTTTGGTTCGTTGGTTCACCAATTTATAATTCATTATTTAGCTCAGCTCTGAAGAATCTCTTTGAATATATTAATTATAAAGAGACAGCTGGCAAAACTGCAGGTATAGCAATTTTGTCCTCAGGAAGCATTGGTTTCACAAATGTCCAGAATATGATTACAGGTTTGATGTCCTATTTCAGAGTGATAACAAATCCAAAAGCAGTACACATGACTGTAGATCAGATAAAGAATGGCAAGATAACTGACGAAAACGCAAAGGCTAGGCTCTGTGAACTAGTTGATGAAACCCTAAAACTTGCTTCTTAAACTATCTTTGCGCTAGGTGCAGCGTAAACGGTTTTAAAAATTTTAACAGTATAGTCACCTTGGAAGATGTTGATCACTTGATTACCATCTACGTTCCTAACACGAAATTTGTATTCGTAAGAACCATCTTCTTTAACATCAGTTTGTGCAAAGTGTACCGGTTCACCATTTTTGTATATTTGAATTATTACTGGATATCCTTCTGCAGGATTAATTACCTTGCCTTCAACAAAACCCCATGGAAGAGTATTACCTTCTGGAATGTTCATTGACATAATTTTCTGTTGTAATACAACAGAGCCATCTTCTGATACAAGTGTCTGAATAGAAGGAAATTCTTCTGATATAGATGATGTAGGATTTGGAAACATTACAAATAGTGCAGTTAAAGCTACTAATCCAAAACCAATTACAAACTTCATAGAAATTCTGCTACTAAAGTTACATATTAAGTTGACTAATAATTAGTTCATAGGCATATGTCAAAAGAAAATCTAAACAATGGATGTCGGTGTAATTGTCATTTTGGTGGAGCTATAAGTTGCCCCAGTTGCAAACAAAATCACGAAACTCATCATTGTGAGCACTGCAAATAAGCCTATTTTTTCTTTGGTTTACGTTTTAAGTTTTCTTGTGCTGTTAGCATCTTTAGATGAGAAGCTGGCACTTGTCTGGATTGTTTTGGTAGGTTTTAGACTCTCAGTTAGTTTTTTTTACTTCGTGATGCGAACTATGTTTATGCATATAATCTGCACTTTTTTGTGCAAGCCAGCATATTGCAGTTAGAAACCATGCTGCTACTATAAACACCGTCATAGTAAAGTGCACTGCATCAGGAAGCACAAAGTATAGACCTGTAAGAACTGCTGCAAGGGCACCAACTGTAGCCGTAGGAATGTGTCCCATATTTCACATCACAAATTTGCTTGCTTATAATAGTAATGAAAAATACTAAGTTTGAAAAATCATTTGATAAAAAGAAAAGATTTTGCTAGGCAGTAACGCTTCCAGCATCTTTATTGCCGAAATATCCAGGTCGTGGGACCTCAGATTGCAAAATCTGAATTTTTTGTAAAAGTTCATTTCGTAAATCCCGCGCAACTCGTCTTACGGTGGGTCTCGGGACTCCAAGTTCTTCTACTACTTTAGTATAGATGTCTTGTTTATCTGTAATGCCCCTGTCGAGTAGCGCGTTGATTGCTTCTTTAATATTGGTGCTTTGAGTAGAGCGATTCACGATTTTTATTTTTCAGATCTTCTATATAAGACTGTTACTGTGTTGAACGATCACATATTAATAATTGAAAAAATACATGATCAGAAATTCTATTTGATAGTCTTGCCAAAACATTTTGAAACACTTACATTGAAAATGCTAAAATACAATGTGGTTTTCCCGTACCTGAATTATACATATTAGTTAACTGGCTTTTGGATTTTTTTACTTGAATTTTTGTGATTATTATATAGTTTAATAGAATTTCTATAGATTTGAGTACCTATGTTTATGTCAGAAGATAGTTTTACTCTGGAATGGAGATGTTAGGATAGCAAGACTCTTATGATAAAAGTAAGTAGTTTGAGAAAATGTCCAAGGTTGCAATAGAAACAAATTTTGGAAAAATAGTCTTTGAACTTCTACCAAATCTAGCTCCAGAAACAGTACGAAATTTTGTAACGCTTGCGAAGAGTTCATTTTATGACGGTACGTTATTTCATAGAGTAATTCCAGGATTTATGATCCAAGGAGGGGATCCCAATACAAAAAAACCTGATAAGAGCAAGTGGGGTATTGGAGGTCCAGGACATACGATAAAGGCTGAATTTAATTCCAAGTCACATCTTCGTGGAATAGTTTCAATGGCACGTGCAATGGATCCAGATAGTGCAGGTTCACAATTTTTCATAGTTACTACAGATAGTACTTTTCTTGATAGACAGTACACAGTCTTTGGTCAGGTCATAGAGGGAATGGATGCAGCAGATAAAATAGTAAACTTACCAAGAGATAAAAATGACTGCCCCAATCAAGAAGCAAAATTGCTTCGTGTGACAATATCTGAATAGGTAATCAATTTGAAAAAAATATTTGTGATTTTAGTAATTGCTGGATTGTTTTTTTCCATGTCAGAATCTTTTGGTCAAATAAATTTTGGAGAAAAGCCTCAACAAACTATTGGAATTAGAATTGATGAAAATGGGATAGCTCATGTAACACATGAAGTAATAGGAAGTTCAAAAACCACACAGCAAGTTGAAACAATTGCTGGTACAATGTCCAATCTTTCTGTAACAGACGTAGACGGGAATGGGGCACAATATTTGACTTTGGAAAAATATCCAATAGCCATAGTATTAACTCCTTCAGACAATAACATGATTTTCATAAAATATGATCTTAATGATGTCATAGTTTCGAAAAATGGTATATGGACTTGGGAATGGATTGGTATAGAAAAAACCAATTTTTACTTTCCTGATAGTATTGATATCATATGGATTAATGATAGGCCAGTTTACATTGGAGAAAAAGGTATACGACACCATGGTGGTCAAATGACATTAGAATATGTACTAGACGAGCCTGTAATTTTAAAAAAAGTGGCATGGGAAGATAAAAAATTCGATGTAGGAATTAGAACTTTAACAGACATCGATAAGTTTGAATTCAGTCAACCATCAAAAAGCATTACATTTGATACCCCAGAAAGCAATTCATTAGTTACCATAATAATTCCATTAGAATTGTTATGGGAACCTTATGACGTATATGTTAATAGTAACAAGACTTTGAATTCTGAGTTTTATAATAATGGGACACATGTTTGGCTTGGGTTTAGACCAGATACGTTTGGTACTATAAGCATCATAGGCACTACTGTAGTACCAGAATTTCCATTTGTTCCCCTTGTAATAGGAATTTCAATAGTTCTAGTACTACAATTCAGAAATAAATTCAACTTTCGCTAGGTTATTAGTGGGGTATTATTTTGATGGATGTCTATGCAATGTGGTTGTCATTGTATAAAGTGTGGAAGCACTGAACTAATAACAAATCAGACTGGAAAAGTAGAAAACAACGGGTATTTTGATATGCATCACACGTGTAAAAAATGTAATGTGCATTTTGATCATTTAGAAGGCGATGTATTCAAATCCTGTAAGATTTGTAATTACAAGTCTATCTGAATTGCACTAGTTTGTTGGAGTAGTAACTACGTTTTTCTTGCGAGTCTTTTTGAAGTTCTCTGTTTAGGGCCATGTTTGCAAGTACTTTTGAGATATCCAGAGGTCTTGCAGCCCAGCCATATTCATAGAGTTGAGCAACAACCTCAGAAACTGTTCTTGGTTGTTCAAAAAATGAATCTCTTACAAGTATGTGTATTTTACTTCTAACCTGACTCGAATCAATTGATATCGGTGTAGTGAATTCGGGCTCATGAATTTCAGCATCTTCAAGAGAACTTAGATAATTAACAGTGATTCCTTTATTTGATGCCTCAGTTCCTTCTGATACATATCTCGATAGATTGGTAATGACATCATCCACGCTTTGATTGTCTACGTAAAAGTCCTTAGAGTCTACTTCAATCTCATTTGCACCTATTTTTAGTCGAATTCTAGCCATTTTACATATAATCACTTATGTATTTTCATTTATCCTACTAGCTCTAAGCTACTTAGAAAATAGATCAAAACTTTTACACATAAAAATATGGTTTTTTTCCTATGTGTACTAAAAAGCGATTACAGGTCAGATATGTTATGAAAAGTAAATCCAAAGTATCAATAATTGTAATATCAATAACAGCAGTTCTAGTGATATTTGGTTACTTACAATACGCTTCCGCAATCCAACTCCATGTATCTATGAAAAGTAGTGAGATAATAGAGAGAACAAATGAAGGTACACTTTACCGTCTAAATCTCGAATTTGAAAATCCATCATTTATGATCCTAAATATAGGAAAAACAGACTTTGTGATATCAGTTGAGGGGAAAAATCTTGGTGCCGGGATATTAGAACCAACTATCATACCTGCCAAAGGCAAAAGTATAGTGGAAGCACCGTTTCTTGCAGATAATACAGTTCTTGGTAAATACGAACAAACCGAAAATTCACCATCATTGAGACTTGATGGAACGACAACATACAATCTGTTGTTTATTACACTTAAGATTCCATTTACATATTATCCAACACAGGAAGAAGCCAGAGAATTTATACACGGTCAATAAGAGCAGCAAAATATGCTCACTGTTTTTGGATCTGTTGCACTAGATACTATAAGAACACCTACGAAAGTTTTGAGAGATGTTCTGGGTGGTGCAGCGACTTTTGCGGCAATTTCAGCAAGCTATTTTGTAAGACCTGGTTTAATAGCAGTAATAGGACATGATTTCCCTAAAAAGTACCAAAACATTCTAAACAAATTCCTTAATTTAGAAGGACTTGAACGTGCAAATGGAAAAACGTTCAGATATGATGGCAGTTATGATGAAACTCTTAGTCATAGGACTACAAATAAAACAGAGCTCAATGTTTTGGGTAATTTCAATCCAATAGTTCCGGAAGAATATAAAAAATCAGAATTTGTGTATCTAGCAAATAATGATCCTGTACAGAATACAAAAATCATTAAGGAATTTGATAAGATCAAATTTTCTATGTGTGATACAATTGATTTCTGGATTTCTACAAAAAGAGATGATGTCATAAAAATGATGAGATCAGTTAACTCTGTAGTGATAAACGATGAAGAAGCAAAATTGTTAACAAAGACTCAGAACTTGATAAAATGCGCAAAAAAAATAATGGAATGGGGCGTAGAGTATGTAATTATAAAAAAAGGTGAGCACGGTTCACTTCTTTTTTATAAAGATGTTGTTTTTCCTTCACCTGCCTTTTCTATGGAAAATATTGTAGATCCTACCGGTGCTGGTGACTCGTTTGCTGGTGGAATGATTGGATATATGGCAAGTAAGAATAGTACAAAAATTTCAACCATCAGAGAGGCCGCAGTATATGGAAATATAATGGGATCATTTGCTGTGGAAAAATATGGCATAGATGGGTTATCTGAACTAAAAAAATCTCAAATCCAAAAAAGGTTTAATCAATACAAAGAAATGGTTCGTTTCTAAGAAAGGTTATAGATATCAGATAAAAAACAAATTCATGGAAGAAGATAGACTCGAATCAATTTTCAAGATGCAAAAAAACCTTGAGAAAATGATGAAGTTGAGTAGATACCCAAAAGAAGTAGAAGAAAAAATTTCTGCTTTATGTACAGCTATAATTCATGAAGCGGTTGAACTTCAGCGCACCACAAATTGGAAGTGGTGGAAGAATCCTGTTGTCTTTGATGAAGCTGCAGCTCGTGAGGAGCTTATTGATATATGGCATTTTGTTGTTCAGGCTTCACTTGAATTGAATATGACCCCAGAAGATATTCTAAATGAATACCAAAAGAAAAACAAGATAAATCAAGAAAGGCAAAAAAATGGCTATTAGGTTTTAAGTAGAAAATTAATCAAATGTTTGATTTCTGAAATGTTAGTCTCCCCCATTTTGTTTATGATAGTAATTTGTTTTTGAAATTTTTGAATTTCAGATTTTGTTATGGTCAAAATAGGATCAGGACTGGATGAGCCAATTATCTTCCCATTAGAATCCATTCCATTTTCATAGAGCTTAAGAAGTGAATGACCTGATTTGTGACCTGCCGTATCTTTGCCACAAATCAAAATTGTCTTAATGTTTTTTTTCGATATTACATGCTTAACAAGCGAATCTATTCCCTTATTTTCCGAAAGCAATCTACCCACTAAAGCAACTTGTGACATTAGGGATGAATTTGAAATCTCTTTTAGTAATTTAATGCTAGAAAGCGTACATACTGCTATCGAAGATGTTGAATTCCCAAAAAATACTTCTTCGTTAATTGGAAGGATGATTTTGCATATTTCTCCGACAATATTTTCTACTATGTTCATTTTTTATTATTGATGATGATCTTTGCAATTTGGTGCAGATTTTGTTTGTTTACAAGTGGATGTACTGGTAGGCTGAGAACATTTGAAGCTGCCCATTCTGTAACTGGAAGTTTTAGTTTGTTTTTATAAAATGGTGTTTTATGTACAGGTGGCGAATAATAAACTGAGGCCCCTATTCCCTCAGAATTTAGTTTTTTCATCAGTTTATCTCTATTTTTTGTGGCTATTGTGTAAAGATACCAATTGACTGTTTCACCTTTTCTCTCAGAAGGAATAGTAATATTCAGATCGGATAAGAGATCAGTAAGAATTTTTGCGTTAGCTCTTCTTTGGTTTAGAAATTTACTTAATTTTTTCATCTGTATTTTTGCTATTGCTGCGTTAATTTCCGGAAGTCGCATGTTTAGACCAAGAACTCTTGTATCATACCCATGTAACATTCCATGATTTCTTATCTGCTTAAGCTTTTCAAACAATTTCCTATCATTTGTTACAATAGCTCCTCCTTCACCAGATGTCATTACCTTTGCAGCATACATACTGAAACAACCAAGTTTGGAAAAGGTTCCAGTATGTTTTCCCTTGTATTTTGAGCCAAGGGATTGAGCTGCATCCTCTATTATTTCTAGATTGTATTTGTTGGCTATTTCTGTAATTTCATCAATATAGGCCACATTACCATAAAGATGAACCGGGATTATTGCCTTGGATTTTTTTGTAATTTTCTTTTTTAGATTATTGGGATCCATGGTGTAATTTTCTTTCACAATATCAACAAATACTGGTTTTGCTCCTACTGATACTACAGAATTTGCAGTTGCAACAAAAGTAAACGATGGAATAAGTACTTCGTCTCCTTTTTTAATATCAAGTGCATAAAGTGCTGCTTGTAATGCAGCGGTTCCAGAGTTTACTGCAATTGCAAATCGTGATTTAACAAATGATGATAATAGCTGTTCGAATTCTTGTACACGCTTACCGCCCGAATTTGCAGAAGATGTAAGAGATTTTTCTGTAAGTACAGATTGTACTTCTTTGATTTCTTCTTTACCTATAATAGGAATATTTATTGGAATTTTCAATTACTAGTGTTATTTTTATGAATGCTGTAATAAACCTCTTCAATTTTATAAAAACCAATTTTTATATTTTGGAGTAGGTGAATCGAAATCAAATGAAAGTACACTTACATGAGCATGAGACAGGTTTTAGGATATTTTTGTACATTTTCTATGCCTGTGCTGTAATTATGGCTTCAATTACCGCATTTGGAGTTTATGCAATGTTTGTAGAATGGTCAGAAAAAGGCACTTATGTTATGGGTGAGGTCTTGGTGAAAACTGAATTTCCTTACAAGCATTTTGCCAAGTTAACAACGTGGTTATTTTTTTCTTCTATAATAGGATGGTATTGTGTAACAAGAATTGGATGGAAAAAAACTGTACGGATATCTTCGTGGAGAATGTCACTTTTGCAGTTAATGCTTGTTGGATTTTCGGTTATTTCTCTTTATGAAGTCATGTATAATTTTACAATTCTTAATGCACAGATAGCTGCAGGCATTGTAGATGGAAAAGTTCCAGATATTGATTCTTTAACAATTGCATATCCAGATCCAACAAGACCATGGAATCTGATATTTGCCACAAAGATGTTTCTTGCTGCACTTATCATAAGTTCACATGCTCTTTATCTAAGTACAAGACCTAGAAAACAAGAACACGAACTTAATGCGTAACTTTATAGGGTTACAAATGAAAATCTGATTTAAATTGGATGTTACAGAAAAAATTGCACTCGTCACAAGAGATCCAACTGAAGAAGTCGTCACAAATGAAGAACTTGTAAATCTTTTCAATACCAATTCACATCCAAAACATTACATAGGTTTAGAAATTTCTGGCTTTTTGCATCTTGGCAGTCTCATATTAACTGGTTTTAAGATCAATGATTTTATCAAAGCTGGTGTGAGATGTTCTGTTTTTTTGGCAGATTGGCACACATTTATCAACGATAAGCTTAGTGGAAATCTAGAAACAATAAGAAAAGTTTCAGAGTATTATGCAGATGCTTTTCGACTTTTATGTCCAGGTATAGAAATACTTCAAGGTTCTAAGCTTTATGATTCAAGAAGAGAATATTGGACTGAATTAATTCAATTTGCAAAACACATGTCCCTTCCCCGTGCTATGAGAACACTAACGATTATGGGCAGATCAGAAAAAGACAAACTTGACTTGGCTCAGATGCTTTATGCTCCTATGCAAGCAGTAGACATTCACGCTATGGATTTAGACATTGTTCATTCTGGAATGGACCAAAGAAAGATCCACATGTTAGTAAGAGAGATTTTCCCAAAGATGAAATGGAAAGTGCCAGTAGCCATACATCATCGCCTTCTTCCTAGTCTTGCAGAACCAGAACCTGCCTCTGAAGAAGACGGCAAAATTGCAGGTAAGATGAGTAAGTCAAAGCCATCTTCTGGGATATTTATTCATGATTCTGATGAAGAAATACGATCTAAGATTAGGAAGGCATGGTGTCCAGAAGGAACAGTAGAAAATAATCCTTTACTAGCAATTTCAAGACACATAATTTTTCATGAGTTTAGCGAAATTGTAGTTGAGAGACCAACAAAATTTGGTGGAAATATGACGTATACAAATTACACACAATTAGAATCAGATTTCTCACAAAAAAAGCTTCATCCATCTGATCTTAAAAACACAGTAGAAAGACACCTGATCAAGATAATTTCTCCAATAAGAGACGGTATCAATCTGAAAGATGAACTTGTAGAAGCAATTAAAAAAAGCGTTTAGAGATACGGTCTAACTTTCTTTGAAAATAGTGAGAGCATTTCAAGTGAATTTGAAAGTCCTATAAAATTCACAATAAAATAGCTGATACCAATGTTTACATATTTCCCCAAGTATTCTATCACTTCATCAGGAGTACCAAGGGCAATACTATCCTTTGAACGCATAATAAATTCTAAAATTGATTCGTTTTTCTTTTTTAGTTGGGTAACAATTTGTTTTATATCATCATTATCTTTTCCAACCAGAACTCGTAATAAGACAGAATTTTCAATATCACCAAAATTTCGGTTGATTTTTTTACATTGAATTTTTAGCATTTCAATTTTTGATTGTAGAATTTCTGGAGTACCAAATGGATGATTGTATCGTGTTGCATGTTTTGCAGCTACTGCAATTAGCTTCTGACCAGCTCCACCAACCATTATCGGAGGATGTGGATTTTGAATCGGTTTTGGACTGCATATAGCATTTTTAATGGAATAATGTTTTCCTTTGAAACTTGACTTTTCTTTCTGCCACATTTTTTTTATTATAGTTAATGATTCATCAAGTTGTTCAATTCTTGCTGAGGCACTATCAAAGGTATAACCGTATGAGTTGTACTCATATTCAAACCAACCAGCACCAATACCAAATTCTAGTCTCCCATTACTTATTGCGTCTAATGTAGAAGACATTTTTGCCAAGAGAGATGGTGAACGATATGAATTACAAGTAACGACTTGGCCAACTCTTAGTTTTGTTGTAATTGCTGCAATTGCTGAAAGAAGTGTATATGCTTCAAAAAAAGGAAGTGTACGTTTATCACCATAATATGGAATAAAATGATCATATACATAACCAGCATCATAACCAAGCTGCTCAGCCTTTAGTGCGACCGATTTAGAAAACAGAAATTGATCGTATGCGTTGTTATCAGGAAACTCATCAAGCCACCCTTGTGGTAAAGTAAGACCAACTTGGATTGGTTTCATGTTAATTTTTCTTTGCTTGAGGTTCTACTATATTGTATTTTGATGTGTAACCACGTGGATTAATCATCATATCTTTGTACTTGTATGTAGATGAGTTTCCAATAATTACTGTACTTATCATACCAAGTTTATCAGAATGATTTTCTAAATTTTCCAGATCAGTAAGAACTATTGTTTGAGATTCTCTATATGCTCCTTTTACTATAGCTACTGGTGTAGTAGGAGATCTGTATTTTAACAAAATTTTCCTAGTATCTTGTAGTTGATGAATTCTCTTTTTACTTGATGGATTGTATATCACTATAACAAAATCTCCTTGTGCTGCAGCTTCTACTCTTTTTGTTATTATTTCCCAAGGAACAAGTAAATCACTCATACTTACCACAGCAAAATCGGTCATCAGTGGTGAACCAACTAGAGCAGCACATGAATTAAGTGAAGATATGCCAGGAACTAATTCAACATACAAACCATTATTTCTATCCCATCCCGATTCTGCAAGAACCTCATAGATCAGTCCTGCCATTCCATAAATTCCAGGATCTCCACTTGAAACAAGAGAAACTATTTTTCCAGATTCAGCAAGCTCAATGCATTGATGTGCTCTCTCTACTTCTTGAGTCATTGCATATCTGTAGACATCTTTACCTTCAATAAGATCAGCCACCAAATCTACATAAGTTTCGTATCCTACAATCGTATCACTTTCTTCAATTACTTGTTTTGCACGAAACGTCATATGATCATGATGACCAGGACCAACACCTACGATGTATAATTTTCCAGTCATTCTATGATGGATCGTTCTTTAATACAATTTATCCGTTTTCACAAAAAATTCATTTTATTGGAATGGATCTATGAATGGGCAGTTTACAATATGATCACTGTCCATTGGTCTTGCTAGTTCTATTGTTACATCTCCGGCTGATTTCTTTGCATTAATGTCTGCTATTGTTTCAAGAACTGATGCTTTTACAGATTCTTTCCATGTTACCACAGATATTCTCCATAAGGGGCTGTACGTATCATCATCTAATGCTGCTGATGCGATTCCTGCTTGGAAACCCATAGGCCCAGAACCTTTGATCCCATTTGTGAATTGGTATAGATCTACTGCTGCTGGACTAGTCAATGTTTTTGCAAGTGCTGGTGCGTTTGTTACACCCATCATATCAGCAGGTCCAGAAGGTGTTGCATCTGTTACAATATAGTAGATTGTTCTACCATCAGGTCCCCATCCTCTATGTGCAACAAAGGTTACAGTCATTTTTTCTAGGTTTATCTCAAGAATTTGTCCACCAATGTAGGGAGTATCGTCAGTGAGATTCTTGTCTGTCCTCACAGACATTTGGCCATCAGGCCATACAATCTGTGGCATGTTAATTATCGTATCAGTTTTTTCAAGTTCTATTTTACCTGCTTTTTGTGCATCAAGAATCTTTTGAGTAGAATTTAGAACTTCGGATTCCTGATTGTCTTTCCAAGTGATATGTGTTACAGAACGTATTGCACTATATTGTTCTGTTTGTGTTGGCGTACTTGAAAAGACTTCATCTTGGAATCCATGTATTCCGTTTCCTTCCATTCCATTAAGAAACATGTAAACATCACCCAAGGATTCTTTTGGAGTCTTACTCAAAGGAGGAGCGATTTCAACTTTCCATTTCTGTTTTTCAGAGATTGCCTTGGCATGTGTTTTATCATTTGTATCTGTAATTATATAATAAACAGGTTGTCCATTAAAGAATGCTTTGTGTAACGGAATTTCTGCTGGAACACTTGATCGTGATAATTTCAAAGCAGGTTCAAAAATAGTCTCTTCTTTCTTTTCCATTAATTCAGGTGTTTGTCCTCGTATCCATCCATCTACACTTACTGTCGCAGTGAATTTGTTTGTATTTTTTGTATGTAAAGCTAATGTAGTACCTGTAAATTCATACGAACCGGCATTGGTACCAGGTTCCACAAGTGTAAGCCCAAAGACAGTATCACCATCTACTGTCCATGTTGGTTGTCCTTTTGCATCATCTTTGTTAATTTCATGTAAAACAACAATTTGTACTGTCTCACTTGCAGTATATGTTATTGAGCCATCATAAATTGCTCCTTTGTTAGGAGATAGTATTATTACAAGTTGGTGACTTTCGTGTCCTTGACCTGGATCTTGCATTGAAGTTAGGGTTTGTGTAAATTGAATTTTTTTCAATGTCTTTGCATTAACAAATTGGTCTGTTAGTAAAGATACCGAAAAAATCGTAGCTATGACTACAGCAATTATGGTCATAACTAAGTATTTGTTCATACAATCGAAATCATCAATTTACATAAATGCTTTTTTCCAGATTTGGCTTTGTTATATTTAATTTATTTTTGCAAGCTCAAATTCATCATGTAATGCCTGTACTGCGGCATTACAATCAGCATCTTTAACTACAAATGCAAGATTTAGTTCTGACGAACCTTGTGCAATCATAACAACATTAACGTCTTTTTTTGCTACCGCTGCAAACACTTTTGATGCTACTCCAACAATTCCTCGCATTCCAGAGCCAATCAATGCTATTATTGCTACATCAACAGTAACTTCGACTTTTTTGATTATCTTACCTAGCAGATTCATCTCAAGTGTATTCACTGCTTTATCAAGATCGTTCTTTTTAACAATGATAGAGATACTTGACTCTGAAGGACTTTGTGAGATCATCATAACATTAACTCCAGCCTTTGCTAGTGTAGAAAAGATAGTAGCTGCAGTTCCAGGTGCACCAACCATACTTCCACCTCGAACATCGATTAATCCAGTATGTCGTATTGCACTAACACATTTCACAGTTTTTTGTGTATCAGCTTTTGGTGATGCGTTGACAAGAGTGCCAAGATTTTTGATGTTGAAAGTACTTCTAATCCTTAGTGGGATTTTTTTTGTAACTAGAGGTTCAAGTGCACGTGGATGAATATACTTTGCACCAAAAAGTGCCATTTCCATGGCTTCAGTATAAGATACTTCTTTTAGCACCTTTGCATTCTTTACAATTTTTGGATCCGTTGTCATCAATCCATCTACATCGCTCATCAACCAAACTTCATCTGCTCTTATACTAGAAGCTACAATTGTTGCGGTGTAATCAGAGCCACCTCTACCAAATGTAGTTATGTTTCCATATTGATCAGCACCTGCAAAACCTCCAATAACAAGAAGCATTTTTTTTTCTAAAAGAGATTCAATTGTATGAGATACACGAAGTCTTGTTGTGTCCATTAGAGGTTTTGCTTCACCAAAATTTGAATCTGTAACTATGCCTACGTCTTTGCCTGTAAGAGCAACTGCTTTTGAACCTAAATCATTCAAGGCAAAAGCAATCAGATTGATAGATAGTCGTTCGCCAAATGATATTAGATAATCAGAAGAACGAGGAGTTACTTCTCCAAGTAAAAGCATACCGTGCAGTAATTCCTCAAGTTCTGATAAATCAGTCCTCATTTTTTCTACCAGTTCTTTTCGTATTTTTGGATTTTTTACACATTGATTTGCTACTTGCATATGGTTTTTGGTTATTTTTTTAGCCAAGTTATTTGCAGCATCTTTGTTTCCTTTTTGTATTAGAGAAGTAATGCGTATTAGATCATCAGTTACACCAGTTATTGCAGAAAAAACAGAAACTATCTTATGTTCTTTGGATAGTGATCGTAAAAGTTTAGCAACATATCTGATGTTTGCAGCAGAGGATATTGATGTTCCACCAAACTTCAGTACAAGTTTCAATTCAGTATTACCTTTTTTAATTGTCCTTAAATGCTTTAACTTTCCACTCGAGGTGCCAAATAGAAATGAATCCTGCCCACATTTGCAACTTTGAATTCTAGTCTTAGTGGCATCTTAGTTGAATATTCACAAATTACTGTACCTGCAACTGTTCCCACTGCTTTTACAATGCTGTTAAGATACTCTAAACTGTAAGTTGCTATGCTAGGTTCTTTTACATCAATCTCAGGCATTTCTGGCATTCCTTTTTCTAAAGTTATAACCGCTTCACCAGAATCTCCTCTTCCAGAAAATTCAGCCTTGGTAGCAGTTGCGTTGATGGACAAATATTCTGATACGACTTGAACATCACCCAGAATTTTATCAAACTCTGTTGCTGTCACACCAATTTTTGTATTATAAGAGATTTTTGGTAATGGGGTATCTGTTGCAGAACTCTCAATCAGTCTCATTTTGTACTTTTTATTTTTGCCTATGGTTACAAGCAATAGATTGTCTTCAGAAATGCTAATCTCTATACTGTCTTTTTTGTCTGCTCTTTTGATCAATTTGGAAAACTCGTCTATTCTTACCCCAAACTTTACATCACTATCACATTCGTATTTTTCAAATGCAGAGTTGGGCCATGCTATATCTATTAATGCAACATGAGATGGATCCATTCCTCTAAATGTTATTCCTTCTCCAGTTGACTCAAACGTTGCTTCTTCAACTAAAGTTGAGATCGCAGAAATTATTGCTTTCCATTCATCTGAATAACTTGTCTTTGCTGAAAATACCAAACTTAATCACATGTCTAACATGTTCAAGTTAAACGTTATGCGTAGTTACGCCAAGTGTAGCTGCATTTAGTACAACGATAAAATTGTGTTGTCGGTTCATCTGCACTTCTAGTTTGCAACATCCACCACACCGCCTCATCGTGTCCGCATTTTTCACAATCAATTTTTATGGTTGGCAAAGTTTCTTTGCCGTCTTTTTCATCTAATACATCAATTGTTGATTTACTTTCTACTGTGATTTGTTTTCGTTGTTTTGTACCCTTTTCACTATAACCACATGTTGGACAAGTAGAATTTTCATCAGAGCTATCTTGTTTTAGACGTGCCTCACACTTGGGGCAAAATTTCATTTAAGCACCTTTAATTTTAGAATTTACTAATTTTTTTAATTCATTTGCATATTCAATGGCAGTTTTCGTAGCCTTTTCTATTTCCTTTAATGGATTTCCTTTTGATGTGTTGACACGCATCCAATATTCTCTAGTAAGTGGATGCTTCATTATAACACCAGCAAATTCTATACCAGACTCTTTTAGCAATTCATGTTGCACTATGTATAATGTGCCGATATCAGATTTTGTTATGGTCAAGTTAACTTCTTTTGAAGAAGATTCTGTTATTTTTGCATCCATTGTAAATCAAAAAAACACTTATTGAGGATATAAATCATTACGGTGCGTGACTAATGAAAAGAGCTTTATTGATAATATAGAATTAGTGAAATCAAATGATAGGTTCAAGTTGAATGAAAATGTTATCGTAAATGTAAAATTTTCTGTCATGGGAGCATTGCGTAAAGCATGGAATGAAAAAAGATGGGAAGAAGCATACAACAAACATGATAATGCGTTCAAGCTGAAATACGGCGTAAAACTTTACACCAGTGGACTGAGAAAACGTGAGATTGGAAAACCACTAGACACTTATCGAAAAGCTGCTATTTTTTGGACACGTAATCCAAGGCTTACTCAGGTAGCAGAAAAAAAGATCTGGGTACAAATAGCAAAGAATTTTGAACCATTTATTCCAAGAACACAAACAGAAGCACAAAAAATGCTTCTTGATTTTGATGAAAAGGTGGAATTCAGTGCTGCTGAACTTGGTGATGGCAAACATAAGATAGGAGCAGAAGTTTTTGTTTCTTGGCTAAAACATGATTATACTGAATCTTTTAGCGAAAAAACTCATTCAAAAGAAATTGAGATCGAAATTACCAAATAGGATATAAATGGAGAATTAATAGGGTGAAAATATGGCAAAATTTGATGGAATTAGGGGTCAAGAACTGCTTGAAGTTGAAGACAAATCTGAAAAAGAAAACGAGATAACACTAATCTTCAAGGATAACAGGTATCTATTCATTAAGCTTGAAAATGGAAAGATGATAACTATTTCAATACCAGAATAGTCATTTGTTAACAAATTTATGATATAGTCCTATTGCTATTTCTTGAGATTCTGATTGTATAGAACCAGATCTTTCTTTACGTACTTTATCAATTGCGTCTTTTGCAGAGAGATTATAATATTTAATAAGATAACACGCTAGAATTGTGCCAGTTCTACCAATTCCTGCAGCACAATGGACCATTGTAGGTTCATTGTTTTTTATTCTTTCATGGATAAAGTCTACAGTGTTATCAATTTCTTCTATGTCTGGTGCAGAAAGGTCTCCTGTAGGCACATGAAGATATTTTATATTTTTAATCCAAGATTCAGGTAAGGGTTCTTCTGTCATTGTTATAATAGATTTTACACCTTTTTTGATCACCCATTCTAATTCTGGAGATGACATTGGCATTCCACTACCTGCAAGTTTGTTATTGATAAGCCAGCTAAAGTTAGTCGGTTTTTTTGTTATTCTTCCATGTACCTTACGCCACAAATTACCTGGTTTGCTCAATGACATTAGTAGAATTTTTCCGTATATTTATACAGCGAAAATATGAAGATAGTTAAAACTAAATTGAGATAATAAAAAGAAGTTATTGTAGGACTTACTCTGCTAGTTCAGTCCAACCTTTAACGAATACAGAGTTTCTGTATAATGGCACTGGTTGTCCGACAGTAAAGTCCATTGGTCTCATCCAAAAGATTGCCTTTGTTGGGCAAACTCCAATGCATGCTCCGTCAGAGATGCATCTTTCTGGATAGAATACAAATGCTTTACCTCGCTTCCAGCCTTCTACTGGTTTAACTCTTAATACGTCTGGTCCTAGTGTTGTGCAAATCTCTACACAGAGTGCACAACCTATACACATTTGTTCGCCTATATCTGGAATAATTCCGACTGGCATGTTTATCAAATAATCTTTCTTAACAGATCTTAATATAACTTGCTCAAAAAATTGATGTTATAACGGCGTTTGGAAATTTTATAACGCTGTTACGAAAAAGAGGTTATTAGCTTTTCCTAATTAATCATTCTACGAATTTAGAATCATGTGTAATATATTTCAAAATTAAATTGATCAACGCTTTTTTATAATTTGTTTTATTTTCAAACTTATGGCAAACAAAATTCATTGTGCACACATATTAGTAGAAAAGCTAAGTTTGGCACAAGAGATTAAAACAAAAATTGCAAATGGTAAAAGTTTTACGAATCTAGCTAAATTGTATTCTATAGATAGTTCGAAAAAGAGGGGCGGAGATCTTGGTTTTTTTGGACGAGGGATGATGGTACAAGAATTTGAAAAAGCTGCTTTTGCTTTAGAAAAGGGACAAGTTTCAGACATAGTGAAGACCCAGTTTGGTCATCACATTATAAAGCGATTAGATTAGAGGAATCGAATTTGATGGAATGATAGTTTTTTCTTTATTTAGAAAATCAAGAATTATTCCAGACTCATCTTGTTTTAATAGTATTTTTTTTACCATATTTGTCTCAATAAGACGCTTTCCTGTAGGAGAGAGTATCCATCCTTCTTCTTTTTTGAATCTGACCATGCTTGCTACAACAACATAAGAATCAGTTTTCCTTGCCATACTTGTAATTAACATTATGTATGAGTTTACTAGTTTACCAATTTCTTTTTTTTCGTTTAACAGGTTATAAAGTCCGTTAAGTGAATCAACTATAACTATAGATTTTTTTGTACTTAGTTTTACGAGTACGTTTGTTAATATTTTATTCCATAGTTCTAATGTAGGTCGAAATAAAGAAAGGTTAGGAGGAGCTGTAAGTATGTCAGATATTACATATCCACTGTACAACAAATCAAGATCCAAGTACAAGATATCGATTTTTACATCATGAACAAGTTTTGCAATAAAACCTGCTTTTAGAAAAGGATCTGAATATAAAATAGAATTAATTTTAGTTTGTGAAAGTATGTTTTCTAAATTTGAAGTGTCATTTTCTGAAACATTATCATGATTTTTAAACAACACAGTGGTTAATGATGTTGTAATATAATAATGAATTTAGATTACGATGTTGCACAAGATTTTCCATATAAGAATAGGGTCTATTTGAATAATGCTTCCACTTCACTTATGCCAATTTCAAGTATAAAGGCAATGACTGATTTTCTTGTGATGTATAATGAAGCGGGCCCTGATTCAAGTACTGCAGACAACCTCGTAAGAGAGAGGCTCTTCCTTGTTAGAAAAGCAATTTCTCATTTGATAAAATGCAAGCCTGAGGAAGTCGTACTAACACAGAGCACTACAGATGGGATTAATATGGTTGCTAACGGGCTAAATCTAAAATCTTCATCTAACATCATAATTCGTGGTTCAAATCATGAACATCCAGCAAATCACTATCCATGGATTAGACTTTCTAGAAAAATAGATGTAAGAAATCTGCAGGTTGATGAAAATGGATTCTTTGATCTTAAACATCTTGAAAAAACAATTGATAGTAACACAGGTCTTGTGGTTTTGAGTCATGCATTGTTTAACACGGGGGCAATTCTACCAGTAGAACAAATTGGGAAATTACTTGGTGAAAAAAATATCCCATTTTTTGTAGATTCGGCTCAAACTGTTGGTTGTGTTGATGATGTAGATGTAAATAAAATAAGTTGTAATTTCATGTCTTTTAATGGCTCAAAATGGCTTTGTGGACCAATGGGAATGGGAGTTTTTTATTGTAAAAAAGAATCGAGTGATCTACTAGAATCTCTTCAAGTTGGTGGAGAGTCAGCCATTCTTTATGAAGACAAGATTGCTTACAAGGAGATACCAGCTAAATTTCAAGCAGGGTTTCGTAATTGGGCTGGTGTGGCAGGACTTGAAGCATCTATCGTATACCTACTACGATTGGGATTAGGTACAGTTAGGAAAAAGAATATTACGCTTGCCAATCTGCTACGAGATGAACTATCAAAAGTTCCTAGTATTACATTATATGGACCAGTGGAATCGGAAAAAAGGACTAGTATAGTATCTTTTTCACTTCAAGGCCAAGATCCAAAAATCGTCGTAGAAAGACTTGAAAAACAAAACATGGTTCTTGCTGTAAGGGAGATATTTAGTAAAAAAGTAATTAGGGCTTCAATGCACTTTTTTAATACTGAATTCGAGATTCTAAAGGTTGTAGAAGCTATCAAAAAATTGTAGTTATTGTTCTTGTTCTTCTATAACCATCATAGTTAGAGTTGAGTAGACCTTATCGATCTTTCTAATCTTATTTGTAATAATATTTCTTAGATGATCCATATTATTTGATGAAATTTTGACTACTATATCGTAAACACCGTATACACCTTGGACTTCATATTGTACAGATTTGCCTTCTTTATCCAATATTTCCTTGATCTTTTTGATGATCTCAACATCAGAGCCTAGGTCAGAATTCAATAAGATATATGTTGTTGGCATATGATCATTTCTGTTTTACAATATTTAACCTTTGATTGAAATCATCAAATTGATTAATTACGCATATTAAGTAAAATTTAATGCCCTTTACCGATCTGACTTTGAAAATTTCTCCACAACTTGCAAGCTTTCCTGGTTCACCACAGCCTCAATTCATAACATGGGCAAGAAATGAAACTGATGGATATAATTTGGAGCTTATTTTTCTTAGCTCTCACGCAGGCACTCATATGGATGCACCATTTCATTTCATAGATAAGGGTCTTAAGATAGATGAGATTCCACTGGAGAGACTTGTTTGTGATGCAATCTTATTTAGAATTAAGAAAGGACCAAATCAAGCTATAACCAAAAAGAATATTATTGAATTTGAAAAGAAATATGGAAAAATATCACATAACTCAACCATAATTTTTGCAACCTGTTGGTACAAGAATTTATCAAAAAAGTATTATTTTGGTAGTAATCCAGGTTTATCGATTAATGCTGCTAGATATTTGGCGTCTAAAAAGATCAATTTAGTTGGAATAGATTCGCCAAGTATTGATTTAGGGAAAGATTCAAACTTTTCAGCTCATCATGTTTTGTTAAGTAATGATATCCTAATTGTAGAAAATTTATGTAATTTGGAAAAAGTTTCAGGAGTACACTTCAAGTTGATTGTTTTACCATTAAAGCTTAAAGGAGCTACGGGTTCACCTGTACGAGCAATTGCAATTTAACAAACAAATTGAAATCTGCTTTGTTTGTAATCTTTTGGTAGTTTCCCTATTATAGGAATCTTGTTTCCACAAAACTTGCAGTTGTTGTTTTCATCCATATTCCAACCTTGAATATCATAACCATACCTTTTGACTACAATGTTGTTACATTGTGAGCAGTAGGTATGTTCAAGAGGATGACCTGGGACATTCCCAAGATATACGTAAGATAGCCCCTCTTTTTTAGCAACTTCATAGTGTTTCTCAAGTGTCTTTATTGGAGTTGACTCAAACTCCATCATTTTATAATCAGGATGGAATCGTAAGAAGTGGATTGGCATTTCTGGACCAAACTCGTCATAGATGAATTTGCATAGCTTGCTTGCATATTCTAGGCTATCCCCAACTTGTGGTATAACAAGATCTGTTATTTCTACATGGATCTTAGTTTTGTCTCTGATTTCTATAAGCGAATCAAAAATTGGTTTTGGATCAGGAACACCTATGTATTTTCTAGTAAATTGTGGTTCAGCATTACCCTTGAAATCTACAGTGATGCAATCAAGAAATTCTCCCATCATTTTTACTGTTTCTGGAGTATCGTAACCATTTGATACAAAAATATTGAAAAGACCTTTGTTATGTGCAGCTACTCCACAATCACGTGCAAATTCAATGAATATTGATGGTTGATTGTAAGTGTACGCGATCCCATCAGCTTTTAATCTTAGAGCTTGATTGGCTACATCTTCTGGTGTCATATCAACACCTTCTATTTTTCGTCTTTGACTAATGTCATAGTTTTGGCAGTACTTGCATAACCAATTACAACCTGTAGTAGCTATAGAAAATATGCTTGTGCCAGGTCTATAATGAATAACGGGTTTTTTTTCTATTGGATCTACGTTTCCTGCAATTACTTTACCATAAACATACAACTGAAGTTTTCCCAATTCATTTCCTCTGATACCACAAAGACCTATCTGGCCTTTACCAATTTCACAATATCTTGCACATGCTGTGCATCGAACCTTATCATTTGGTAATTTTTCATAGAGGATTGCTTCTTTAGTCGTCATGTATTTTACTTCAATTTATCATATAAGCTATGATACTGCAGGAAGTTGAACCCTTTCTGGTTTAACTTTACTAATTGCATTTAGCAAATCTTCTTGTGTTATCTTGATTGATTTAATGGATTTTTCTTTGGTGTTTACAAATCGCTTTATCGCAGTAATTGCAGCTCTACTACACACCCCATCAATTTCTGCACCACTAAATCCTTGAGTTTTTTCTACTAATTGTGCAAAATCTACATTGTTAACTAAAGGTTTTTTCTTTGTATGTATTTTGAAGATGTTTTCTCGTCCCTTTGCATCAGGCAAGGGCACTTCTATTATTCTATCAAATCTACCTGGTCTGAGCAAAGCAGAATCTATTATATCGATTCTATTTGTTGCACCAATTACTACAACATTTTGTAGTTCTTCAAGACCGTCAATTTCTGTTAATATTTGTGATACAATCCTTTCAGTAACATGTGAATCAGATGTTCCAGAGCTTCGACTTGGTGCAATTGCATCGATTTCATCTAGGAAGATAATACATGGTGCAGCCTGACGTGCCTTTCTGAAAATTTCTCTTACTCCTTTTTCAGATTCTCCTACCCATTTCGATAAAAGTTCAGGACCTTTAATACTAATAAAATTAGATTCTGTTGTATTTGCCACAGCTTTTGCAATCAATGTCTTTCCTGTACCAGGTGGGCCATACAAGAGAATTCCTTTTGGTGG
>Ga0247727_10006366_pt1 | contig 23268 bp, 17 predicted proteins | sample WisWelCaveWW1625_FD_202498 | JGI IMG/M metagenome (GOLD analysis project Ga0247727, IMG submission 202498) | Biofilm microbial communities from Wishing Well Cave, Virginia, United States - WW16-25 | ecosystem: Environmental > Aquatic > Deep subsurface > Groundwater > Cave microbial mat | place...
CAACGGTTATGGCGCGCTCGGTGATGGCACCTTCACTGATAGTGCCACGCCTGTGGATGTGAGTGGGCTCACCAGCGGCGTCGCCCAGATCAGCGCGGGCCAACTTCACAGCTGTGTGCTGACGACGAGCGGCGGCGCCAAGTGCTGGGGCTACAACGGCTATGGCACGCTCGGTGATGGCACCTTCACCGACAGCGCCACGCCGGTGGATGTGAGCGGGCTGACCAGCGGCGTTGCCCTACTGCCTGAGATCGTTGGCAACATTGTGATCTTTAACTTCACCGGTTTCTTCCAACCGGTGGATAACCTGCCAACGTTGAATTCGGTCAAAGCCGGGCAAGCCATTCCGGTGAAGTTCAGTCTGGGCGGCGACCAGGGACTGAATATCTTCGCGGCAGGCTATCCCGTGTCCGTGCAGATCGCGTGCAGCTCAACCGCGCTGGTGGATGGCATCGAAAATACTGTTACCGCCGGTTCGAGCAGTCTCACCTATGATCCACTCACCGATCAATACACCTATGTGTGGAAGACCCAAAAATCCTGGGCGAACACCTGTCGCCAGTTGGTTGTGAAATTCAGTGATGGCACGACGCAGCGTGCGAACTTCCAGTTCAAGTAATTAGACGAGAAGACAAAACAACGAACTTCCCTCCCGTCAACGGGAGGGAAGTTTACTATTCATACGAGCACGAAACAAATTTATTCACCACAATTCTAGTTTCATGACCCCAGTCTCTAATCTCAAGTCTCTACTTGAGTCCCACCACATCAAACACATCCAGCGGTTGCGCCTTGCCTTTGACGATGAGAGGGGCAAAGGGTGTCGCTTCCACTTCATCTTTCACGCGTTCGTATGCTTCCTTGCTGATCAATATTTGATTCTTCGCGGAGTTTTCCTGAATGCGTTTGGTGGTGTTCACACTGTCGCCGAGGGAGGTGAACTCGAGCCGCTTCTCCGTGCCGATCCATCCGAGCACGGCTTCTCCGTAGTGGATGCCCACACCAAAATCGAGATGCGCTTCTTTGGGTAACACTTCGTGTAATCTTGCGATGGATTCCCGAATCGCCAGCGCGGATTTGACCGCGCGCAGTGTGTGATCGGGTTGCAGGAGCGGCGCGTTGTACCATGCCATCACCGCGTCGCCGAGGAATTTATCCACAGTGCCTTCATAGAAGAGCACGGCGTCTGCCGCGGCGGCGAGATACTGGTTCAACACCGCCACCAGATCTTCAGGCGAATGTTTTTCGCTATAAGAAGTGAATCCGCGCACATCCGCAAACAGAATCGTGATGAATACTTTTTTGCCGCCGATCTGCAACGTGTTTGGGTCAATCTGGTCGAGCACAGCAGGCGACACCATCCGTTGCAACAATCCGCGTTGCGCTTCGAGTTTTTTGCGTTCGGTGAGATCATCCAGCACGATCGCCACGCCGTGTGTCTTTTGCCCCGCGTCTTTGAGCGGGGAAAGATTCAACCGCCAGTCTATGTTGCCTCCTTCTGCGAGGCTTCGGCTGAGTTCAAGCCCAACGATCGGTTTTTCACTTTTTCGCACGGAGGCAAGGTGCGGCATGATGGTGCTGGCGAAGGTGGGGATGATCTCCTCGATTTTTCTTCCGACGATCTCCGCGGAAGTCTGCCCTAAAATGGACGCGGCGGCTCGATTACAAAGGGTGATCTGATCCTGCACGTCAGCCGTGATCACCCCTGACACGATGGAGGCAAACACGTCGTCCATCAGGTTCTTGAGTTCGGTCACTTCGGCGAGGGTGCGTTTGAGCGACGAGAACAAGCGCGCGTTTTCGATGGAGACCGCGGCTTGGTTCGCAAAGGAGATTAACAGGTCGCGGTCTGATTCGGAAAAGATCCCCGTGCGGATGCGGTTATCGGCGTAGATCACGCCGATCAATTCGGTTTTGACCATCAGGGGAACGCACAAAATCGAACGCAGGTTAAACGCGATGATGCTTTCCGTCCCGCTGAAGCGCTGGTCTTCGCGCGCGTTGGTGGTCAGCACGGCTTCGCCCCCGTCAATGACGCGTTGCACGATGGTGCGGCTGATGGACGATTCGTTCTGGTTAATGGATTCCTGTTCCCAGTTGCGCGCGGTGCGGATTGCCATTTCCCCGCGTTCATCGCGCAGCATCAGGAAGCCGCGTTCCGCTTCGGTGAGGCGGACGATGGTATCCATCACGATCTGCAGAACTTCATCCACCTCAAGCGTCGAGTTAACCACCTGCCCAATCCCTGCCAGGGCTTGCAGATTCCTGTGCCGCTGTTCGAATGGGATCAGAGTTTCGCTGATGTGTTCAAGGGAGATTTCGAGTTTGTTTAACCCTTCAATAGCTTCGGGAGAACGGGCGGCATCCAGTGACGTACGTAATTTGGCGCTTTGTTTGGCTACTGCAACGAGTTGATCGTTGATCGAGATGGTCTTTGATTTTGCCGTTGCGGTCGTTGCCATGAGGATTCCTTTACCTGTTATGCACCGCCCCGCAGGTTTATTTTGCAGAGCAGGCTTGAATTACATTTTGAGGGAGTATTTGCCGGTCCAAAAGTGACGGATGCGAGCCAGGATGATTTGTGCGCGGATGTTGAATGCCGCTCGGCGCGCCTGGTCGGCGTCTGCTGTTCTGGAAGTATAAAGGTATGTCTGATGTTCGTCCAGCAGTATTTTTATGTTTGGGGCAACTACCGGCAGGAGATTAACTAGGTTATCGGCGCGTTCGGCGGGCGTGGCATGGATGGGCGGCGTCGCTTCCAATTGACGCAGACCGGAGTTGATGCTTTCAAATGATCTTTCGATGGATGATAATTTCACCCAGCGTTCCCAACGCAGTATCCAGTTGGGCGCTTCCACACCGCTTCGCTCCATCGTCGTGCGGACGAAAGATGGAAGTCGTGAAGGCAGGGCATATCGGCGGCTGAGGAAAATTGTCAGCGCGGAAACGGCTAGGAGAAACAGGAGCAGGTTGAGGGGCGAAAGAAGCGGATTCGTCGTTGTGGAGGTATCCGTTTGTTCATCCAACTGCGATGGGTTGGGTTCGTCTGGGTTGATTCCTTCATCCAATTGGTTGGCGAGATTCGTTGGAGGCGAGATGTTCTCGTCATCGCGGAAGGCAAGGGGGCGGTCGAGCGGAGCCTGGTTTCCGGTTGGCTCAAATTCGACCCAGCCGATGCCGGGGAAGTAGACTTCGGGCCAAGCGTGCGCGTTATTTTTGCGGACGGTGTATACGTTGGTTGTAATATCTTCCACGTCTTCCGCGAATGATTCGCCTCGGGCGGTGCCGGTTCCCTGCGCGAAGCCGACGGCGAGGCGAGCGGGAATCCCAAGCGAACGCAGCATCAGGACTTCGGCGGAGGCGTAGTACACGCAATAGGCTTGCTTGTGTTCAAACAGAATCCACTCGAGCGGGTCTGTACTGCGTGGCGCAACCGGCACTGTGGGCGCGTATTCGATTTCTTCGCGCAAGTAACGGGTGATCGCGCTCGCCTTGTCGTAAGGCGTTTCTATTTCAGAAGTAACGACTTGCGCGAGGTCTTGAATTCGTGGGGAAAAACCTTCGGGCAGTTGCAGGTATTTTTCCGTGACCCACTGCGGGTATTCTGTCCCCGCTTGGCGCAGTTGTTCAAGTGTGGGGTTGATCAGGACCGCTTCCACCTGATAGGTTTCTCCCGGGAGGAGCAGAGGGGAGGCGTTCCATGAGGTTACTTCTTTTTCTTCCTCCGCAGGCGAGGTGAGCACAGACCCGGGCCGGCTGAACCAAACGAGTTGCGAGGGCGCATAGATCAGGGAAAATCTTTGCTCACCGGCGCTGAATAAAAACCTTGCAGGCTCGCCTGGCTGTGCTGTTGAAACAGTGAAGGTTTGGTTCAGAGGGGAGTATGTTTCGCGGGTTGTTCCCGTTGTGAACCATTCGTTGTTGAAAAAATGATCGTAGACCCTGCCGCGCCAATAATATCGCGGCGGTGTTTGGTCGAAGGGCAGTTCGGGCACTTCCACTTTGAACATGAGGATGTCTGAAAGCGGGAAGCCCAACCCAAGTTCGAGTTCTGTGCCGTAAAACTCTCCGGGTTTTCCGCCGCTGGGCGAATCCAATGCGCTGACGGCGTTCTCCATGCGGTCGGTGAAATCGTTCCAGGGTTTGGTGATCTGGTTCCAAACCCGCCGCACCGAATCGATTCTCGAAAAGGAGGAGGGGATTGTCCAGGCGGTAAGGATGATCAACCCCGCGGCGATTGCCATACTGCTCGTCAAGTCAATACTGTTTTCGGGTGAGAGAAAGACGCGCTTTTCCCTCCAGCGTTTTTGTTCCTGCAAAAAGTTTAGCCGCCCCAAAAGGATCAGGGCAATCAGGATGAAGAAACCCAGCACCCATAACCTGCTCGATACTGCGCCGTCATAATTTTGAAGGACGAGAATCCCAAGAGTGGGCGGGATCGTGACGGCAAGAAAATTCTGATGCCTGATTAAATGATAGCCAGCCGATGCGCTCAAGATCCAAAATGCCACAGATACAATGGCTATGAAAAATAACGGATCTTCCACGGGTCGCCGCGTGAAAAACTCCGAGATGGAAAAAAGCAGGCGGCCGCCCACGCTGGTGAGTTGTTCCTCCAATGCAACCTGCTCGTCAATGACCTTTATCCATTGCAGGGGCAGGAGCATGACCATATAAAAGAAGGAAAGCCAGCGCACGGTACGGCGCGTGAAGTTGCTGTATCCGCCTGCCGCGCCGATGACGAACGCAGTGGATGTAATTCCCTGAACGATGTGCAGGAAGGGAGTCCAAGCGGTGATGACGAGGCGCGACGCGACCGTATGCAGAAGAACGAAAAGCAGAAGCACCGCGATCCAGTCCCACCAGCGGTTTTGAGTAGTCGTCACGGATGTTTTTCCATCCCCCGAGTGTACAATTAAGGGAGTATGCCGTCAAATACTCTGGAGGGGTTTTTAGAAGCCCGTATCTTGATATATAATGTGCAGTGCTTAAGCAAACGCCAAATCTATCCGCTAATCCACACTAATCTCTTTTTTATATTCGCGAAGATTAGCGTAGATTAGTGGACGAATGGTTTATTCCGTGTAAGTCGTATTATGGAAGGCTCAACGAAAAGGAGGATGAAATGGATTTCCTTGTTCAAAGTGGTGTGGACTGGATCGTTACAGTCCAATCCCTGGGCGGCTGGCTCGAAGCGCCAATGAAGATTTTCTCGCGTTTGGGCACGCAGGATTTTTTCTTCCTTGCCCTCCCGTTGATTTACTGGTCAGTGGACTCAAAACTTGGGCTTCGTGTGGCGCTGATCCTGATGACAAGCGTGAGCATAAATTTCTTTGCCAAGTTATGGTTCGCGGGTCCGAGGCCCTATTGGGTGAGCAGTCAGGTGAATGCGTTTTCTGCTGAATCATCCTTTGGCATCCCATCGGGTCACGCGCAAAATGCTGTTGGCGTATGGGGCATCATTGCTGCAAGTATTCGCAAACCCTGGGCATGGGTGGCGGCGTTTGCACTGGCTTTCCTCATCGGTTTTTCGCGTCTGTATCTCGGCGTGCATTTTCTGCATGACGTCATTGCAGGCTGGTTGATTGGTTCCCTGTTGCTCTGGGCGTTTATGAAGTTTTGGGATTCGACAGCCGCGTGGTTGAAAACAAAAACGTTTTCACAGCAAGTGTTGATCGCGTTTGTTATTTCGTTGCTTCTCATCGCGATCGGTGCATTCAGTGTGGGACGATTGGATGGATATGTCTTCCCTGATGAATGGACGGAAAATGCGCTTCGCGCTGGACCTTCGGTGCCTGCTCCTGTTTCGATGGAAGATGCCATCACTGCGGCAGGGACGTTCTTCGGCGTCGCGTTCGGTCTCGCGTGGATCACGTTAAAGGGCGGGTATCAGGCTTCAGGTCCGGTGGAGAAGCGGGTATTGAGGTTCGTGATCGGCTTGATCGGTGTCCTCATCCTGTGGCGCGGGCTGGGTTTCGTCTTCCCGGGCGGCGATGATTTGATCGCATATATCCTTCGTTTTGTCCGTTACACGCTCGTGGGCTTCTGGATTATCGGCGGCGCGCCTGGGTTGTTTTTTCGTTTCAAATTAGCGGATATGCCCAAGATGTAGGGAGTCGCTCTGATATAATCCCAAATCTACTAGATGACAAACCGTAAACGACTTCAGTCGTTTGCTACAATTTTTTGGGAGCGATTCTGCATCAATGACCCTCGAACGCGGCGCGTTATTACACAAGCGATATAGAATAGTTGAAATCCTGGGCCAGGGCGGCATGGGTTCCGTGTATCGCGCCGTGGATGAAAATCTCGGCGTGGATGTCGCCGTCAAGGAGAACCTATTCACCACCGATGAATACGCGCGGCAGTTCCGGCTTGAGGCGGTCATCCTTGCGAATCTCCGTCATCCGAATCTTCCGCGTGTGACAGATCATTTCGTCATCGGCGATCAGGGGCAATACTTGGTGATGGATTACATCGAGGGGGAGGACTTGCGTCAGCGTATGGAGCGCATGGGCAACATCACGGAAGATGAAGCGGTTTTGCTCGGCGCGGCGATGTGCGACGCGCTGATGCATCTCCATACCCGCAAGCCCGCGATTTTGCATCGCGATATTAAACCCGGCAACGTCAAGATCACATCTGACGGTCACATCTTTTTGGTTGATTTTGGTCTCGCCAAGGTGTTGCACGGCAACCAGGCAACCACCACCGGCGCGCGAGCTATGACTCCGGGTTATTCGCCACCCGAACAATATGGCACCGCGCGCACTGACCCGCGCACGGACGTGTATTCGCTGGGTGCAACGCTTTATGCGGCATTGAGCGGCATCATCCCGGAAGATGGCCTCGCACGCGCGATGGACAACACGCAACTGACTCCCTTGCGTAAACGAAATAACAAAGTCTCGCGGCGGCTTGCCGCGGCTATCGAAAAAGCCATGGGCATTGATCCGGCTGACCGCTTTCAAAATGCAGATGAATTTAAACATGCTTTGCTTGGCGCCAAGTCCAAGACCCAGCGCTTGCCCGGCGATTACGTGATCCAGCCTCCGCCGCCCGAACCTTCAGATGGGAAAAAACAAAGCTCCATCGAAAGGGCATCCGGCGCGCTCCCCGGCTTTCGTGACTCAAATGATTTATCCGGAGAGGAAGCGCCGGTTTTCAAACCTCCGCGCCGAAAAAGGAAGGGTGCCGTCCGCCGCGTGGTTGCAACCGTTTTGTGGTTATTGTTAATCCTTGCCGCCGTTACTGTTGGTTTGGTTCGATTCAGACCTGATCTTGTTCCACCTGTGGTGATGAGTCAATTGAATTCCTTGCCCATCCCGTTTCTTTTTCCGGCAAGCACCCCGACTCCGCTTCCCATTCCAACGGAGACACTTGCAGCGACAGAGCCGCCCATCGAAACAGGAACAGCCGTCCCTGCGACTGTGACGCGCACTTCAACGGTCGCGCCAACTGTTACGAAGCAGCCAACCCTTGAAGTCTCACCCACCGCGGATAACACACCCATCCCTCTGCCAACATCCATTGGTGGTAGTGTCGGGCAGGTGGCGTTCGCGTCGGCGCGTTCGGGTATCCCTCAAATTTATCTCATTAACACGGATGGCACAAATCTACAGTTGATCACAGAGATGGACGAAGGCGCGTGCCAGCCCTCGTGGTCGCCGGATGGATCGCAATTCGTATTTATCTCTCCCTGCCGTGCGCGCGGCGAGTTTTACGAAAATATCTACGACGACTCCAGTTTGTATGTGATCAATGCAGATGGGACCGGCTTGAGACCGTTGACTGTGATCCCCGGGTCAGACTTTGACCCCGCCTGGTCGCCGGATGGTGAACGAATTGCGTTTGCCTCCGTGCGCGATGGTCGCAAGGAAATTTATATTCTTACGGTTGATTCAGGCGCGGTGATCCGGCTCACAAATTCAACAGGTACGATTGAGAACACGCAACCATCCTGGTCGCCGTTTGGGAATCAAATTGCGTACACAGTAAAACGACTGGAAGCATATCAGGTGTGGGCGATGACAGACACCGGTCAGGGCAGTGTGCAACTCGTCCGCAGTGGCCAATCACTTTGGGATTATCTTCCCGTCTGGTCACCGGATGGCGAGACCGTCCTCTTCAATCAAAGAAACCTTGCGCCGACGCGTCCGTGGCTGATGAGCATTCGCTACGAAGATCGTGATGAGAAAGAACCGACCCGGCTTGACCTGCCAACGCCCATCGAAGATGTGGAATTTTCACCGGACGGTTTATGGATCATCTTTGAAAGCACCGACGCGCAGGGAAACCGTGACGTTTATTTCACAACAATCACCGGCGGCGACCGCACCCGCTTGACCAACGACCCTACGGTGGATTTCGACCCAGCCTGGCGACCCGCTCCCTAAACGAATTACAAATCACTTATCGGCGCGGTGCAACCTGCATCGCGCTTTTCGTTTCCACTCCCGACAAAAGTGGAGGTGGGTAATTGCTAATTCTTACACTCCTCTTATTGACGCTCCTCTTTTCCACATGATATTATTACTACACAATGAATAGCACTCTCAATTTGAGAGTGCTAATTGTATGAAACCCATGCTTGATCTCACCGAACGCCAGAAGACTCTTCTATTACTAATCATCCGCGATTATATCGAGTCCGCCCAGCCTATCGGCTCGAAGCGGCTGGCGGAGCATTACCACCTCGATCTTTCCTCGGCAACGATTCGAAATGAAATGTCTGCCCTCACTGAGATGGGCTACCTGCGCCAGCCGCACACCTCCGCCGGGCGTGTTCCCAGCGAGGAAGGTTATCGTTACTTCGTCAGCCAGATGGTGAACAACGCGGAACTTCCGCAGGCTGTGCAACATACCATCTCGCATCAGTTTCACCAATCGCGCGCAGATATGGATCAATGGATGACCCTCGCCGCGTCTATTCTTGCGTATCAATCACAGGGCGTATCCGTGATCACCGCGCCGCACGCGGAACAGTCTCTTTACAAACATGTTGAATTGATTTCAACACAGGGACGGCAAGTCCTCATGGTTTTGGTGATGGCGGGAGGGGAGGTCAGCCAGCAAATTCTGACGTTGGCGGAACCTGTGACGCAGGAACGACTCAGCCAGACAGCCACGCGTCTTAATGGACTTTTGGCTGGTCTCGCCGTGGACGCGATCTCCTCGCTGACAACCCGCCCCGACGCGCTCGACCAGGATATCCTGATTTTGATCGCGCAGGAAATGCGCCGCGCCTCTGAAAGCAGTTCGGGTGAAATTTACACCGATGGCTTGACCAATGTTTTATCCGAACCCGAATTCGCCGAATCAGACGATGCCCGCCGCGCCTTGAAAATCTTTGAAGAACCCTCCACATTGCAGGATTTGCTTGCGCGCACAACGATCAACAGCAACATTGGCGGCTTGCAAGTGCTGATTGGCGGCGAAGGCGGCTGGGAGGAACTGCGTCAGTGCTCGATGGTGATCGCGCGTTACGGAGTCCCTGGCATGGCAACCGGGACGCTGGGTGTGCTGGGTCCCATGCGGATGTCCTATGCAAAGACAATTCCAACCGTGAGGTACGTGGCTGGATTGCTAAGTGATTTGGTGAACGGTACCATTGCTGGTGAGTAAATATTCTGGAGTGCAGGAGCTTGGTCCTGCATCCGACAGCACCCGCAGGGCAAGTGAGCTGTCGGACTCCAAAAAAGAGTGAGAGACAACAAGCATGACCGACAAAAAGAAACATAAACACAAAGAAGAAATTGATGCGACAAAAGCCGAAGCGGAGGTAATGCCTGAGGTCACCGAGCAGGTATCGGCTGACGCAGAGCGTGACGCGTTGAAACGTCAACTCGAAGATGCCGAGACCAAACTCGCAGAGAGCGTCGAAGGCTGGCAGAGATCGGTCGCTGATTTCCAGAATTATAAAAAGCGCGTCGAGCGCGACAACGAATTGATGTATGCTTCGATGAAAGGCGACATCATCAAAAAAGTTCTGCCCGCCCTCGATGACCTGGAGCGCGCCCTGCAAAACCGCCCCGCAGACGACGCCTGGGCAAATGGCATCGAACTTATCGCGCGTAAATTGCAAAACTTGCTGGATGCTGAAGGCTTGAAAAGAATCGAAGCTGAAGGCATGGAGTTTAATCCCATCTTCCACGAAGCGATTTCGCATGAACCCGCCGATGATGTGGCGGGCGGTCATGTGATTGCGGTTGTGCAAAACGGCTATATGCTGGGTGAAAAAGTAATTCGACCTGCACTCGTGAGGGTGGCGCAATAAAAATTGTGTCGGGTGTCACGTGTCAAGTATCAGGTTGCTTGATGTGTGGTTGACCTGACACCTGATACTTGACACTGGAGAACTTAATTATGGCAAAAATTATTGGTATTGATCTTGGCACAACCAACTCTGTCGCGGCGGTGATGAGCGGCGGCGAACCGGTTGTGATCCCATCAGCAGAGGGTGAGCGACTCGTCCCATCTGTGGTGGCGGTGAATAAAAATCACGAGCGTCTGGTTGGGAGGGTGGCGCGCAATCAGGCGATCACCAATCCGCAGAACACCATCTTTTCGGTAAAACGATTCATGGGGCGCAAGGCTGACGACCCCGAAGTGGAACGCACGCGCAAACGCGTGCCGTATGCCGTGAAAGCCGCGGACAATGGCGATGTGCGCGTTCAACTCGATGAAAAGGATTATTCTCCGCCGGAAGTCTCCGCGATGATTCTTGCAAAGATCAAGTCAGATGCAGAGGCGTATCTCGGGGAGCCGGTCACGCAGGCGGTCATCACTGTGCCAGCATATTTCAACGATGCGCAACGTAACGCCACGAAAGACGCGGGCAAGATTGCAGGTCTCGAAGTTCTTCGCATCATCAACGAGCCAACTGCTTCATCGCTGGCATATGGACTCGATAAAAAGAAAAATGAAATCATCGCCGTGTATGATCTGGGCGGTGGCACGTTCGATATTTCCGTCCTCGATGTGGGTGATGGCGTCTTTCAGGTGCGCGCCACGAGCGGCGATACCTTCCTCGGCGGCGACGATTTTGATCTCCGCATCATGGATCACCTCATCGAGCAATTCAAAAAAGATAACAGCATTGACCTGCATAACGACCGCCAGGCTTTGCAACGGTTGAAAGAAGCGTCTGAAAAAGCGAAGATCGAACTTTCAACAACGATGCAGACCGAGATCAACCTGCCTTATTTGACCGCGGATGCCACCGGACCGAAACACCTGGTGATGACCCTCACCCGCGCCAAACTCGAACAGATCACAGCGGATCTCGTTGACCGGACAATTGCTCCGCTCAAGCAGGCAATTACAGATGCTGGTCTTACTGCGGGCGATATCCATGAGATCGTCATGGTGGGCGGCATGACGCGTATGCCTGCCGTGCAGGATCGTGTGCGCGCGTTCTTCGGCAGGGAACCTCACAAAGGTGTGAATCCGGATGAAGTCGTTGCAATTGGTGCGGCGATCCAGGCAGGTGTACTAGGTGGAGATGTGAAAGATATTCTCCTCCTCGATGTGACACCTCTTTCGCTTTCCATTGAAACACTGGGCGGTGTTGCCACGCCGCAGATCGAACGCAATACAACGATCCCGACTCGCAAGAGCCAGGTCTTCTCGACTGCATCTGATAGCCAGACACAAGTTGAAATTCATGTTCTGCAGGGTGAACGCCCGATGGCGAACGATAACAAGTCGTTGGGTAAGTTTATTCTCGATGGGATTCCCCCCGCAGCGCGCGGCGTTCCTCAGATCGAAGTGACATTCGATGTGGATGCCAATGGCATCCTCAAAGTCAGCGCGCAGGATAAAGCGACGGGTCGTTCACAGCACATCACGATCACAGCCTCTTCAGGGCTTTCGGACGCGGAAGTGGAAAAGATGCGCAAAGATGCGGAAGCACATGCCGAAGATGATCGCAAACGCAAGGAATTGATCGAAGCGCGCAACAATGCCGATAACACGGCGTATGCCGCGGAAAAAGCCTTGAAAGAATTTGGCGATAAAGTGCCGGCAGAGACCAAAACTGAAATTGAAACAAAAGTCGCTGAGGTGAAGAAGGTTGCCGAAGACGATGATGTCGCCGCGATCAAAGCCGCGACGGAGTCTTTGGGCGAGTCTGTTCAAAAGATTGGAGCCAGCGTCTATGGGCAGAATCAGGCTCCGGCTGAGGAAGAGGCGGGTTCTTCATCCGATGAAAATCCCGATGTGGTTGAGGGTGAAGTCAAGGAATAAGAAGAGACTAGAGATTAGAGACTAGTCTCTAATCTCTAGTCTCTGTTCTCTATATGAGTAACAGAGATTATTACGAAACACTGGGTGTTGGACGGAGCGCGAACGATGATGAGATCAAAGGCGCGTTCCGTAAACTTGCGCGTCAGTATCATCCCGATGTGAGCAAGGAGCCGGATGCCGAGGAAAAGTTCAAGGAAGTGAACGAAGCCTATGGTGTGCTTTCGGATGCGGAGAAGCGCGCGCGCTATGACCGCTTTGGCAAAGAGGGACTCGGTAACATGGGCGGAGGCTTCCACGATTACAGCGCGGACTTCGGCGACATCTTCGAAGACTTGTTGAGCGGCTTCGGCTTTCAGACTGGACGCCGTTCGCGTAAATCGCCGCGCCGCGGACGCGACTTGCAGATGCAGGTCACGTTGACGTTTGAAGAAGCAGTCTTTGGCATTGAAAAGGAAATCGAGTTCCAGCGCGAAGAGACTTGTTCGCGTTGCAGTGGTTCAGGTGCGGAGCCTGGCACATCGCCGGTAAAGTGTTCCACTTGTAATGGGCAGGGCGAGGTACGACAGATCCGCCAGACCTTTTTGGGACAAATGGTTCAGACCGGCACATGCCCAACCTGTAATGGACGCGGCGAAACGATTTCTTCACCATGCAAGACCTGTCGCGCGAGTGGACTCGAACGCAAGAATATCAAGAAAAAAGTACAAATCCCAGCGGGTGTGGATGTGGGTACACAAATCCGTTTAAATGGCGAAGGCGGACCCGGTGTGTTTGGCGGTCCGAATGGCAGTTTGTTTTTGGTGTTGGATGTCAGAGCACACAAATTCTTCAAACGCCGTGAGAACGATATTATTTTGAATCTCGATATTAACGTCGCGCAGGCTGTATTGGGCGCGGATATTCAAGTCCCAACAGTTGACGGTGATGAAAAACTAAAAATCCCTGCAGGTACACAACCGGGCAAAGTCTTTCACATCCGAAATAAAGGCGTGCCGCATCTGCGACGAAGCGGACGCGGCGACGAGTTGGTGATCGTCAATGTGGCGATACCCACCAAGTTGACCAAAGAGCAACGCGAGGCGTTTGAAAAATTGGCGGAGAGTTTGGGGACAACAGTCAAGCCGCAGGAAAAGGGATTTTTGGATTGGTTGAGTGAAGCGTTGGGGGGATAAAGCCAGTGAACAGTGAACAGTAATCAGTGAGTGGACGGGATGTCCGCTCGCTTTGTTTTATAATGCGGGGACTTTTATGATAAGAATTCTCCTTCGCATCTGGCGAATATCTCCTCTTTGGATCCATACACTCGCGGCGCGATTGTTTCGACCGAGATTCCGTGCGGCGGTTGCGGCGTTGGTGTTCGATGAGCAGGGGCGAATTTTGTTGTTTAAACACACCTATCGAAAACTGGCGTGGGGAATCCCTGTTGGCGGACTCGAATATGGTGAACAACCGGAGCAAGGAGTTATCCGGGAATTCTTTGAAGAGTCTGGAATGACCATTGAAGCCGAACGATTATTGCTGGCGGATAGTTCCCGATATGACCGGCATATCAGCCTGATTTATTTGTGCAAAATTATCAGCGGCGAATTCAAGGAAAGTTATGAAGTCTCAGAGATAAAATATTTTGATGTGGACGACTTGCCAGGGATGTTGTTCGATGAAAAGGATTTGATTCGGGAATTTCACAGAAAGTTATTTCGACATGAACTGGCTTGAAGTTTCATTGACGGTGGATGGCGAACTCGCCGAATCGGTGGCGGATGTGTTCGCGCGTTTTGCGCCGAATGGTGTGATGACCGAGCAGGGCGTGAAATACAACGATGCTGAAGATGCGGGAACGCCAACCGGACCGATCACCGTCCGCGCTTATTTGGAGGTCAACGATCAGCTCGAAGAGACGCGACAGAAGCTGGAAGAGTCCCTTTTCTATTTAGGGATGATTCGTCCTTTGCCTGCACCCGCTTACAAACAGATCGCGGATCAAAACTGGATGGAAGCCTGGAAGCAATACTACAAGCCGATCCTCATCGGCGAGCGACTCCTCATCCTGCCCGCGTGGATGGAGTCACCTGACCCGAATCGCGTAGCCATCAAGATAGACCCCGGTATGGCGTTTGGCACAGGGACACACCCCACGACGCAGTTGTGTTTGGAGTTGATGGAAAGAAGTATCGAGACCCTAAAGGTCTCGGAGACCTTTAGGGTCTTTGATGTTATTGACATCGGTTGCGGCTCCGGTATCCTCTCCATCGCCGCGATAAAACTTGGCGCGGCAAAAGTATTGGGCGTGGATATTGATGCAGAATCGATCACCAACTCGCGCGAGAACGCGGATACGAATGGAGTAGGGGAGGAGTTAATTCTCAGTGTAGGTTCTGTGCAAGAGATACTCGAAGGCAAATTCGCGTTCAAAAAAGCGCCCCTTGTAGTGGCAAACATTCTCGCGCCGGTGATCGTCCGACTCTTTGATGCGGGTCTTGCGGACTTGATTGAAGATCAGGGCGCGATCGTCTTGAGCGGGATTCTGTTCGAGCAGGAGAAAAGCGTCATCGAAGCCGGGCAGGCAAAAGGTCTACGGATGATCGAGCGGAGGCAAATCGGGGATTGGGTCGCGCTGACGATGAGTCGCTGAGTCCCAAATAAATTCCCCACGATGTACTACCTATTAATCGGAACGCGATGATAAAATATCGCCTACATTATTATCAAAGGAGAATAAGAAATGAAAATCACCAATCGGTTTGTTTTGGCAATCACAGTTCTTGCGCTTGCCGCCCTGGCGTGCCAGGCAATTCCAAGTATCGGCGGACCTCTTTTAAGTGATGACTTTTCATCCCAATCGTGGGGCATCGGAACGGATGCAGCCAGCTCGGTTGAATATTCGAACGATGCGTTGCAGTTCATCGTTTTCGACACCAACTATTTTGTGTGGAGCACGCCTAACGACGAAAATTACTCGAATGTTCATATCGAAGTGACTGCGCTGAACAATAGCACCGATTCCACAACCGCATTTGGGATCATTTGCAATATGCAAGTGACAGACGCCTCCTATTACTTCGCTGTCACACCCGCCGGGCAGTATGCCATCGCCGTGTCGGCTGTCGCGCTGGACGATGTTTTCCTCACCAACAACGACGCTTGGGCAAATTCGGATCTGATCCCCGTGGAGGCATCATCCTATCGCATTGGCGCCGATTGCGGCAACGGTGTCTTGACGTTGTACGTGAATGGCACGCAGATTGATTCTGTGACCGATTCGACCTACACCTCCGGCAATGTTGCGCTGTTCACGTGGAGCGGTGAAGAAGCCGCGGGCGCGAACGTGTCTTTCGATGATTTCGTGATGACTACACTCCCGTAAATTTTGCTCTTGATGATGAATCCTGCGCTCATATCGGGCGCAGGATTTTTAATTTCAATCACAGACATTCTGTGCTATGATTCGACCAGCATGGATCGCCGCAGACTCGTCTTTTATTTACTGCTCAATATTTTTATCTCTGCCTGTGTGACGGGTGCGATCCTTTTCTGGTATGACCGCAACTACCGCGCGGCGAGTCTTTCTTCAGTTCAGCCTGCTTCTGTTTCGAATGACCAGTCCACCCCCCAGGCGACTCTCAACCCGCAAGTGGATATCCCCATCGAACTCGTGAGCATTGTCGGCGCAGGGACGTTGAATGCCGAGTCAGTCGTCATCCGCAACGCTGGTAGTGACCCATTGAATCTGGCGGGCTGGCAGTTGCAAGACTCGGACAGGAATATTTTTGTCTTCCCAAACTTGACCCTCAATAGCGGCGGCGCGGTGCAAATCCATACAACTGCTGGGACAAACACCGTCATTGATTTATACTGGAGTGAGACCGAAGCGGTCTGGCAATCTGGCGAAGAAGCGCAGTTGTATGATCCAAATGGCAATTTGCGCGCGGTGTATAACGTGCCGTAAATAATTCGGTGGTTGAGTAGCCCTGAGCGTTCGTTGCGAAGGGCGTATCGAGACCACCAATAACATTCAAATAAGAAATTAAAAGTGAACTTGAAATGTGTGGTCTCGATACGTTCCTCGCTATCACTCGGAACTACTCGACCACCAATGTATAGATAAAATGACACAAGCACTCTACCGAAAATACCGACCAAAAGAATGGGCAGAAGTGATGGGGCAGGATCACATTGTCACGACGCTCAAGAATGCCATCGCGGCAGACCGCGTTGGGCATGCTTATCTCTTCGCGGGTTCACGCGGAACTGGCAAGACCACGCTCGCGCGTCTTTTGGCGAAAGCGGTCAATTGCACGAATCCCGATCCCACAAAACGACCTTGTAACGAATGTGAACACTGCAAAGCGGTCAACGACAATCGTTTTATAGACCTCATCGAAATCGACGCGGCTTCCAATACATCCGTTGATGATGTCCGTGATTTACGCGATAAGATAAACTTCTCGCCATCGCAGGGCAAATATAAAATCTATATCATTGACGAAGTCCATATGCTTTCGACCGCGGCGTTCAATGCGCTCCTCAAGACACTCGAAGAGCCGCCGCCGCACGCCATCTTTGTTTTAGCCACAACCGAAATTCACAAGATTCCCGCGACCGTTCTCTCACGCTGTCAGCGTCATGAGTTCCGGCGCGTGCCAGTGGGGGAGATCGTCACCAATCTCAAGATGATCGTCAAAGCCGAGAACCTTCAAGCGGATGATGATGCCCTCATTCAAATCGCGCGCCAGTCTGCGGGCGGGATGCGCGATGCGATTTCATTGCTCGATCAACTTTCGTCCACGGGCGATAAGATCACGCTCGCCCTCGCGCAAACTGTGCTTGGCACTGCCACGAGCCAAACTGTGTTGAGTCTCATCTCGTCCATTATGGATCACGATCCCGCGCATGGACTCGAAACGATTCACAAAGCGCTCGATGCGGGCGCCGATCCGCGCTCGCTGGCGCGTCAGATTGTTGAATATCTGCGCGGTCTCATGCTTATCCAAATGGGCAATGCGAATCAAGTCGAAGCCACGGCAGAAGTCAAGAAGCAGATGCAGGCGCACGCAAAATCTTTTTCGACGAGCGATGTCTTGCGTATGATGAAGTCATTCAATAATGCCGCTACGGATTTGCGCGGCGGCTGGCAGCCCTCTTTGAGTCTGGAACTTGCACTAGCAGAAGTGTTGGATGATACCCCCCCTCAATCCCCCCCAACATTGGGGGGGACGCAAAGGGGGGCGCGTCAGACCAAGCCTCAGCCCTTCGACCGTGCTCAGGACAAGCCTGCTGCTGTTTCGAGAACAGAATCCCAGCCTCAGGCTGAGTCTGAAGCGGTTCTACATCCACAGCAAGTGGAAAAATCCGCTGTCAGCGCGGGCGATGTCATCAAGGCGTGGAAGCATATCTCCTCGTCGCTTCCGAAATCGCAGGCGAATCTTTCGGCGTTGATGAACTCGGTCAAGATGATTGACGTGCAGGGCAAGACGTTGATTTTGGGTTTGGCGAGCGATGTGCTGGTTTCAAAGATTGATAAGCCCGATCAGATCGAAGCGATCCAAAAGTTGATCAAGGACGAGTTTGGCGCGGACGTGAGCGTGCGTTGTGTGGTGACGAATGCGAAAGGCAAGATTCCGCCGAACGTGGCGCAGGATGGCATGGTGGCAACCGCCATCCAACACGGCGGCGAGATTGTGGATATGCAGGATTGATGCGTGTTGCGTGTTGCGTATTTCGTAATTGGTAATTTGTAATTGAGGTTAATTATGGCAATGAATAAAAAAGATGAAAGAGAAAAGAAAGGGCATACTGTGAGAAAAAAACGAGTGAATGCCGTCAATTCTCTAATAGTTTTAGCATTAATTTTGTCAATGCTGTTAACTGCTTGTAGCGCGCCAACAGCGTCGCAACCAACAAGTTTACCTGCTACAACGCCAATCCCTGCTGATACTTTAGTTCCGCCTACCGAAACCCCATTACCATCACCAACCCCTGACATACGCCCTCGTCTCTTGACTACTGATAATGGAGCCGTACTACGACCAGAGACTGAAATTAACGACACAAACTTTCAACAGCTCAAGTTGTTAGGTACGCTTGGTTCAGGAAATCCGACTGTTGTCCAATTTTCACCAGATGATACACTTCTTGCTGTTGGTACTTCTCTGGGGGAAATACATATATACGCCGCCCAAAGCCTGGATTTAATATATACTATTCAAACAGAATTGTTGTTGCAATTTCCAAAAGATTTCTATGGTCAAACTTGTACCCCTTGCGGCAGGTTGGCGTTTTCACCTGATAATAAGCTGCTTGGTGTTTTATCAGTTGAGGGAAATATCCAAATATGGAATTTAGAGAGCCAGAAACAAATAGCATCATCGACAGAAAGCTTTATTGCTGAAACGATGCAAAAGCGTTTGGCGGGCGAAAATGTTCGGCTAACGAATTGGAGATATCTACAATTTTCCGATGATAGCAGTTACTTGGGAATTCTTCTGGAACCAATTTGGTGGCCGCCAAATTATTGTCCACTCTCAAGTGCGCAATGCAAAAAGAATTACAAGACATCATTTTTTATACTCTCTGTTTCTGGTTCCGTTTGGTGCGACAAATTTGTCTGCCCAACTTCGTCATCTGCTGAGATACAAAATGATTTGAGCCAATTCAATGATGCGTTTACATTTGCACCCGACGATCTAAAAATTCCTCCTATTCCGTTGCCAAAAGAAATTAATGAAAAGACGGATTATCGCGGGACAAGTTATATTAAACCGCAATATATATCCCTTGATGGGAGTCAAGCGCTTTCTTTTGATTTGTATGGTGTTGCAAATAATTTTGCCCGCTATGGAAATTCGGAAGTAATATATGCAGGCACATTATGGGATGTTCTTAATAATAAACTAATCAACAATTTTTCTTTCCCTTATATTGAAACTTATTCCTTTAGTCATGATTTGAAGACCATTGCATACGCAACTCCAAGTGGTATTACTGTGCTAGATATTCCTTCGGGAGACACTAACGAAATTTCTCTTGGTACTTGTCCTGGTAACTTAATTTTTTCTCCTGACGGAAAAGTTCTTGTAGGATATTATACGAGCGCAATTTATTTCTGCGATCCCTTAACGGGGGAGATTTCGCGCACTATTTCCGTACCAACAGGTTTTATTTCAAGTATTGCCTTTTCGCCTGATGGGAAATTTGTCGCCTCAACGGGACAGACATGGGGAAATTATCTGAGCGCTTCCAAGAAAAATTATGACCCGTATGTCTATATATGGAACGTGTCGGATGGTCAGTTAGTCACTACACTTGAGCATGAAGGCGATACAATTATCGTCAAATTTTCACCCGATGGAAAATATATAGCAATCGGCGCTGGGATTGATAGAGCATGCGCAGGTGTAACATCACCAAAGGACGAACGGTTTTTATTGTGGACATGGGATGGGAGAACCGCTACCGAGATAAAAAAACAAAAATTTGATACGGGAATTTCAAGTTTGGCTTTTTCTCCCAATAGTCAACAAATATTAGTGGCAACAAATGAAGCCTGTGCAAACAAGAATCCCCGTATTTATCTTTATGATATTCTAAATGACATTTTTTCTCAAACCTATTATCGGATCAATGGTGGTGCCACACTTGAATTCTTGCAATTTCTTCGTGATGATAAAGAATTTGTTTATAGTGCCTTTTCGGATATAGGGTTGGTATCAATTTCTACAAATTCTAATAGCCCTGAATTTAGCACTAGTAATATTCCTATTGAAGGAGGAACACAGAATAGTAATATTTCGGTTGCGCCTAATTCATTGGTATATGTGATTCCATCATCCAAACAAATTCAGTTAGGTAGTCTAACTAGTTTCGACCAAACTAAAATATCAGGAAAATTTATCTATATAAATTCGGTTTTTTCTCCTGATGGAAGTGTAATATATGGTCGCGCCAACCTTCTTGGTGTAATCTCTGTTTGGGGAATTCCAGAAGCAAAATAAAAGGAGACGTAATGGCTAAAGGATTCAACAAAGGACCACAAATGGGCGGCGGGCAGGCTGGCATGATGCAACAGTTGCAAAAGATGCAACAGCAAATGACTGAAGCACAAGAAAAACTTGCTGTGGCAACTGTCACTGCCACGGCGGGCGGCGGCGCAATCAAGGTCGTGATGACTGGTGACCAGAAATGCCAGTCGGTTGAGATCAACCCTGATCTGTTGAAAGACGCGGATGCTGAGATGTTGCAGGATCTGGTTTTGTCCGCTGTGAATATGGCGCTTGATCAGTCGCGCGATCTTGAGAAAAAGTTGATGGGTCCGCTGGCGGGCGGGTTGCCCTTTTAGATAATTAGAGACTAGAGAGTAGAGAATAGTACTACTCTCTAGTCATCTACTCTCTAGTCATCTACTCTCTACTCTTATGCTATTACCCGAATCCATTCAATCCCTTATCAATTCGCTGGAGCGTTTGCCCGGCATCGGACCCAAGTCCGCTTCGCGGCTGGCGTTCTATCTTTTGCGCGCAACCGACGATGTTTCGGATGACTTGGCGCTTGCTTTGGCAAACCTCAAAGCGAATACTGCTTTTTGTCAGGAATGTTTCAACATCACCGAAGCGGGTCGCGAACGCTGTGAAGTATGTGAGTCCACGCGGCGGGAGGGCAGTATTGTTTGCGTTGTTGAAGAAGCGTTGGATGTTCTAGCGTTAGAACGGATGGGCGGCTATCAGGGAAAATATCACGTGCTACAGGGTGTCTTATCTCCCATTGAAGGCATCGGTCCCGATGATTTGAAGATCAAACAATTGATCGCGCGCGTCGCAAACGGCGGAATCAAGGAAGTCATTCTTGCCACGAATCCCAGCATGGAGGGCGACGCGACCGCTCAATATTTGCACAGTCAGTTGAAACCGTTTGGAATTCAAGTGACGCGTCTCGCGCGTGGTTTACCGATGGGAGGTGATCTGGAATACGCAGATCAAAGTACGTTGTCGCGTGCCTTAACTGGAAGACAAGAGATGTAACATGACTCACCCCGAAGTTGATTTTCGGGGTGAGTTTCTTAATAAAGGCAGAAGGGGACGCTGATAAACGCTGACTTGCGCTGATTCAAAAGAAAAAAATCGGCGTCCAAATTAAATTCTGGAGTAATTATGTTTGAGTAGCGCTTTCAAAACATCATTCAGTTGGGGAGTTTCAAGTGAGTCTTTGAATCCTGCCATGCGACGATATATTTCTGCTGCGGCTTGATGGAATCCATTCGGCAGACCCGCTTCTTGAAGCGTGGATGCGATCTCATGCATCTCGCCTTCAAATCTCCATGCTTTGGCAGTTATGCGAGTTACTCTTCGGTTAACCTGTTCTGAGAAACCTGAATCATCCATATCCCATTGTTGATAAAGTTCATCGCGCACACCAAGCGACTCGGCGGTTGCAAGAATCGCGGCGAGAAGGGCAGTGGTCCCTTTGGAGTATGCCGCATAGCACATCTTCAATGCGGAGGCTTTTCCGATTTCATCTCCAACGATTTTGGTTTCGAGTGGTCCGTTTGGAAAACAATCTGCGATTACCTTTGCATTTTTTCCCGATAAATAGAGCCAGGTTTCTTTTGGAGTCCATGCAGGTCCGCCGATGATTCCTCCGTCAATGAAGCGGATGTTGCTTGCTTCCATCAATTGTCCAATCTTGGAGGCGCGCTGAGGAGAGATTGCGTTTGCATCGAGATAGAATCCTTTGAATCCATATTCAATGACTGATTTTGTTACCTCTTCTGCTGAATGAGGAGGGCATACGCTGAAAATAATTTCGCTGGTCTGGCAAAGTTGTGACAAGGATTCGACTTCGATCAAGTTGTGTTTTTCCGCTCGCAAGCGAGTTTTGTCACCGCGACCCACTGACGCCCAATAAACTTGATTTCCGCTGTTGATGGCAGATGCGGCGATTGAGATACCCATTTCGCCAGGGTGTAAGATACCAATTTTTGTCATAGTCTCTCCTTGTCTCTTTGTCAGTATAGCATGGCGCACACGATAAAATTTCTTCCATGGAAGTAACCAATTGGCAAAGATCTCAAGCCTGTTCTTGTGAAGAATCTTTCAGTGGAGAAATTAACTCGCGCGATCGCTGAGGCGGAGGAGGATGCTCTTCGTAGCGCGCTCTGGCTATCGGTCAAAGAATAAGAGGCGAAGATGGGGTAGGTCAAGCGGTTGGGCTCATAGAGTCGCATGTGTCCACCTGGAAAAACACCCAATTTATTAAGGTTAAATTGTCTGACGACTATTGACAAAGTGAGTGAATATCGTATAATCAGCGTTCGCAGTAAGTTTAAAGATCTCGTCCCCCGACAGATCATTGAAAACTGAGTAGTAGTCTCAAGTCAGAGACACAAGCCTGTTGGTTTTGCAGTCTGACGAGCCGATGTTGAAAGAAGGATGACATCGGTGTTTTCGTCTGTTGAAGTCTTGGCAGACCAAAGCGGCACATGTGAAATCCGCCAGCTTTGCACCCGGCACCTTAACAACTGAATAGTGATAGGAAGCAACAACTTTGTTGATCCAGTAATAAACCGTATAAACTACACTCGTAAGAGTGAAATTTTTTGCGGAGAGTTTGATCCTGGCTCAGGATGAACGCTGGCGGCGTGCCTAATACATGCAAGTCGAACGAGGTGCTTGAGTAGCAATACAAGAGTATCCTAGTGGCGAACGGGTGAGTAACGCGTTGGTGACCTACCCCAAAGTGTGGGATAACAGTCCGAAAGGATTGCTAATACCGCATGTGGTTATCGGGTTTAGAAACCGATAACGAAAGGAGCAATTCGCTTTGGGAGGGACCTGCGTCCCATCAGCTAGTTGGTGAGGTAACGGCTCACCAAGGCTACGACGGGTAGGGGACCTGAGAGGGTGCCCCCCCACAATGGAACTGAAACACGGTCCATACACCTACGGGTGGCAGCAGTAGGGAATATTGCACAATGGGCGAAAGCCTGATGCAGCAACGCCGCGTGCATGATGAAGGCCTTCGGGTCGTAAA
>Ga0247727_10006367_pt1 | contig 23263 bp, 13 predicted proteins | sample WisWelCaveWW1625_FD_202498 | JGI IMG/M metagenome (GOLD analysis project Ga0247727, IMG submission 202498) | Biofilm microbial communities from Wishing Well Cave, Virginia, United States - WW16-25 | ecosystem: Environmental > Aquatic > Deep subsurface > Groundwater > Cave microbial mat | place...
CATTATCGCGAGATTCAACTCCATCTCGAAGCGCTTTGTGTCGGCTATGGCCTCAAGCATGCCGCCTGAAAAACGTCAAAAAACTTTCAGAATTTTATTCTGGGTTTGGCTCTTTAATTCGCCTAAATGGCCTCTTGCTTGAAAGAGACGAGTCGTATTTATGCGCCTGCTTTCCTTCAACGATCTGCAAATCGGCGAGCACGTGAAAGTCAGCGGCAAGTTCCGCGAGCGCGAGGGTTTTCTCGCCGTTGAAATCTCGCCCGAAGCTCCGGGCGCAGAAGCGGAATTTTCCTGCGGCGTGCAAAGCGTCGCCGGCGGATGCCTGCGTGTTTTGGGGTTCCAGATCACGGCGCCGCATGACCTGGAAATCAAAGACCTCGACGGCAATCGTCTCGCGTTGAGCGACTTGAAGCCCGGCACGATGCTCAAGCTCAAAGGCGTTTACGACGAGGCGCGCGGCTTCACGCTGCAAAAACTCAAGCTGCGCGAAACCCTGGAATTCAACATTGACGAGCTGCAGGGCGTGATCGCGAAAATCGATCATGAAAAAGAGACGCTGTTGATCAACGGCGTGCTCGTCTGGACGAATGCGAAGACCGTGATTGACGGCGGCGAGAGTTGACGCGCGCAATGCCGCGTTTTGCCGCTGTCATTCTGGAAGAACCTTCCCTCGCGCTGGGCACAAATCTCAAAATTAGCCTTGATTCCAGCGCTAGGGAAGATTCCCGCCATGAATGACATATAAAGAGATGAGAGTCAAACAAAAAATTTTCCCAAAAATTACGGAGGAACATGATTATGGCAGCAACCATCGGTTTCACCAATTTGAAAACCGGGCAACGCGTGAAAGTCAAAGGCAAGCCCGCAAGCAACGGCAGCTTCGAAGCCATGGAAGTCGAGCTCAAGCCGCCGGATGACACCGCCGCGCTCGAAGGCAAAATTCAAAGCCTGGACGCGCAGAAAAATTCGCTGCGGCTGATGAATCGCGACTTCGCCATTGCGAGCGGCGTGGAGATCAAAAACGCGCAGCGCCAAAGCATCAACATGGCCGCGTTGCGCGTGGGCGACATTGTGAAGCTCAAGGGCAATTATTCCGCAACGCAAGGCTTTATGCCCGTGAAAGTCAAAATGCAGGAGCCGAAAGGCTTCGGCATCGAAGAACTGCAGGGCAATATCGACAAGATCGACGCCGACAAAAAAACTCTCGACATTCTCGGCTTCTCCGTGATCGCAACGGACAAGACCGAGATCGTGAGGTTTTAGCGTTTGGCGAAGGGCGAAGGGCGAAAGGCGAAGGGCGAAAGGCGAAGGGCGAAAGGCGAAAGGCGAAAGGCGAAGAGCGGTGATGGAGCACACGTTGTTGCAGGATCGCAAGCTGCCCGACCTCTCTCTCGCTTTGAACGGCGAGGAGATGCGCATACCTCTTTCGGAAGCTTTGCGCCATCATGACGGTTTCGCGTGCGATCTTATTCGCGTCGAGCCGCGCGTGTTGAAGCATACGCCGGGCAAACGCTGCGTGATCGAGTATCGGCTCTTCACTCGCGCCGCGCCCGAGCGACCGCAGCGTCTCATTGCGAAGAGGTATCGCAAAGAACGCGGGCATGCGATCTTTGAAAATTTGCGGAGTCTTTGGCTCGCCGCCTCCCTTCCTGGCGTTTCCGAACCGCGCTTGCGCATGCCGGAGCCGATGGCGTATTTGCCGGAGTTGAAAATGATTTTGCAGCGCGCGGCGCCGGGACGCCAGTTTTCGGAATTTGCAGCGGAAGAAGATTTGACCGATGCCGTGCGGCGCATTGCCATAAACTTGGCCGGGTTGCACAATCTCACCGTGACCCGAGGCGAACGCAAGACGCTGCCCGAGCATCTCGAAAAGTATTGCCGCCCCGGGCCGCAGGCTTTGAGCGCAGCTTGTCCGCAGTTGGAGCCGTTGACCACGAATCTCGTGGAGCGAATACTGGCTGATGAAAGCCTGCAACGCGCGCCGCTGGTTCCGGCGCATGGCGATTTGAACCTCGCGCAAATTTTTATCACCAATGAAGCCGCATACTTCATCGACTTCGACGGCTTCTGCTTGACGCACGCGGCTTTGGATCTCGGCAATTTTCTCGTCACGCTGCAAACGCGCTTCGGCGAGGCGAGTATGGAGATGGAGAAGATTTTTTTGAAAGCTTATCGCGTATACGCCGCAGCAGAAAACCTCGCCGGGCTGCGCGTTTATCAGGCCTTCGCGTATTTGCGCCGCGCCATGATCGCGTTTCGCCTGCAAGCAGAGCCTGATTGGCAGGCGCACGTGCGGCGGCTTTTGGAAAAAGGAATTTCGATGTTGAAAAGTGAATATGCCGAGTAAGATACTCGTAAAGGTTGGTTTGTAACACACACACTTCAACTTTGTCATGGTAGGAACCTTCCCTAGCGCTGGGAACAAAACTAGTTTTGAGATTTGTGCCCAGTGCGAGGGAAGGTTCTTCCAGAATGACATTTCGAGAGAGTTTGATCTCATGTTTGAATCGCTCCTCGTACAACGCGGAGCCGCAACCCAAAAGCTTACTGTAAGCGGATTACACGAATGAAGGATAAAGAAAAAAGCTCTATCCGCGATATTCGTAAAATCCGCTTACAAAAATCTTTGCTTTTTTTTGTACTGATTTGACTCTTTAGTTGAATCGACATGATCGCCTCGCAAAGTAATCCGTCGCAAGCAGATCAAAACGCGCAAGCGGAGTTGTTGGAAGAAGAGGATGACCAACAAACGCCCGAGCCGCGCGCGCGCGTGAGCTTGCGAAAGATCTACCAAGTCTTCGGACGGCATTACAAAAAATATTGGAAGGTTCTCGCCTTCGCGTACGCGAGCTTGCTCGTCACCATCGGCGTGGAAGTCCTCTCGCCGTGGCCGCTCATGCTCATTCTCGATCAGATCGTGCTGCAAAAGCCGCTGCCCGAGAAAGTGTCGTTTCTGAGTCCGCTCTTCACGCAAAGCCCGCAGTTCGCGCTCTTGCTCTTGGCGCTCGCAATCGTCGTGTTTGCGTTGTTGGAGGCGCTCTTTTCCTACTTCAACAAATTTTGGGTGTCGAGCACGGGCGACCGCATGAATGCAGACATTCGCGAACGTGTGTTCGGACATTTGCAGCGCTTGTCGCTGTCCTTTCACGAAAAGAGCCGCTCCGGCAACGTGGTTTATTTGTTGACGCAGGACGTCGGCGAGATGAAGGGCATTCTCATGGATTTCCCGCAGGACTTCTTGCGCAGCCTGTTGAGCTTTGCGTCGTATTTGAGCCTCATGCTGTTTTTGGAATGGCGCCTCGGCCTCATCGCGTGCTGCGTCGCGCCGGTGATTTATTGGGTCACGCGCGTGCTCAGCAAACGCTTGAAGAAGGCCATGCGCAAACGGCGCGAGCGCGAGAGCAACGTGGCCTCCACGTTGATCGAGAACGTTGGCGCGATGGCGCTGGTGCAGGCCTATGGCCGCGAAGAAACCGAGCACGAGCGTTTCCGCTCCATCATTCAAAGGAGCAACGACGCGCAAATCGGCGCGATGCGGGCCAATCGGCTCTTTGGCCGCATCATCGACGCTGCGGTCATCGCGGGCTCGGCCACGATTCTTTACGTCGGCGGACGCTTCGCGTTGAGCGGAGAAATCACGCCGGGCGTATTGGTGCTGTTCGTCTCCTATCTGCGCGCCATCTTCGGCGCGTTTGAAAAGTTCAGCGGCTTGTTCATCGGCCTCGCGCAAGCGCGCGTTTCTGCGGAGCGTTTGCTCGAGCTGGTGGAGAACGACATGGTGATGCAAGACGCCCCCGACGCCGTTGCCGCGCCGCCGTTTCGAGGCCGCGTCGAGTTCAAAGACGTGAGCTTCGCATACAAGCCGGGCAGGAACGTTTTGCAGAATCTCGGCGTCGTCATGGCGCCGGGCGAAACCGTCGCGCTCGTGGGCCACAGCGGCGCGGGCAAATCCACGCTCATCAGCTTGCTCATGCGCTTTTATGATCCGCAGCAAGGGCAAATTCTCATCGACGGCCACGATTTGCGCGGCCTCAAATTGAAATCGCTGCGCGATCAGCTCACCATCGTGTTGCAAGAGGCCATGCTCTTCCGCCAAACCGTGCGCGAGAACATCGCCTTCGGCAAGCTCGAGGCGAGCGAAGAAGAAATCATCGCCGCGGCCAGGCTCGCGGAAGCGCACGACTTCATCATGGAGATGCCAGAAGGTTACGACACGATCATCAACGAGGGCGGCAGCAATCTCTCCGGCGGGCAAAAGCAGCGCATCAGCATCGCGCGCGCGATCATTCGCAACACGCCCATCGTGATTTTGGACGAGCCGGTCACGGGCCTCGACGCCAAAGCCGAAAGCAAGATCAACGCCGCGATTCAACGCCTCGCGCGCCACAAGACCACTTTCATCATCGCGCACAAGTTCGCCACCATCGCGAACGCGGACAAAATTCTCTTGCTGGAAGAAGGCCGGCCCTCGCATTATGGCACGCACGAACAACTCCTGGCCGAGAGCGCGCAATACCGCGAGCTGTATGAGCTGCAATTCGGCTGGCAAAAGAAATGGGGCAAGAGCGAGGAAGCCGCGAACGGCAAGCTTGCCGCCAATTTCGAATCTGTTGAAAACTGAAGCCCTGGCAGCAGCATGAAAAACTTTAGGCAATGATTTCATGGCAAAATTATTTCAAATCAGTTTGCCATGAAATCATTTTGCCCTAAAACTTACAGATTGTTTCTGAGTCTGATTTGCTCCTTCGCCTAATGAAATTTGACGATCAAAACCGGTAACTATATGCGCCTCCCATACCATGTCATTCAGAAGGAACCTTTTTAAGTACTGGAGTTGATGCCCAGCGCCGAAAAAGTTTCCTTCTGAATGACAGGTCGTGGGGAGCGATTACCGAATGTGAAAGTCAAAACTCATAAGGCTACCTCGATTTGCAGGCGAGCTGCAAATCAAAGCTTCTGCGAAACAGCAGAAAAATATTCGACGAAACTCGGTGTCTTCGGTGTTACTCGGCGGTAAAGCTTTCCGCCGAAATGCGCCGAAGTCACCGAGTGTCGCCGAAAAAACTTTGGCAGGATGATTTACCGGCAGAATCATTTCAAATCATTCTGCCACAAAATTATTCTGCCATAAACTTTCAGTCCCGCCGCTACGGGATTATTCTGAGTTTGAAAAGCCAATTGCGCAAGGCGGACGAGCCGCAACCCAAAAGCTTTCTGTAAGCGGATTTCACTGTAAGCAGATAAAGCAAAGGCGGTATCCGCTTACAGTGAAATCCGCTTACGAAAAAATCTTTGCTTTTAAAGCAACGAATTCATTTTTAATAGAATAAGAGACCGAGCATGCCTCGACGCGAGCACAAACCCGAGCACGACAAGCTGCGCTATCGCGATCTGCTGCGGGTTTATAAAGTCTTCGGCAATCATTATAAAAGCCACTGGCCGCAGTTGGCGTTGGCGTATTGCGGCATGCTGGGCAACGTGCTCATCACTTTGCTCCTGCCCTGGCCGCTCAAATTGATTTTGGATTACGTCATTCTCAAGCACCCGTTGCCGCCGGAAGCGGCGTTCGTCACGCGTTGGGTGGGCGCGGAGCCGTTGACGTTGTTATTGGCGTTCGCGCTCACGTATGCGCTGCTGCACTTGCTTGACAGCTTCATCTCCTTCTGGCATAAAGTGGGCATGCTCATGGTGGGCGTGCGCATGAAGAACGAAATTCGCGAGCGCATCTTCGGCCATTTGCTGCGGCTCTCGCTTTCGTTTCATGGCCGGGCGCGCGGCGGCGATTTGGCGTATCGCCTCACTTCGGACGTGCAACGCTTGCCCGCGCTCTTGCTGCACCTGCCGCAGAATTTTTTTTATCGCCTCTTCGTCGTCGGCTCGCATATCAGCCTGATGTGGGTGATGGAATGGCGCCTTGCGCTCGTGGCCTTCAGCGTGATTCCGATTCTTTCTTATTATCAGCGCCGCATCGGGCTGGGCTTGCAAAAGGCCTCGCGCAAAAAGCGCAGCAAAGAGAGCGACGTGACTTCGATGATCGCCGAGAACGTGGCCTCCATGGCGCTCGTGCAAGCCTACGGCCGCGAAGACGCGCAGCAGCAGCGCTTTCAATCCGAGAATCGCCAGAGCTTGGAGTTCGGCCTGTTGGCGATGAAGCTCTCGAAGCTGTTCAAGCGCACCAGCGATATCTTGGTCGCGTTCGGCACTGCGGCAGTGCTTTATTACGGCGCGACTCTGGCTTGGCAAGGCGCGATCACGGCCGGCACGCTGGTGTTGTTCGCGAGTTATTTGCGCAAGCTCTATAGCCCGATCGACAGGTTCGCGAGCTTGCTGCTCGACGCCGCGCAAGCGCAAGTGGCCGCGGACCGTCTCATCGAGTTGGTTGAATGCGACATGGTCATCAAAGACGCGCCGCACGCGATCGCTGCGCCGTCGTTGCAGGGCCGCATCGCGTATCGCAACGTCACGTTCGCTTATGACACCGGCGAGAACGTGCTGCGCAATTTGAACATGCTCGTCGAGCCGGGCGAAATGATCGCGGTCGTGGGCCATAGCGGCGCGGGCAAATCCACTTTCGTCAGCCTGCTGCTGCGTTTTTATGAGCCGCAACAAGGGCAGATCTTGATCGACGGACGCGAGCTGCAAGATTTCACGGTGAAATCGCTGCGCGCGCAAATCACCGTGCTCTTGCAGGACGCCAAGCTCTTCAAAGCTTCGGTGCGCGAGAACATCGGCTTCGGCAAAATGGAGGCGACGGAGGAGGAGATCGCGGCCGCCGCGCAATCGGCGCAGGCGCGCGAATTCATCATGCAAATGCCCGAAGGCTACGACACGATCATCTCCGAAGGCGGCGACAATCTTTCCGGCGGCCAGCGCCAACGCTTGAACATCGCGCGCGCGCTCATGCGCAACACGCCGATTTTGATTCTCGACGAGCCCGCGACGGCTTTGGACGCCGTCACCGAAGCGAAGATGCACGCCGCGCTGGCCGAATTGACGAAAGGCAAAACCACTTTCATCATCGCGCACAAGTTCTCCACGCTCGCGGCGGCCGATAAAATCTTGCTGCTCGAAAAGGGCATGCCCGCGGCGTTCGGCAGGCACGAAGATTTGATGAAAACAAGCGGCGCTTATCGCGAGCTGTACGAGCTGCAACTCGCGCCGCTGCAAATGTTGGGTGAAGGAAAGAGCGAGCGCATGGCGGTGGAAGCGTCGGATTGAGACGATCTTTGTTCGATGAGTGCGTATTCAATGAGTACACAAATTTTCTAAGCGCGCCTCTTCAATGTCATTCTGGAAGAACCTTTCCTAGTGCTCGGAACACAGCCTGTTTTGAGATGTGTGCCCAGTGCGAGGGAAGGTTCTTGCAGAATGACAGAGAGGCGCGGGTCTTCTCAATGCTGTCAGCCTGGGAAGGAACTTCTCTAGACATGAGCGCAGCGCCGGGTGCGAGGGAAGGTTCTTCCAGAATGACATTTTGAGGAGGGGCTCACTCAAAAAGAAAACGCCGTTAAAAATTTCCAACGGATAAAGGTTTTTGCTTTTTATCCGATGACCTTCATCTATCCGTTGGCGAAGATTTAGAACCTATGGCCAAGCAAGTAAAAATTCCACAAGACTGCGGCTTTCCGCAATTGCTCGAAATGTCCGACAAGCGTCGCCTGGCTTCGGCGTTGCAGGAAAACCTCGGCGCGACCTTGCAAGCGCAAGGGCAGCGCATTCACAGTTGCAACATCAAGCGCATGTACTACAAACCGGGCCGGCGCTGCCGTTTGAACATGATCGCGAAGATTCGCAATCAACGCGGCGAAAGGCTCGGCGAGCAGATTTATTATGGCCGCATTCTTCCGCCCGGCAAAGGCCGGAAGTTGTTCCGGCGCCTGCAACAAAGAAATTTTCTCGCGCCCGAGTTCGGCGCGCCGCTCGGTTTCGTGCCGCGCTGGGAGATGATCGTGTGGGCGTATCCGAACGATCCGAACATGCGCAGCATGAAAACGCTGGCGCAGCCGGAAAAAATTTTGCAGCGGGCGCAAGCGGAGCCGGGCCTCTTCGGCATTCGCAACGGCCATCGCCCGGCCACGATTGCGGCGCGTTTGGCGAAATACGTTCCGGGCAAGCGCTGCGCTTATTTCTTCGATCTCGCGCTCGCGGAACATGACGGCGCCGCGCCGCGCGCGCACACCATCTTCGGCAAAACTTACAAAGCCCAAGACGGCGAGGCCGCGTATGCGGTCATGAGCAAAATTTGGCAAACGCCTGCGTGTCAAAACCGCGCGTTTCGCATGCCGCAGCCTTACGGTTATGACGCCGCTTTGAAAATGCTCTGGCAGGAAGCGCTCACCGGCCGCGCGCTCGCGAAAATCGCGGGCGAGGTTGCGTTGCCTGAGATTATCGCAACGGCCGGTCGCAGCTTGGCGGCCTTTCACGACTCCGGCTTGAATTTGTCCGAGCTTTATACGCTCGACTTTCAGCTTGAGAAAGTGCGGCGCGCAGTGGAAGCCGTGCAGCACACTGCGCCGCAATACGCCGAAGCCTGTGAGTCGCTGCGCCAAAAGCTGCTGGCGGCTTCTCAACGCATGCAGCCGATCGGGCTCACGCCCGTGCATGGCTCGTTCAAGTTCAGCCACATTTTTTACGACGGCCGCGAAGTCGTGTTCATCGATTTTGACGGCGCGCATCAAGGCGATCCGTGTTATGACCTCGGCCGGCTAATCGCGTACGTCGGCAAGCTGCAAGCCGAGGGCGAGATCGACGAAGAGAGGGCGCGGCGCACGATTGCCAACTTCTGCGCCGCGTACCGCGCAGCCACGAGACGCAGCGTTCCGCAAGAGCGCATCGATTGGTTCGCGAGCAGCCATATGCTCACCAGCCAAATCTACAAAGCCATGAAGAGCCTCGATCTCAGCTTGCTCGAACGGCTGTTGGCGCTGGCAAAAAGATGGAGCGAGGGAGAAGTGGAGTGATGGATTGGTGGAGTGATGGTTCGATGGAGTGATGGAGTTGTGGAGTTGTGGGGTGATGGGGTGATGGGGTGATGGAGTGGTGGAGTGATGGAAACTCAACACTCCAATACTCCAATACTCCAATACTCCAACACTCCATCACTCCATCACTCCAATAATCCAACGATCCATAGTAGAGAATACGACCATGACAAGCCCTGCGAACATTCTCGCGGACCCCAAGCTGCCGCATCTTTCGGAAGTGATCGATGCTGCGGCCATGGCGGAGCGTTTTGCAGGCGCGTTTCAAACGACGCTTGCGACGCTGCGCGCGCGCGTGGAGAATTGCGCGATCGAGCGCGTGCAATATCGTCCGGGGCGGCGCTGCCGCGTGCTCTATCGTCTCAACTTGCGCGAGGCGAGCGGCAACAAATCCGAGCAATGGTTTTATGGCAAGCTCATGCGGCCCGGGCAGGCGCAGCGTGAATATGAAAAAGCTTTGGTCGATGAAAATTTGCGGAACGGCGCGTGGCAGCCGGTGACGATCTGGCCCGATCTCGAAATGGTGGTGTGGACGTTTCCGAACGATCCGCGCATGCCGCAATTGGCAAAGGCTGTTGATCCGCGGCGCATTCGCGAGCACATCGATGCGAATCTGAAAGTGTGGGGACTTTCGCGCGCGTGGCGTTGCACCGAGGTTGCGGTCGAGCCTGTGAAATACATGCCGGGCAAGCGTTGCGTGTTGCGCTGCCATGCGCATTTGGCTAGCTCGTTTGGCGAGAGCCGCACGTTGTCTTTTTACAGCAAGTCCTACGGCGACGCGATGAGCCATTATCATTTCAAAGTTTTGGCGAAGGTGCATCAGCAGCTCGGGCACGTGATCAATATTCCGCGGCCGCTCTTGCATTGGGATGAGACCAACACGTTTTGGCAGGAGCCGTGCGCCGGGCGGCCGCTGATCGACGTGCTGGAAGAATATAATTGGGAGGAATTATTTCCGCGCTTGGGCCGGGTGCTCGCGAGCTTTCATCAAAGCCGCTGCGCCGGCTTGTTGCAGTTCGATGCGCTCGAGCACGCGTGCGATTCCGCGCAAGAAGACGCGGAAAGCCTGGGCTGGCTCGTGCCGGAACAGCGGGAGTTTTTTCAGCGCACGTTGGAAGTTTTGACTTCGGCCAAAGAGAAGCTTGCGCGAGCACACTTTCCCTCCGCTCCGATTCATGGCGCGCTTCGTCTCGAACAAATCGTCGCGGCCGGGCAGGAAGTGGCGCTGGTCGATTTTGACGCCGCAGCTTTTGGCGACCCGTTGTACGACGTGGCGGAGTTCATCGCTTCGCTGCAATATCTCGCTTTCACGCGCGGCCTCGCGCCGCAACGTTTGGCCCGAGCCGCGGAGCTTTTTCAAAAAAGCTACGCGCAACACGCGCCTTGGCCGTTGGATTCACAACGCCTCGCGTGGTATGCCGTGGTCTCTTTGTTGAGCAAGGCGCACGACACGTGGAAAAATTTGGATGCGCGCGCGATGGCGCACGGCGCGGCGATCGTGCAGCTAGTGGAAGCTTGGAGTGATGGATTGGTGGAGTGATGGAGTGGTGGAGTGATGGATTGGTGGAGTGATGGAGTGGTGGAGTGATGGATTGGTGGAGTGATGGAGTGAGGAATTGCTATACTGCGTCAGGGTTAATTTGTATTGCTCCTCTTTGAAATGTCATTCTGGAAGAACCTTCCCTCGCACTGGGCGCAGCTTTCAAAATAAGAGTTGATTCCAGCGCTAGGGAAGGTTCTTACAGAATGACAACGTTGAGAATTTCAATACTCCAAAAATCCATCACTCCACCAATCCATTTGCACAAGGCAGATTATGCGACTCGTCTTCGTTCGCACCAAAGCCGAGAGCACGGTGTTCGAGCAGGAAATAAACGGCGCCGGCAAGCTCGATGCGGCCGCGCTCGAGCGCATGAAGATCAACGCCAAAGCGGGCAGCAGCTCGAAGAACGTCATTTTCGGCTTGTTGCAATACGGCGTGATTGCGGCTTTCGAAGAGTGGAAATTTTGGAGCGGCGCATTGCAGGAAGTGCGCGCGCACGATTTCACCGTCAGGCTTTTTCCCTGCAACGAAGAGTTGGAGTCCGAAGCGCTGCAACGCTATGTGCGCGAGCATGGCCAGCCGGAAATTTTGTGGGTCGAAGGCCCGGACTTTCCGCCGTATCTGCGGCAAATCTTCGCGCTGTGCCCGGCGAGTTTCAAGATCGTGTATTCGAAAGATTGGCGGCCGTGGAAGATCCGGCAGCTTGGGAATTATGATTTGTGTTTGGTGGATGAAGACTGGGAAGCGCAAAGAGTGCGGCAGCTACATCCCCAGCTCAACTGCGCGGTGTGGGATAAGTTGATCGACTACGAGCAAACGCACTATCCGATTCCTGGCGAGAAGCGTTACGACGTTTGTTGCGTGGCTTATCTGCGGGCGCGCAAAAATCATGAGCTGCTGTTTCGCGCGATGGCGAAGCTTCGCGACCGCAAGTTGAAGTGCGTGTGCATAGGCGATGATCGCAAAGGCAATCGCGCGGAGTTGGAGAAGCTCGCCGCAGAGCTGAAGCTCGACGTGCATTTCACCGGCGAGGCGCCGAAAGAGGAAGTCAATCGCCTCATCAATCAATCCAAAGTCGGCGTGATGTGCTCGGAGCTGGATGCCGCGCCGCGCGCGATTTTGGAGTACATGGCCGCGGACGTGCCCGTGCTCGTCAATGCCAAGCTACTCGCGGGCGCGCGCTACGTCGGCCCGAGTGCGGGCTTGATCAAGCCGCCGGAAGAATTTCATCTCGGCTTGGCGGAGCTGCTGGATCATTTGCAAAGCTATTCGCCGCGCGCGTATTTGCTCAAGCATTATTCGTTCGAGAAGGTGATGAGGAAGTTTATCGGCATTTTGGAGGAGGTGAAATTCGCCGACGCAAATGCGCTCAACACAATTATTCCCCCCTCGAGGGGGGCCAGGGGGGTGTCATCGTCGCGTGCAGCAACAGCATAAAACAAAGCGGAAGTGTGCTTTGAAGACGTTCTCAAATTTTTGTTCTGTGCATGAAATAGGAAACACCCCCCGAACCCCCTCGAGGGGGGAATGGTTGAGGTGCATGCTCAGTGAATGAAATGAAAAAAGCGATACACGACAAAAACCTGCCGCACTTGCGCGAAGCCGTGAACGCCGAGTTGATGGCAACGGCATTCGAAGCGTTGTTTCAGCGCGAATATCCCGAGCAGGGTTTGCAAGTGCAGAGTTGCCGCGTCGGGCGGGTTTATCATAAACCGGGCAAAGATTGCGGCATCATGTATCGCGTGTTGTGTCGTGACCGCGAGCAGCGCGTGTTTGACAATTGGTTCTTTGGCAAAATGTTTGCGAACGGGAAAGTGCGTTCCACTTCGGGCAAAAAGCATCCGCGCACCTGGCCGGGCTGCGGTTTCTGGAAGCCGGTGAGCCTGTGGCCGGAAACGGATATGATCTTGCATGCCTTCCCCTATGATGCGTACTTGCCTCATCTCGGCCAATTGTTGGAGCCTCAATTCGTCAAGCAACAAGTCGAACAAAATCTAAACGGCTTCGACCTGCCCCAAGGCTCGCGTTGTTTGCACGTCGCCTGCGAGAAGGTCAAATACATGCCCAACAAGCGCTGCGTGCTGCGTTATGAGCTGCTCATCGCGGAGCCGCAGGGCCGGGAGCGGAAGGTCGTTTTCTATAGCAAGACTTACGATAACGTAAAGAGCCGTTACGTTTATGAAGTTCTGCGCGAGCTGTGCGCGCATCCGGCGTGCAATAACGGCGCGCTGAATATCCCCAAGCCGATCGCGCACATTGACCAGGCCAACACGCTTTGGCAACACGAGTGGCCCGGAGAAGAATTTCGCGTGGTGGCAAAGGCTTTGGGCTGGGAAAATTTGGCAAGCTCGGGTTACGTGCCCAAGATGGCGGCGATGCTCGCAACGCTGCATCAAATCGAATTGCGGCAGGCGCGCTTGCAAGCCGGGCCGACGTTCGAGATGGCTTTGGAAAATGCGCGCTCCGACGTTTTTGACCTCAGCAGCTTTTTGCCGGAGCAGGAAGGCGAGCTCGAGCGCATTATGGATGAGCTCGCGGCCGCGGCTGCAATTTTCGAGCAGCCGATGCCGGCCGTGACCATGCACGGGACCTTCAAGCTCGCGCAGATGCTTTGCCGCGAGCAGCAATTGGCTGTGATTGATTTCGATTCGATTGCGTGCGGCGATCCGCTGTACGACGTTGCCGAGCTGATCGCCTCGCTCGCCTACTTGCGCGTGAGCGAGGAGCTGGCGCGCAATATCGCGCGGCACAACGTCGAAACGTTTTTGCATCATTACGAGCAACAAGCGCCCTGGCCGTGCGCGCGCCCGCGCCTGGCTTGGTACGTCGTCGTTTTTCTATTGGGAAAAATGCACTCTTCGCTCAAACGCCTCGAGAAGAAAGCCGAAGGACTTGCGCCCGGTTTTGAGCTGGTGTATGAATGGCTGGAGTTAGTGGGAAGCAAATCGTGATGGGCTCTCCTTGAAAAGAGGAGACGGTGAAGAACTTAACTCTTGTATCATTCAAGAAGGAGTACCTCCCATGAAAGCGCAATACTCAAGAAGGATTCGTCAGTCAAGCTGGTTGCTGCTTGCGGCGTTCGTGACGGCATTCGCGCAAAACAGCGATCTCTGCCGCGTGCCGATAAACAATTACAACCAGCTCGTCGGCGCCTTCGGCGTGCAAGTGAGCACGCTCAAGCCGTTGACTGACGGGGCGGCTTATGTTTCCGTAAGCGACCGCTCCCACACCGCGTACAGCACGTATTTGTATCCGGGCAATTCCAATCAAATGCCGGCCGCGCATCGCGCCAAAGGCGAAGCGCTGGCGGCGACGATTCAGCCGCTCAATGCGAACGGCAACCTCGATTTGGCCAACGGCAAAATCGTGATCATCGCGGAAGGCATGTCCAACACGCGCTCCGAGATGGAAATGCTGGATTCGTTGTTCATTCGAGGCAACGCGGCGCTGCACGCCAAGCTGGAGTTTCGCAATCTCGCGCAAGGCGGGTGTGACATGGTGTGTTGGGCCAACAGCGGCGTGGGCCCAATCGATCCGCAAGTGCAGGTTGCGCTGTTGAAGCACAGCAACAATCGCGCGCAAAACGCCGACGGCTCGCCGCAGATCGAGATCGGGCCGTTCACGACCCGCGACACCAAAACCTTTCCGGCGCATGCGCAAACAACCAACGGCATGCTCAAGCAAAGGATTCTGGATCTGAAGCAGCAGTATCCGAATCTCAAGCTGGTGTTCCTCACGAGCCGCACTTTCGGCGGCTGGAGTTGCGCGCCCGCGGGCGATGAGTATCATGAGCCGGTTGCGCTCGAAGAAGGCTTCGTGGTGAAATGGCTGGTGCGCGATCAAATTCAAGGCACGGATCCCGATCTCGCTTTCGAGGGGCCGAATGCGAAAGCGCCGTGGCTGGCGTGGGGGCCGTATCTCTGGGATCCGGATTGGCCGGAAGATTACTTCAAAGAAGACGGCACGCATCCCTGCGACGCGGGCAGGAAAGCCGCAGCGCAATTGTGGTACGATTTCTTGACGCAAGACGGCGCGGCAAAGACGTGGTTTCTGAAGAGCGCTCCCAACGCGGTGGAGAACGCCGCTTCGTTGCCGCCGAATAGTTACGTGCTCGCGCAAAATTTTCCGAACCCGTTTCATGGGCAAACTGAAATCACGTTCGAGGCGAAGTTGCGCGAGCCGGTCATGATTTCAATTCACACTTTGGACGGGCGAAAGCTTCGCACCTTGTTTGTCGGCGCAGCGCTCGTGGGCCGCAATCGTTTGAAGTGGGATGGCCGCGATGATGCGAGCCGCATGGCGGCCGCGGGCGTTTATGTGTATCGCTTGCAAACGCCGCGCGCGAGTTTGACGAAGAAACTCGTGCTGCTGCGCTAACCTGTGAAGCAAAAAACTGCTATGCGGCTCTCGCCCAACGTGTCATCCTGTGAGGAACTGCCCTCGCGCTGGGAACAAATCGCAAAATAAAACTGATGCCGGCGCGAGGGAAGGTTCTTGCAGAATGACAGCATCAGTAGTTTATTTGTATCCGGGCAAGGAATCTTGCCCATCACCTTTAGCATCTCGGAGAGATCTGTCATGAAGCAAATAGAACGGTTCATCAGCGCGCTTCTGATTGCCGCCGGTTTGTGGCTCGGCTCAAGCGCCGCGCTCTTTGCGCACGTCGTCGACGCGGACCCCAACGAATCTCCCAAGCTGAGAAATCCCGTGCACATTGCGATTGCGCCGGACGGGCGCCGGGCGGTCGTGGTTTGCCACAACAACAGTATCGCGGTCATCAACTTGGAAAGCGGCAATTATGAAACGCAAAATATCAACGCGAGCGTCTGGCCGGGCGAGCATCCGCTCAAGGCCGTGTTCGTGGGCAACAGTTGCTTCGTCATCAACGAGTATTCCGAGTTCATCACGGAGTTCGATCCCGCGACGTTGGCGATCAAAGCCAATCACGCCGTGCCCATGTATTGCCAAGACCTGCTTTATGATGAAGTGCTCCAGCGTTTCTACGTCAGCAACAAATGGCTTGACGAAGTTTTGCTCTTTGATAAAAACTTCAACGCCGTGCCGCCGAACATTCGCGTGGGCAGAAACCCGGGGCCCATGGCGTTGAGCACGGACCGCAAATTTCTTTATGTGGGCAATGCGGGTTCGTGGAATATCAGCGTCGTCGATCTCGGCAATAAGACTGTGACGAAGAGCATCTATCTCGGCAGCGCTCCGACCGCGCTGGCCGCGACCGCACAGCACATCATCGCCACGACTCATGGCGGCAGAAATCTGGATAAGATCAACGACGCGCCGCTCATTAAAAACGATCAAGCCGACATTATCAACGTCGTGACTTATATCGACCAAAACAGCGGCAGCCTCTCGGATTATTTTTTGGATCAAGGCGCGGATTATTCCGATCTGCGCATTCAAAGCGGTTTGATGGTTTTCACCGGCGCAGCCACCGGCTCGGCTCATCTCTATCGTTTGAGTCAAGCGCCGAGCACGATGCAAACGATCGACGTGCTCGACGACGAATGGAATCTGCCGGGCGGGCGGGCGGCTTCAGGCTTGCGCATTTATGCGAACACGCGCACGGCCGCGATCAAAGACGGCAACACCGTGTATTGCGCGAACTATTTTCGCGACACCGTGGTCGAAATCAAATTCGATGCGATTCAAAATCGTTTCGTGGTCACGCGCGAGATTCCGCTCAATGATCTCGGCGTGGCGCTTACGGCGTTTCAAAGCGGGCGCGTGAACCTCAATCGCCGGCAGAACGGCGAGCGCTATTTCAACACGATCGCGGGATGGAAGCGCGGGCAAACCAACTTCACGTGCGGCACTTGCCACGTGAACGGCCACACGGATTTTCGCTTCATCTACGACACGAAGAGCGACCCCTTCAATCCCGGCGTGGAGCAAGGGCCGGAGAAGCATCCCTCCTCTATCGCCGCGAATCTCACTTCGCCCTTTGGGTGGGAAGGCAATCAACAAACATTGTCCGAGTTCAATAACGCGGCCTTGAACGCGCACGACGTTCAGAACGGCTCCAATAGCATTCACGAAGACGTTTCGGCGTTTCTGGTCAATTTCGAAGAGCTGTTGCGTCCGGAGCCGAACCCCTTCAGCGATTCGAAAGTGATTCCGCCGGACGTGGCTGCGATTCGGCGGGGCAAAACCCTCTTCACGCAAGCCGGTTGTGCGAGGTGCCATGCTGGTGCGGCCTTCACGGACCGTACCGTTTACAACGTGGGCACGGGCCGCACGCTCGATACGCCGACGCTGCTGCAGTTGTGGGATAAAGCGCCGTATCTGCACGATGGCCGCGCGTCAACGATACTCGACGTTCTTGAACCCTCAAAATATGATCGTATCAATGCGCACGGCAATCTCTCGGGATTGAGCACTGCTCAGAAGAACGATCTCGCGGCTTATCTGCTCGCGCTTCCGGCTTCGAATATTACGGACGTCGAGGAGCAAGAAACCGCGGTGCCGTCGGATTTCGTGCTGGCGCAAAATTATCCCAATCCGTTTTCGCGTAATGAGGCGAAGCAAACGAGCATTGCTTATCAGCTTTCCAAACCCGGCAAAGTAGAGTTGGTGATCTATGACATGCTCGGCAAAGCCGTTCGTGCGTTGATCGAGCAACAACTCCAACCTGCCGGCGCTTACCGCGTGTTATGGAACGGCGCGAATGAATCCGGCGCGCAAGTCCCGAGCGGCATCTATCTGTATCGTTTGAAGACCGCAAGCTTCGAGCAAACCCGCAAACTCATCTTGATCCAATAACAACGAGCAAAGCTAAAAGCCGAAAGCTGAAAGCTAAAAGGCTGACGAGGAGGCCACATGAGCAGCAACGATCATGAAGAAAGCATGATCTACAAAGTCGTGATCAATCACGAAGAGCAATATTCGATTTGGCCTGCGGACCGCGACAATCCCTTGGGCTGGCGCGACGCGGGCAAGAGCGGGCCAAAGGAAGAATGCCTGGCCTACATTAAAGAAGCGTGGACCGACATGCGGCCGTTGAGTTTGCGCAAGAAGATGGAAGAAATGGCCAAGCAGCCGCAAGCGGACGAAGCCGCAACGCCAAGCGAATCGGCGAAGAATGATTTGGTCGAGCGCTTGTCAGTTGGCGAGCATCCCGTGGAAGTCGGCTTGCGGCCCGAGAAAACCGTGCAAGCTTTGAAAGAGTGCATTGATCGCGGCTACGTGCATATCAAGTTCACGGAGACCAAAGGTGGCACGGAGCTGGGCGTGCGTTTGGATAACGCCGCGAGCGATTTCAGCAAAGCAGATTTCGCGGGCAAATCCGGCAGAGTGCATCTCGTCGGCGGCCTTACGTTGGATTATGTGAAAGTGAAGTGCATTGCGGATATCGATCTCGGCACGCTCGCGGGGAAAGGGAGGTTGGAGCCGGTGCGGGTTGGGTAAAGCGTCATTGAGTCATTTCAAAAAAAATCGCCCACTGAATTGAAGTCCCACAGAATTAAAACACCAGAATCATTTCTGTGAGAGTTCGTTTCAGTGGGAGAGGTTTTTCCGTATCGTGTTATTCCACGCAACAGGCTGTTGCGGGTGTGGCATTCCCTCCGTATAGGATGTACCCTCCTCGTTTTACAGGAAAGAGAGCTTCTCGTTTCGGCAAAAAATTTAACCGCTAATCAACACGAATGAACGCTAATGTTTTTTTATTCGCGCTCATTCGCGGGTGTCCCTTGTTTGGTAGGGGCTTGCCGTTGGGGAAGTTTCTTACAAAATGACAGCGTCGATGCGTATTACGAACCAACCCTTTTGACTCATCGGGAGCAGCGGCTGTGCAAAGAACTTCTGCGGCGAACGCGTGGCTCGTCATTCCGAAACCGAATGCGCAAGCGCGCGCGCGTTTGTTTTGCTTTCCGTATGCCGGTGGCGGCGCGTTCGAATATCGCGCGTGGTCGCCGCATGTGCCGCACGACCTCGAGTTGTGCGCCGCGCAGCTTCCCGGACGAGAAACGCGTTTGAAAGAAGCGCCCTTCACACGTTTGCTGGATTTGACCAAGACTTTAGCAGAAGTAATTGCGCCGTATTTGGACAAGCCCTTTGCTTTTTTCGGGCACAGCTTGGGCGCGTTCATTGGTTTTGAATTGGCGCGGCAACTGCGTTGGCAAAATCTGCCGCAGCCGGCGCATTTGTTCGTCTCCGGCTCGCGCGCCCCGCAGCTTCCGAATCCGGAAAAGCCGATGTGCCATTTGCCCGATCATGAATTTGTCGATGAAATCGTGCGGCGTTACGATAGCATTCCGCAAGAGGCGCGCGAGCATGCCGAGTTGATGGCCATGGCGCTGCCCGCGCTGCGCGCGGATTTTACGATGAACGAAACATACGAGCACGCCGAGGAGCCGCCGTTGTCATGCCCGATTACTTGCTTCGGCGGCGTTGATGATCACAGCGCGCCGCGCGAGCATTTGGAAGCCTGGCGCGCGCAAACACGCAGCGAGTTCACGCTGCGCACTTTTCCCGGCGGGCATTTTTTCATCAAGCCCGAGCGGGCAGCTTTGGCGCAAATCATCGCCAAAGCGTTCGAACACACGCGCCATGGAAAAGATTGAATGTTTCATGCCGCCGCAAAATTAGTCTAAAATGCTTCTCTTTGAAATGTCACCCTGTAAAGGAACTTCCCTCGCGCTGGGAACAACGCTCAAAACAAGGTTTGTCGCAAGCACGAGGGAAGTTTCTTCCAGAATGACATTCAAAGAAGAGAGCCGCACTACTTGCAACCAACAACCAGCAACCAACTCGACATGAGTTTCCACGAGCAAGAACTTTCGGCCAAACGCAAAGCCGCGCAACCTTCACACTGGCTGCAAGGCGAGGCGCGAACCTCGCACTTGGCGTATTGGAAGCAGCGGCTCGGCGAGCATCCGCCGGTGTCGGAGCTGCCCACGGATTTTCCGCGCCTCGCCGCGCAAACGTATCGCGCCGCAGAGCATACGCTCGCGCTGCCGCAGCAGCTTGCCGAAACGTTGCGCGCCTCGAGCGGCGGCGATCTTTATGCGGCTGGTCTCGCGGTTTTTCAAATCATGCTCTATCGCTACACCGGTCAAGAAGAAATCGTGCTCGCTTCTTTTACCGAAGAGAATGCCGGAAGCAACGGCAAAGCCGTTCCGCCGAGCCTGTTGATCTTGCGCGCCAGCCTGCGCGGCAATCCTGCTTGCCGCGAAACGCGCGCGCGCGCGCAGACGACATTGCGCGAGGCTCATGCCCATCGCGCGTTGCCGTTCGAGCAATTGGCGCGCGAGCTTTATCCCGAACGCGATTTGCGGCAGTATCCGCTCTTTCAAATCATATTCACAAACGCGCCTTCGCCGTTACCCTATCAACTCGATCTGGCCGTGTGCTTCACGCAAACGGCGACCGGCTGCGCCGCAACTTTCCGCTATAACGCGGATTTGTTCAAGCCCGGCACGATCGCGCATTTGGCCGCTCATTATGAAACGCTGCTGCGCAGCTTCACTTCGAACCCCGAAGCGCGCATCGCCACGCTGCCCATGTTGACGGAGGCCGAGCAGCAACAACTTCTGCGCGAGTGGAACGCGACGCAAACGCCCTTTCCGAACGACAAATGTTTGCACCAGCTTTTCGAAGACCACGCGGCGGCCGCGCCCGATGCGATTGCGCTCCGCTTTGGCGAGGAGCAGCTTTCTTACCATGAGCTGAATCGCCGCGCCAATCAACTCGCAAATCATCTCTCCCGCCATTGCGGGATAGGCCCGGAGGCGCGCGTCGGCATTGCAATCGAGCGTGCAATTGAAATGGCCGTCGCCATTCTCGGGGTTTTGAAAGGCGGCGGCGCATACGTGCCACTCGATCCGGCTTATCCGAAAGAGCGCCAAGCCTTCATGCTGCAAGATTCGAAAGTCGAGTTGCTGCTCACGCAAAAGCGCCTCGTGGAAAAAATCCCGCCGTTGCGAGAAGAAGCGCGCATCATTTGCGTGGATCACGATTGGCCTGAGATTGCAAAGTCGAGCACGATGAATCCGCGCAGCGAGGTGACGCCGCAAAATCTCGCGTATGTGATTTACACTTCCGGCTCCACCGGCCGCCCCAAAGGCATTGCGCTGCGACATCAAGGCGTCGTGAATAATATCTTCGATCTCAACGACAGCTTCGGCGTCAACGCTTCCGATCAATGTCTCGCCGTCTCTTCGTTGAGCTTCGACATGTGCGTGTACGAAACGCTGGGCACGCTCGCGGCCGGCGGCGCGATCATCATGCCCTCGCCCGAGCGTTTGCACGAGGTCACGCATTGGGCGGAATTGATCGCGCGTCACGGTGTCACGGTGTGGAACTCCGCGCCGCAGTTGCTCGAGATGCTGGTGAATTACACCGAGCCGCAGCCCGCATTGCATCCGCACAGCATTCGTGTCACCATTCTCGGCGGCGATTGGGTGCCGGTGACTTTGCCGGATCGTTTGAAGGCGCTCACGAAGAACGTAAACGTGATCGTGCTCGGCGGCGCAACCGAAGCTTCGATTCATTCGATTGTGTTTCCGGTGGTGAAGACCGATCCGAGCTGGAAGAGCATTCCCTATGGCAAGCCGCAGCGCAATCAACGCGCTTACATTCTCGACGCGAATTTGCAGCCCTTGCCCATTGGCATTCCCGGTGAATTGCATCTCGGCGGCATTGGGCTCGCGCGCGGTTATTTTGATCGCCCGGAATTGACCGTCGAGAAGTTTGTGCCGAATCCGTTTGCGCAGTTCGAATCGTCGAGCGATCGTTCCATGCTCCACGCTCTACGCTCCACGCCCTTCGCTCTTCGCCTTTATAAAACCGGCGACCTCGCGCGCTGGAAAGAAGACGGCAACATCGAGTTGATCGGCCGCATGGATCATCAAGTGAAAATTCGCGGCCATCGCATCGAGCTCGGCGAGATTGCCGCGGTGTTGAAAGAGCACGCCGCGGTTGCGGAGACCGTCGTCATTGCGCGCGAAGACGAGCCGGGCGACAAACGCTTGGTCGCGTACGTCGTGCCCGGCCGCGAATCTGCCACGCCCAACAACGGCGAGCAGATCGCGCAATGGCAGGCGATTTACGACGACACCTATGCGCAGGAAAGCGATTTGAAATTCGCGCCGACCATGAATTTCGTCGGCTGGATCAGCAGCTTCACCGGCTTGCCGTTTTCCGAAGAAGAGCTGCGCGAGTCGCTCGAGCGCACGGTCGAGCGCATTCTCACATTGCGGCCGCAGCATGCGATGGAGATCGGCTGCGGCACGGGCCTGATACTCTTTCGCGTTGCGCCGCATTGCAAGAAGTACGAAGCCTCGGACCTTTCGCCCGTGGCCTTGCAGGGCGTTGCGCAACAGTTGCGGCAAACGCAGCTTGCGCACGTTTCTCTGCAAGCAAAACTCGCGGACAATTTCGAAGGCGTGGCTGCGAACGCTTGCGACACGGTGATCATCAACTCGGTCACGCAGCATTTTCCGAGCATCGAGTATTTGAAGAAGGTCATCTTAGGCGCCGCGCATGCAGTCAAACCCGGCGGCGCGATTTTCATCGGCGACGTTCGCAGCCTGCCGCACCTCGAGTGGTTTCATCTCGGCATAGAAATGACGCGCGCCGCGCCAGGCCTCTCTCTCGCGGAATTGCAACAGCGCGTGCAACGCCGTGTGCGGCAAGAAAAAGAATTGTTCATCGACCCCGCGTTCTTTGCCGCATTGCAAAACGAGCTGCCGAAAATTGCCCGCGTGGAAACGCGGCTCAAACGCGGTCGCCATCACAACGAGATCAACAAGTTTCATTACGACGTGATTCTGCGCATGGGCGAAGTCGTCGAATCCCCGAGCGAAGTCTCGTGGCTCGATTGGCAAAAAGAAAATCTCGCGCTGCAATCTCTGCGGGCGCGTTTGCAGGTTGAAAGGCCGGCGCGACTCGGCCTAAAGCGCGTGCCCAATGCGCGCTTGCAAGAGGAAGCCGCGAGCCTGGCTTTGTTGCGCGGCGAGCATGCGCCTGCCAACGCCGGCGAGCTGCGCGAAGCTTTGCGAAATTTTTCCCAAAAAGATTTTGTCGATCCCGAAACGCTCGTTGCGCTTGGAGAAGAGTTGGGATACGTCGTCGAACTCAGTTGGGCCGGCGCGGATGAGCCTGCTTGTTACGATGGACTGTTCTCTCGTCGTGAAGCCGAAGCGGGCGGATTGCCGTCGTTCGCGATCGCGCGCGCCGAACAAAAACCTTGGCAGCAATACGGCAATCAGCCCTACGTGGCAGGCAACGAGCGCAAGCTCGCGCCGGAGCTGCGCGCCTTCTTGAGCGCGCGCCTGCCGGATTACATGGTGCCCTCGGCGTTCGTGTTTATGGAAAAGCTGCCGCTCAGCCCCAATGGCAAGCTCGATCGCCGCGCCTTGCCCGCGCCCGAGCAGAATCGCCCGGAGCTTGCGGTGGATTTCGTCGCCGCGCAAAATCCGCTCGAAGAAATCTTATGCGGGATTTGGGCCGAAGCGCTCGGGCTGCAAAGCGTCGGCGCGCGCGACAACTTCTTCGAGTTAGGCGGGCACTCGCTCGCGGCCACGCAAATCATCGCGCGCGCCAATGCCGCATTGCAAATCGTTGTGCCGCTGCGCGCGCTGTTTGAAAACCCCACTGTTGCTGAGTTGGCGCAAAGCATTCAAACGCTCGCGGAGCAATTGCGCGTGAACGTCGTGGCCATTGCGGAAACGCTCGTGCAAATCAATCAGCTTTCGGAGGAGGAAGTGGAAGTGATGTTGGA
>Ga0247727_10006368_pt1 | contig 23256 bp, 35 predicted proteins | sample WisWelCaveWW1625_FD_202498 | JGI IMG/M metagenome (GOLD analysis project Ga0247727, IMG submission 202498) | Biofilm microbial communities from Wishing Well Cave, Virginia, United States - WW16-25 | ecosystem: Environmental > Aquatic > Deep subsurface > Groundwater > Cave microbial mat | place...
CTTGCGATGATATGTATGGGGCGGATACTGGCACCAGTATTGTCCTTTATTTTTTGTCTAATGCAGCGCAGTTTAGAGGGCCACAAGCAAAAGCTCTTAAGAACGAATTGAGGGAACACTGTGGCCTTAAGAAGATAAAATGAAACTAATTTTTCTTGATATAGATGGAGTATTAAATCATTGGGGTGATAATAAGTCCATTTGGAAACAAGATTACCCTATTCACCCTGATAACCTGGCTAATCTATTATCTCTCATAGATTTAACCTCTGCGAAGATTGTTTTATCTTCTTCGTGGAGGTTTAATTCTAAAGCTATACAACACCTAAAAACTTTATTTCCTATCTTAAGTTTGACTCCACAAGAAGGTAGGAATCGTGGAACACAAATAGATACTTGGTTGACAACAAATGATTTGTTAGATATAGAGTCATTTGTGATTTTAGATGATGATAGTGATATGTTGGATTATCAGCTTCCTTTCTTTGTTCAAACTAATATTCATGCTGGAGGTTTAACTAAGGATCATGAGTTACAGGCTCAAAAGATTCTTACTTTACCTCTTTTTTCTTACAATAAATTTTTGGTAAATAGAAGAAATAAACAAAATGTTGATTCAAATAAATCCAGGTTATAATGGATTTCAGATTGGTTATGGTCCGTGTTCTCTATCTAATGAATTCTTTTTAGAAATTTCTGACGTAGCTATGAAAACTATTCAAGATAATGCTAAAGCTAATAAAACCGGGAAATTTCGTTATTATCTTGGTGATAAAGTTGAATTTCAAAAGTTATTGAAACACGTTACACACGTTATCTGCCAAGGAATCGCGCTGCTTGGCGATAATTCGCTCATAACGACGAAAGATTAAAAAGGTCTAATAAAATGAAGACTATAGTTTGGGGTACTTTTGGCTATCTTGTGCTTATCGGTCATATTGCCTGGATTAGTTTCCTTGTTTGGTGCTTTTATAAACTTGTAACTTGGGTAATCGCTAAATAAAATGACAGCCGTACTTGCTACTAAACACTTTTATAGATGGGGTTTAGGAGATATTGCTTCTCCATATCCCTCTAAACGTCTCTTAGTTTCTCCTGATGCTCTACTCCATTCTCCAGATAGCAAAGAAATCGCTTATAGTATCCGTCAAAACCCCAATAGAGAACGTGAGTTAAATAGGGCCATGGTGGATTTAGAGTTTAAAGCTTGTCCTAAAAAATATGTCGATCTTACACCTAAAATCAAATTTACTCTTACTATTTCAAGAATGTTCTGAGAAAATAAAGCAGGAAGGAAAACTCTGGTATCCTGCTGCTCAAGTGTATTTTTGTGACTTAGCTAAAAAATATAACCTCAGAGAAGATACTATTTTAGGAATAGTAGCTGCTTTGAGTCCCTTTGTAAGCTGGCAAACACAACTAAAGCAAACCGAAACCTTTCTGTTAACTCAGAATTTTCCTGGTTTTAAATCCAATATTCTGGCTGCCCGCCGGATATTAAATGGAGTACCACCAGGATTTGTTCTGAAGGGGCAGAAGGTTTCGGTTTTCTTTGCTAATTTAATGGGGAATACCTCCCATGTGACCTTAGATAGACACGCTATATCGGCTGCAGTAGGGAGAAAGATTGGTCAACATGAAAAACTTTCTCGTACAATGTTTAACCAAATTAGAACAGCTTATATGGAAGCTGCTGATATGGTTAAACCGCAAATAAATGTTAGGGATTTTCAAGCTATTATTTGGAACTGGTGGAAATCTAAATGAAACCAACAAAAGAACATGCATAATGATATTTTACAATTGACTGCTACTATTGCTTTAGATGCGTTAAAAATGTGTAAGTCCCCTGGAGTGGAATGGTTATATTTGACAGAGGAATAAAGAGCTATGACTATTAATCATTATCTCAAGTACGCTACCGCTGATTTTTCTGCTGTGAATTATGGTTATGGTAAGCCTGAACAAAATGTAGAACATCTTACAAAGGCTTTAGAAAATGTGTCTAAGGCCCTTGCGCAAGCTATACAAGAGAATAATGAAGCAGTTGCTAAGGCATCTGCCAAATAAAAAGGAAAACCATGACTACTCCAAAAGCAAAGGCTGTTCTTGTTACCACGATTCATCGGGGTGTTTTCTTTGGTTATGCTACTAAGATTGATGAAGATACAATTTTTTTAAAGAATGCTCGTAATTGTCTTTATTGGAAGAATACCAAAGGATTTTTGGGTTTAGCAGCAACCGGCCCCAATTTTGAGTGTCGTATTGGTCCCAAAGCAGATATCACGCTTCGGAATATTACTTCTGTTTCTATAGTAACACCAGAAGCAGTTAAAAATTGGGAAAAAGCCCCGTGGTCTTAACAGAGAAAATACGAAATTTGTGTTTTAGTTGGGGTGCTTGTAAGGTTCCCCCAGTTGGGATAGAACTTGCTGAGGCAACACCTGTTCAGTTACAATGGATAAGTAATTATTTACCAAAGTTATATCAAATATTAAGGTTTAAAATTCGACAATTTAATAATTATTTAAACGGAAACAGAGACGGATACGGATACGGATACGGGGACGGATACGGGAACGGATACGGAAACGGATACGGGAACGGATACGGAAACGGATACGGGGACGGATACGGGGACGGAGACGGATACGGGGACGGAGACGGATACGGGGACGGAGACGGATACGGATACGGGAACGGATACGGGGACGGATACGGGGACGGATACGGGGACGGAGACGGATACGGATACGGATACGGGGACGGATACGGGAACGGATACGGAAACGGAGACGGATACGGATACAGAGACGGATACGGAGACGGAAACAAAGGGTTTTTAGACTTTTTCTGATAAATAACTTACTCCCGTGGCGGAACTGGTATACGCATCAGACTTAAAATCTGACACCTTTGGGTTTGTGGGTTCAAATCCCACCGGGAGTATTATGAAACTATCTTGCGTTCGCGATAAGCTTGATAGTTCCAGCAAAGGAATGTTCAGGTATGACACTAAGAGTGTCCTGTGCTGGACAATTTCTTAAGGCCAAGAAACCGAGAACCATAACGAGGCGTCACTTAGCCGGAGAAATACCGGGATATTAAAATAATAAACACGCCTACCTTTGCTGTTTTAATATTTTAAAAATGGTTGTTAGTGGAGATAGAAAATGAAAAAGACTCTTTTATGTTGTTTACTTTTAGCACCTTTTACCTTTTCTCAACAATATAATCAACCGGCAGCTTCTCTATTTGTTCCAGGGATAGATTTTTCACAAATACCTCCTTATATAATAGATTTTCAAAGTTTATACCCAGGTGGAGCTTGGACTTCAATTACTATCGTAGGCAATATTAATCAAATTTGGTGGTTAGCTGTTTCTGCCGGTCCTCCTGTACCTGGGTGTATGACATTGCCGTGTGGAGATATAATTGATCTTGACTGTAATAATTTTGTAATTCAGTTTGTAGGTATGACAGGAATTACAAACGGTGTAGTAAATATTCCTATTTTATATATGCCTTATATTCCTGCATATCAGGTAACATTACAAGCTGTTATTTCTACTAATGATTTTTGTGGATATGAATTGACAGCGGCAGTTTCTATCCGACTTTAAAAATTAGGTGGACATTAGCTTAATGGTAGAGCAGGGGTCTTATACACTCCAGGTCATAGGTTCGATTCCTATATGTCCTATTGTGCAGTTTAAGGTGTATTTTAATGATACAACATTGTCGTTATGTTCCTTTAAGAGAATCTAAATTTAGAGCTTATGCGTGGTGTGGTTCTGGAAAATTTGATAAGACAGGAGTTAGTAAAATGATGCAAAATATGGAAAAGGCAAGTACCATCGAAGACTTTCAGAAGATTATCGCTACAGCCCAAGAAATGATTAAGAAGCTTTCTAAAAGGCGGTGGAAGATTGGAGATGTGTTTCGAGAGTCGGATGTTTCGCTATTAATGGTTGTTAGACAAAAATCTTATGGATCTTCTGTTGCTTTTGTAAGTTTGGGAGATTGTGATATACGCTGTCCAGAAGACTCCATAGAGCAGTTACAGAAGCGTTGGGAGGTGTATAACTGGCCTTTGGTTAAGTTGTCTTTGCCTTCTTAACAAGATAACCCCCGTAGCTCAGTTGGTAAGAGCAAGAGATTTTTAATCTCTGGGCCGTGAGTTCAAGTCTCACCGGGGGTATTAGTTTGGAGAGAAATTATGACACCAGATTATTATGAATATGGTGATGGTGATGTTCATTTATGTAATTTATGTCAAGAATATACAGGTACAGAAGAATATGATGATAGTTTAGGTACTTATCTTTGCAAATTGTGTAAAGATTGGTGTAATTAATGAATATTTACTTAATTAGGCACGTCGGATCTACATCTTGGGATGAATATGACTCTGCCGTTGTAATAGCAGAGTCGATTTCTACAGCACGTGAAATGCGCCCAGATGGAAAACCTTTCCTAAATACACTCGAATCTTCTGATAGTTGGGTTCTTCCACGATTAGTGAAAGTAAAGTTGATCGGAAAGTCTATTCTTTCCAAACCTCAAGTAATTTGTGCTAGTTTTAATGCGGGTTAATACTCATGGAAAAGAAATTCGCTAAATTTTTAATAGACCTTCAATATCTTTACAAATATGAAGATGAATTTGGTAATAAAATGATTGCCTGGGCCGATATCCAAGAGCTTATTAATAAGAACATGATTACATGAACTATTTAATGAAGTGCGGTTGTGTTGCTGTTGGTATAGATGCAAATGGAAAGCCAGTTTGTCCGATTCATATTCTTACCTCCTTACATAGAGAAGCATTAGAAATAGACACTAATATTCCTACTTTAACTGGCCGGATTGCCAAATGCTGTTATGGTAACGGCCAAAACAATTGTCACCCCGATGGTCGTCCGGAAGAGTCATCTTTAGATTTAGCGTTTTTTAAATATCAACCACAAAATCAGGAAGATAGTTATTACTGTGGTTGTTGGGGATGGGATTAAGAATATGAGAACAGTTCCAATATCTGCTAAAGCTTATGATGAAGCCTTGGCTTTTTGTAATGAACGTAGGATAGAATTCGGTTTACCTGGAGATTTAACAGTTTTACCGGCAGGTAGGGGTTGGGATACACGGTCATGTCCGTGCGCTAATACTTGTAATGGGAGAATTTCAGTAAAAAATAGACAATGGTTTAAACTTTTAGAAATTATCAATCCAATGACAGGTCTTCAGCAAATTGATATAGCTCATCCAAATTACAAAGGACCTTGGGATTTTGGTACAAGAATTTGATAAGCAAGTAGCTAACAAAGAGGAAGCATTTCCTATCAGAACGGAATTCTAATTAAATATTAAAGGAGATCTAATGCCTGCTGATTTTATTAAAGATCCTGAGATTAAGCGTTTAGAAGAGTCTATTGATATGTTGTGGGATGAAATAAAAAATCTTCAAGAGCGTTTGGATCTTTTAGAGGAGGATGAGTATTTATGATAATTAAACAAAAAACCAAAACTATGCCAGTTGCAAAAACAATGGTCGTTCTGTAAATCTCTTGGGCCACCTACGCAAGCCACTTGGCTGTAGGAGCCCTACAGAGCCTTATGAGGCGTATAGATTGTCTAAAGGCCCAACTGGTCTAAAGGGGGTCCAGATGCCCTATAAGGCTTCCTATTGCGTTTACAGGCAAGCTGTTTAGTTTGTGGCCGGCTTTTGTGACCTAATTATGTGAATGTATATATCCCGTTATAAGGAAAGGGACACTAATGACAGAGAAGATAGAGACTATTGAGGATCTTAAGAAGATTATTATAACTGCTCTAATAGGATTTTAAAATGGATAAATATTATGCTCGTCGATCTATCACAACTAATGGCTATACTATTATGGAGCGTTCTATAGTCAAAAATAAAATACGAGAGTCTCTTATTTGTCGTACTCCACGTGGAGATATTGTTACTTTATTGTTAAAACATTTAAATACTCCACAAAATAAACTTGCTTCTTTTTGTAATAGTTGTCAGGAATATCATAATTGGTAAAAAAACTCCTAACACCTTCAGAAGTTTCATTAATGATTTCTGAACTTGGTTTGGAGAGATATAGTAGAACTATAACTAAGGCTTCAGAAAGAGGTCAGGTTTCGACAACTAAACCTGGACAGATTTTATTAGATACTGCTATAGACAAGTTTTCTAAAACATTAGAAGAATGGTTGGTTTTGGCTCAGACTCGACCTGGACCTAAACATTCGTGTTACCAGTATCTTAAGCAGTTAAAACCTGAAGTTATAGCTTTTATAACTGCCCAAATTGTAATAGATAACATTACCCTCTCGATAGCTATACAAAGTTCTGCACTAACTATAGCTAATGCTTTAGAAGAGGAAGTTCGGTATAAAGAAGTTAAGAAGAAAATTCCTGAAGATTGGAAACAACTCACACGACGTTATAACTATACTCATGAAGGTCATAAGAGAAAAGTTATAAAGGCTGCTGTAAGTAGATTAGATTTAGAATGGAAACCCTGGAATGTTGTAGATAAATACAATGTTGGTTTCTTGTTACTTGAGTTATTCGCAGTTACTACTGGATTTATAGAAATTGGTTACATGAATACTGGTCCTAAGAGACGTAGGACTGTCGTTCGTGTTACTAATGATCTTATAAAGTGGTATACAGATAGTAATGAGGATCATAAAGCTAAGTTTCCATTTTATTTACCACTTGTTACTCTACCTGAAGATTGGATAAGCCCTAATGAGGGTGGTTATCCTGCCAATATTATTATGCGGTGGCCTTTGGTTCACCAGTACAATAAGAAGGCAAGAAAGCAGGAATATAAAGAAATTCCAGAAGTATATGATGCTGTAAATGCTTTACAGAAAGTTCCTTGGAGAGTAAATGAGTTTGTTTGGGAAGTTTTTAATTATTACTGGACAAATGGTTTAGCTGTAGCAGATATTCCTGCGGCAAATCTACAACCATTACCAAATAGACCAGATGATTTTAAAACTAATATTGTAGCTAAGAAACAGTGGAAAAAACAAGCTCATGCTATATACAATATCAATGCTCGATTAGGAAGCAAGAAAACTTTATATGGTAAAATCCACTTCATTGCTAAGCACTATCAACATCAAGATTTCTGGTATCCCTACAAACTTGATTTTCGCGGAAGGGCTTACCCAATACCGGCCTTCCTTAATCCTCAAGGTTGTCCGCTCGCTAAGGGAATGCTTCGGTTCTCTGAAGGGAAACGTATCTCCACTGACTCAGCAAGGGGATGGTTCTATATTCATGGAGCTAACTGTTGGGGAGTAGATAAAGTTAGTTTTGAGGATCGTTTACAATGGGTAGAGGATAATGAAGAAAATATTATCAAGGTTTATGAAGATCCTATCTCTAATCGGTGGTGGGAAGATGCAGACTCCCCGTGGGAGTTTCTTGCATGGTGTGAAGAGTTTGGAAAGTGGAAAGAAGATCCTGATATACTAAGTTATCTTCCTATAGGAATGGATGGGACCAATAATGGACTTCAAATTTTCTCATTGCTTCTCAAAGATCCCGTTGGGGCTGCTTCGACTAATGTTAGCCCCGCTGATAAACCTCGGGATATTTACCAAGAAATCGCAGATATTGTTACAATTAATTTAAGAGAAGAAACAGATGAGAAGAAACAAAGATTAGCTAATAATTGGTTAGCTTTTTGTAGTGGGAAGCTTCCGCGTGAAGCTACTAAAAGACCTGTTATGGTCTTACCTTACGGTGGCACACCTTATTCTATTAGACTATATGTAGAGGATTGGTATGAGGAGATTCTTTATAACAAGAATCTCATGTTAAACAGACCATTCCCAGATACTTTTCCACATACAAAGTATTTAACAGATTTAATTTTAGGAGCTATCGCGAAGGTTTTAGTCGGCGCTGTTCAAGGTATGGATTGGTTTAGACAAGTAGCAGCGGTGTGTACGGAGAATAAAACACCGTTGATTTGGCAGACACCGACTGGTTTCGAGATCTTTCAGGCATCGCTGAACTACAACTCAGTGAATATAAGAACACAGCTTGGCAAGATCCATAGGATGCGCTCGGTTCGGATACCGAATACTAATCTGTCGGCGCGTGGTCAGAAGAATGGTATCAGTCCCAACTTTGTACACGGTTTTGATGCTGCGCTTATGATTAAGACGACGAATAGGTGTGTGCAAGAGGATATTCGGGCTCTTGCGATGGTCCATGATAGGTTTGCTACTCATGCTGATGATTGTCCGAAGATGGCAAGTATTTTAAGAGAGGAAGTGGTTAAAATCTTTTCTATTGATCAACTAAAGAATTTTAAGGAACAAATAGAAAAATTGATACCTGGAGTTATATTACCAGATCCTCCAGGTATGGGTGTATTGGATATTAATTGTGTTTTAGAGAGTAAATACTTTTTTGCGTGATATAGAGAAACTAAATATATGACTATACAATTCAAGAACTTTTTAGGTAAGCCACGTTCTGTTACAACTCCTACTGGTATTTTTCGTTTTCCTGCCTTACAGGAAGCTCGTAAGAATCCCTTTAAGGAGGATCAAATGGAATATCAGTGTAATATAGCACTGACTCCTGATGAAGCAGCACCATTATTGCAAGAGTTAGATGTACTATTTCAAGAGAACTTGGCGAATGTTGCCCAAGACAATAAGAACCTTAAGTCTATCAAGGCATCTAATAAACCTTATGGTGAGGAAAAGGATAAGGAAGGTGTACCTACAGGTTTTATTGTTTTCCGAACCAAGGCGTTAGCCGGCGGTATTTCCAAGAAAACAAATAAACCTTGGGAGTTCCGTGTTAAGCTGTTTAATGCCGATCTCTCGCCATTTACTGAGGCTGTGCCTATTGGTGGTGGAACCAAAGGTAAGTTACAGTTTGATGTGACTGGTTATTATGTTAAGGGTGAAGCAGGGATTAAATTGAATCTTCGTGGAGCCCAGATTCTTAAGTTCGTGCCTGCTGGTAAGTCTAAGGGAGAAGATTTTGGTTTTAAGAGTGAGGATATGCCTTCGGATGATGTTCAAGCTTATGATTCGGGAGTGAGTAATTAATTATGACTACGCCGACAAAGTGTACGTTACCTAAGTGTACGATCTTACAGTTAGAAGAAACGGCTCATCTGTTAACAGCAATTAGGGCATTAAAACATGCTTATGAAACGAATTCTAACAGTTGGACAATTGGAGAGTGGGGCCAAACTGAGAGTGGCTGCACTATTTCCGCCAATTGGAGAAGGTTGCAAGCTCCTGATATAATCTCTTTCTGCTTAGATGGAGGTTTTATGAAGTTTGCGAAAACTGAAGAGATGTATCCTAAATTGCAACACGCTTTCAAAGCTGCCAATCGTCAAATAGCAATTTGGGGCTGGAATGATAAGCAAGTGTCAGTCAAACCTGTAATTGCTAAGCTAAAGATTACCGAAACCTACCTAAAGCGTCAGTTAGTTGCACAGGCGCAGGCAGTTTAATTTATGAGTTCCTTATCACCCACCCAACTCACCCTGAAAAAACTTCGGGGTGAGGGGTGGACCTGTGCGGTTGTGGAACATTGGAATAGTTTTGCTAAGATACGGCAGGATTTATTCGGTTTCGGGGATATTCTTGCCTGTAGAGATAAACCAATTGAAAATATTCTTATTGTGCAATGTACCACATTATCTAATGTAGCAGCGCGTAAGAAAAAGATCAGTAATAATCCACTGTCCTTGGCATGGGAGAAAGCTGGAGGACGGCTTCAAGTTTGGGGATGGTACAAAAAAAAGACTAAATGGCATTGTAGGATTTCAGATAGTGATTGTGGACATTGGCAGGATATAGAATGTATGGAACCTTAAGAGAGTTTTTTGTTTACTTAAATGGAAAAAAAATAGATAAAGTTTTTTATTCTGAATGGAGTCAAGTTACTGAAGAAGATGTAGTTAAAAGTCTAATTAACCATGATGGTTATGATTCTAATATTACAGTAGTGGAGAGAATTCGAAATGTTTCTTCGTGATATTAATAATGATATAGTGCAAGTTGGGGACTATTTAGTATACGCTACAGATGGACACGGAAGCACACCTAATCTTGGAATAGCCCGAGTAGATTTGATTCGCTGGTTTAGACAGCCCCGTTCTAATCATCCATTAAGTCAAGGCTCTGAACCAAAAGTACGGTGCCATATAATCAAACATTCCGCTGTTGCTCCGGGTAATACAGTGTGGTTACAGCGGGTTGATCGTATGGTTCGGATTAGGATGTAAATGGGAGAATCAAAACTAATAAGACATCAAGCTTGCGATAACTGTGCAAGTTCAGATGCTTGTGCGGTTTTTGATGATGGTCATAAATATTGTTTTAGTTGTTCGACATATTTTCCAGGTGATATAGCAGTAATAATTAGCGTTCCGAATGAAGATCGTTTACCAAGACCAAAACCTGCCCTTAAAGAATATAGCTGCATCAGTATTCCTGAGCGCAAACTCACAGAAGAGTCTTGTAAAAAATGGTCTTATGGTACAGACTCCGCCGGGAATCATGTAGCTAATTATCTTGAACCTGGGTCAAGCGAAACTGTTGCTCAGAAACTAAGAACCAAGGACAAAAAATTTACAATCCTTGGAGATGCTAAGAAAATGTCCTTGTATGGCCAGTGGCTTTGGCAGAAGGGCGGGAAATATTTAACAATAACAGAAGGAGAGATAGATGCGCTTTCAGTCAGCCAAGTTAACAACCACAAATGGCCCGTTGTATCTGTCCCGAACGGTGCCCAGGCTGCTCCTAAAGCTATTAGAGAAAATCTTGAGTGGGTTGAAAGCTTTGATACCGTCGTGTTTATGTTTGACACAGACGAACCGGGGATACAGGCGGCAAAGGCTTGTGCCGCAATCCTCAAGCCGGGTAAGGCTAAGATTGCCCGGTTACCGTGCAAAGACCCCAACGAGTGTTTACAGAAGGGCCTTGGTTCGGCAATTATCGAATCCTTCTGGCACGCAGAGGAGTTTAGACCCGATGGGATCTTGGGTGCAGACGCAGTTTTAAATCGGCTTAGGAGTACCAAATCTTTACAACCAGTGGCAGGTTTCTTTGTTAAAAAACTTGACATTATGACTAAGGGAATGCGGGCTGGTGAGTTAGTTACTGTGTGTGCAGGTACAGGGATTGGCAAGTCTGAGTTTGTGCGGGAGTTAGCTTTCAACTGTAGAGAAAGAGGACTAAAGATTGGGTACGTTGCTTTGGAAGAAAGTGTTGAAAGGTCAGCATTATCGCTTGTCGGACTCAAGCTTAATAGACCTATTAAATTTGATGAACGTCCACTTGAAACTCCTGGGTTTGAAGAAGCATGGGAAGGGACCATTAAAGATTATTTCTACTTCTTTGATCATTTCGGGTCATTAGAAGAAGGTAACCTCTTATCCCGTCTCCGTTACCTTCGTGTTGGCTGTCAAGTAGATGTGATTATTTTAGATCATATTTCTATAGTAGTCTCTGGTATGGAGACAGGAGATGAGCGTAGGTCGTTTGATACATTAATGACAAAGTTAAGGAGTTTAAGCGAAGAAACAGGAGTTGTTGTTGTTCTTATCTCCCATCTTAAACGACCCGCTACTGGCACGCCTTTGGAAGAAGGAGGACAAACAAGTCTTTCTCTTTTGCGAGGAAGTGCTTCTATTGCACAACTTAGTGATACCGTAATCGGTTTGGAAAGAGATCAGCAAAATGAACTTACTAAAGATGTTACTACAGTCCGATTGCTCAAGTGTCGTTGGACAGGATTTACGGGATTTGCTGGCTGTGTGGTGTATAATCATGAAACAGGAAGGCTTATAGAAATAGATAAGGAACAAGAGAAGCTTTTAACAGGATTTAAACAGGAAGTGGTATTGTAATGTTAACTCAAAAATATTTTAAAATATTTGCAAATCTTTTATATAACTATAAGCCTTATAATCCCAATTCTCATATAACAGATGAAGAGTTATTATGGAAAAATATGGTTACAGAAATAGGAGATATCTGCCAAGCTGATAATAGCAATTTTGATCGCGGTAGATTTGAATATTGGTGTGAGAATGGACATTCCTAATGGGTTATTTACATATAGAAAATATTTATAGACCTGAAGCACAACGTATACTTTGTTTTAAACACTTATATGCCCTCGAAAAAATTCATGGCACTTCTGCACATATTCGATTAACTCCAGAAGGTTTTGGGTTATTTTCTGGTGGTGAACCTCATGAAGCTTTTGTTGCTTTATTAGACGGCAAACAAATGTGTACGCAGGAAAATTTAAAGTCTCGCTTAACACAAGTTCTTGCTGTGGGGTCTTCCTCCTCAATCATAATTTATGGGGAACTTTATGGTGGCAAGTGCCAAGGGATGCGAAAGCTTTATGGGGATCAATTAAAGTTCGTTGCTTTTGATGTAAAGATAGATGGTTTCTGGTTAGAGGTTCCAAAAGCTGCACAGATTTGTATAGAGTGTGGTATTGATTTTGTTGATTATAAACTTATCCCTGCAGAGGAGACAGCAATAGATGTTGAACGAGATAGACCTTCTACTCAAGCAAGTAGAAACGGCGTACTTGAAGCTCAAATCCGCGAGGGAGTTGTGCTTCGTACCCCTATCGAAGTTATCCTCAATAACGGAGCAAGACTTATTGCAAAGCACAAGCGACCAGAATTTAGTGAACGAGGTAAGCCGCCGCCTGCGTTTACGCCTGAAAGACTTCATATCTTAGAAGAGACAAATGCGATTGTTACTGAATGGTGTACAGAGATGCGCCTTACTCATGTTCTCGATAAGCTTGGCAACCCTATCGAACATAGGTTCATTCCTGATATTGTGCGGGCAATGGTTGAAGATATCGAGCGGGAGGCAAGCGGGGAGATTGTTAGTGGGAAAAACGTGCGAAAAGCAATAGGGCATAAGACAGTGCAAATGTTTAAGCAAAGAATACCAAGGATTTTGAGAAATGGCTAAAGAATATATAATTGTAGATGTGGGTTGTCTTGAATGTGGTGAACCTTCCTCTATTGTAGGTATTTTTAAAGTCCCTGAAATTGCGGAAGCAAAGCGTCAGCACTATTTGAAAGATAAAGAGCCCAAAGCAAAGGCTAATGGATACTTTAGTGGCGGGCGACATCAAGTGCAAATCTTAGAATACGGCTATGATGAGTAAATGTCATTATTGTAATCACAGCCGCGCCTTTCATCATAAAGACGGGTGTAACTTTAAAATTCGGGAGAGTTTTCCAATGAATGATGAAGATTTCTGTGATTGTATGGAATTTACTGAAGTAAAGGAAAGTTATTTAATGGATGGAGATGGAGATGATAACTAAAAAAGAGTGTCAGTTACAGTTTCCAGAGATTGAGAGTTTTGAGCAAATTTGGGATATTGCTTATCAAGAAGGTTATGATGAAGGTTATTCTGAGGCTGTAGATGCTCTCTGATAGCACTAACTGTCCTCGCTGTCACAAACCGATTGCGCCTATGTATGTTGGGCCAAAGACCCATTGTAGCTGGTGTGGTTTGATCTTAGATGATAAGAACTGGTACATTGAATATCCGGAAAGGAATGGTGAGTTAAATTAAATTAATATTAGACCTTGAAACGAACGGTCTATTACATAACTATCAACTCGCAGAAGTAGGTGCAAAGGAAGTAGCTTCTAAGATCTGGTGTATCTGCGCTATCAATGTGGATACTGGACAGGAATATCGAGTTCGGCCTGATCAAGTAAATCATTGGATCAATGAAATTTGGAATCCAACTCTATTAATTGGACACGATATTCAGGCATTTGATATTCCTGTTATTTCTAAATTCACCGGAGTAACTTATAATGGACCAGTATTTGATACTAAGATCGCCGCAAGGCTTGTATTTCCGGATACGAAACTCGACGACTGGCGTTCTTCCATTTCTGGTAAACCGTGGAATATGTTGCCCAAAGCACTTAGAGGATCTCATACGCTCAAAGCCTGGGGAATTCGTCTCGGTGTGTTCAAAGGGGATCGCACCAAACAAGACTTCTCTCAATTTTCTGAAGAGATGCTGGAATATTGTATGCAGGATTGTCGGGTTACTCTGGCACTTTATAAGAAGATTATGGAGATGGCTCCTACGGAAGCGTCTCTAAAGGTAGAACATGAATTTAGTAAAGTAATCGACCAGCAAAAATTAAATGGGTTTACGTTAGACCTGAAAACAACCCAAACATTCTTAGAACGTTTGCAAAAAGAAAGGCTGAAATCAGAAGATGAACTTAAATCTCTCTTTCCTTCAAGACTTGTCGAATTCACAACTCCAGTCAAAAAGTTCCCAAGAACTAAAACTATTATCTTCAATCCTGGATCTCGCGATCAAATCGCCTGGAATCTTACCGCAAAATACGGATGGAAACCAGACAAATTTACAGATACAGGAAAACCTCAAATTGATGAGGAAGTGTTGTCAGGACTTGATTACCCTGAAGCAAAGCGCCTCGTAGAATATTTATTATTACAAAAGCGTATAGGCCAAATTGCAGAAGGAGATAATGCTTGGTTAAAGTTGGTGCAAGATGATGAAAAAATACATGGCGGTGTTAACACTAACGGAACAGTTACCGGACGTTGTTCCTTCATTGCCCCCAATATGGGTCAAGTGCCGAGAGTGGGAAACCCTTATGGCAAAGAATGTAGAGGATGCTTTACAGCTTCACCGGGAGGGTTACTTGTTGGTTGTGACGCTTCCTCTATTCAACTTCGGTTACTTGCACATTTATTAGCCAAATACGATAATGGAGAATATAGCAAGCTCGTTACAACCGGGGACATTCATGAATGTAACCGACAAGCGGCAGGATTGGAGTCTCGAAATCAAGCGAAAACTTTTATCTACGCTCTCCTTTTCGGAGCAGGATCAAAAAAGATTGCTCAAATTGTGGGGCGATCTCCAGGAGAAGGTAGACAGTTACTCCAAACCTTCTTTCGAGCTATACCTGCATTTCGACGACTTAACGATGACATTAGAAAAGTTGTTGAGGTTCGCCAGAATTTGCAAGGACTTGACGGAAGAAGATATCCGGTTCGGTCAGCGCACCTCGGATTAAGTGTCTTATTACAGGGTTATGAAGCAGTAATCATGAAGACTGCTACTATTAACTTGCATAAAGAACTTCAAAAGAAAGGCTTAGTGCATGGTACAGATTATAAACAAGTTCTTCATCTCTATGATGAAAACCAGTTTGATGTTCCAACACAGGAAATTGGTAAATTAGTTGGAACTCAACAAGCTGAAGAAATTTTCAAAGCAGGAGAGTTTTATAAAATCCGCTGTCCTCTCGCTGGAGAATGGAAAATGGGCTTCTCCTGGGCAGACACCCACTGATGCCTACTTCGCGGGTTTCTTTGACGGAGAAGGTTGCTTCCGTTGGTCCTGTTCTCGTGTTGGGCATACCGGCGGCACTCCTCGGGTGTGTGTTAGCAATACTTACCTACCTATTCTTAAATGTCTTGCTGTTAGGTTCGGCGGGCGTATCTTACTTAAACAAGAAACTACCGAAAAATTCCGGACATGCTATGAATGGTACTGTACAGGCTCTAATGCTCGGGACTGTATCCGGTCAGTCCTGCCTTACTTAAAAGAAAAACAAGAGCAAGCCCGACTTGTCCTTATGATGGGGCAGGTTCATCCGGTGTTTAGACCAGGGTTTATTAAGAAATTAAAGGAGTTGAAAAAAATAGATTATAAATGAAAATCTTATATGATGGAGATATTTTTCTCTATAAACACTGTCAAGCTGCTGAAGAAATCTTTAGCTTTGGAGAAGATCTCCAAACCATAGTTTCAGATTCCCGAGAAGCAAGACAGAAAATGGAAATACATATCGAATGTATTCGTAAAGATTTGGAGAAGTGGCTTGGGCATTCTTTGGATATTCTTATTGCTTTTAGTAGTGGGAGTAATTTTCGGAAAACTCTTCTTCCATCTTACAAAGCTAAGAGGTTAGATAAGTTAAAACCTACAAGTTTTAAACCCGTTAAAGAGTGGTTTCTTAAAAATTACGAATGTAAAGTCTGGGATGGATTGGAGGCTGATGATGTTTTGGGGATTCTTAGCACTGTATCTTTCGACGATTGCATTGTGGTTAGTACAGATAAGGACTTACAGAGTATCCCAGGCTTCTTATATAATTTTGAAAAACACAAAGCCCCACACCTTATAAGTCGTATTGCCGCTGATTACTTTCATATGTTCCAAGCCCTTATGGGGGATCGGGTAGATGGGTACTTCGGGTGCCCGCTGTACGGGCCTGTAAAGGCTTATAGGGCACTTGGACCTGTCATTGGTAGTACAGTACCTGACCTGTGGGCGCGTGTCCTGAAGGCTTATAGGGCCTCTGGGATCAGCGATGTAGATGCCACCATTCAAGCTAAGGTAGCTCGAATACTCCGACAAGGTGAATGGGATTTTGAGAAAAGAGTAAGTTTATGGGAACCTCCGATGCTTGTGGACGATGCGACCACCCTAAAGACGCCCATAGAGAAGATGGAGAATATTGCTTTGTAATAGTCCATTCAAGAAGAATGGATGGCTCAATTAGAGGAACGGCTCAGTGTGCTTGTCCAGGATTTATACCAATTTTATGCAAAACTACGGATGGACCGCAGTTAGTAACCTCGGACATTGTAAAGATTTAGATTGTCCTATTTGTAACGAAAATATAGAAGGAGAAATTAAGAATGACTAATCCTGAATTCTGGATTTTATTGGATTTACTATTTATTGGAGTACCTTTGTGGTTATTGGCCTTTACTTTGATTAAGGCTAATAAGCGTACTGAGGCGTTGTTTGACTAATAAGGGTTTAAAGTTTGATGATACTAAACCCCGATTTGACCTGATACCTCCCCGTGCAGAACTGGAACTCGCTAAAGTCCTTCTGCACGGGGCTTCTAAATATGGACCAAGAAATTGGGAGTTAGTAGATAATCATGTAGACAGGTATATTGCTGCTTGTCGAAGGCACCTTAATGCTTATATGATTGGTGAAAAAATAGATAAAGAATCCGGTTTGCCTCATGTGGCCCATGCAATTTGTAGTCTTATGTTTATATTAGAAAAGGACTTATGACTCCTGTAGTAACCATAAAGAAAACACCAAAAAGACCCGAATATACGAATGCTAAATTGGATATTCCCTTAATATCAAAGGAATTAGTAGACTATATTAAAGGTTATTTTGCTCCTAAAAAATATAAAAGAGCAGAGTTACCACAATATAGAGATATAGATATTGATATAGGTAATCAAGAAGTAATTGAATATTTAGAACAACTATATAGTAAACAAACAGTGGAGTCGTAATATGTGTTTAGGAAGTCTTTTTGGGGCTCCACCAATACCAAAACCCCCGCCGCCCCCTCCTCCTGCCCCGCAACCCTCAGTTAAAACTGCGGTTAGCGCCAAGGATGCAAGGGATAAGAACAAGCAAGGGGCGCGTTTTGGGACTTCCTTGACAATTCCTCCGAGTATAAATATTCCGTAAGATAATATATGATATACAAACCGGATGGCAATGCGGCCGAAATTTATGAGGCGCTTAAGCCGATCCGGGATAACTTCCTGAAGAGAGCGGAGAGGTCTTCAGCATTAACTATCCCTATGCTTATACCAAGGGATTCCGAAAGACGAACAGGGAGTATCGCAGAGTTTGATACTCCAAGACAAGGTATTGGGGCTCGTGGCGTTAACCATCTTTCCTCTCGTTTACTTCTCACTCTCCTTCCGTCAGGAGCCCCATTTTTTAAATACAGTATAGATGCCTTTGCATTAGATCAGTTATCACAACTTGATCCTAATGTGCAATCTCAAGTAAAAGCTACATTAGCCCAAATAGAAGATTCTGTACATCATTATGTGGAAACAGAAGCATTACGTGTCCCCTCTGCTGAGATTTGTAAGCATCTGATTGTGGCTGGTAATGCCTGTCAAGCCTTTCCGAAGCGTGGAGGAATGACATTCTATCCTCTCTCGCAATATGTCTGTGTTAGAGATCCTGATGGGGATGAAGTTATGGACTTTGTTCTTCGGGAGTGCATAGACAAAGCTGCTTTAGATCCTAAGCTTTTAAAACTTTATGAGGCTTCTCTTAAGCAGTTACAATATGAGGGAACTAAAGCACCGAAAGCCCCTAAAAACTCCTCTGAAAGCTCTGAGGAATACGTTGAGATATATACCCGCCAGTATCTTGAGGACAAGAAATATTATGTCCGGCAAGAATTCTCTAATGGTTTGGTAATCCCTGGATCTGAAGGGTCTTATAAAGTAGATGCTGTGCCATATAATCCTTTACGTTGGACTAAAGTTCCCGGCGAGGCATATGGTCGCGGTCTTATCGAGGAATACATAGGCGATTTGATCTTCTTAGAAGCTCTCTCACAAGCCTTGATAGAAGGTGCCTTAGCTTCGGCTCGTGTTGTCGGTCTTGTTAGGCCCAATAGTTCTACTCATCCATCTGATATAAATAATGCCAAGAATGGCGAGTTTATTACAGGTGTAGAAGATGATGTTAAGTTTTTACAGGTAGAAAAATATGCCGATCTTAGGACTGCTTCAGAAACTGGCGCTCGTATTGAAAAGCGTCTTGAAAGTGCTTTCCTTCTTAATTCGAGTGTTACCAGGAATGCAGAAAGAGTTACAGCAGAAGAAATCCGATATGTCGCCCAAGAGTTAGAAACAGCTTTAGGTGGTGTCTATTCCATATTGGCACATGAGTTTCAACTTCCGTTAGTCAAAATGATTTTGGCACGGTTAGAAAAGAAGGGGGTGATCCCAAGATTTCCACCCTCATTAAAGGAGAAGGTCAAACCAGTCATTATTACAGGAGTAGATGCTCTTGGTCGTAATGCTGAGTTAGAGCGCCTTCGTGCAGCCTTTACTATCTTTGCAAGCATTGTCGGTCCTGAAATGGCAGCCAGTGTGATGAAACCTGGAAATGTTGGAACCTTTGTATTCTCCCAAGCAGGGGTGACTACTAAAGGTCTTATCATGACGCCTCAAGAGATTGCTACCCAAAATGCAGAGAAACAGCGTATGGCTGCGTTACAAGAAACTATTAGCAAGGGTGTTGGTCCAGCAGTTAATGCTGTATCCAAAGCTACCAGTGAACAACAAGGAGTTCAGAAGTAAATGAGCGAGTTAAATGCAGTTAGTGTGTTGGGAACAGATTATACCCCCGAAGCTTTAAAAAATCAGCAACCTCAACGGCCGGAGCATGTTCCAGAAAAGTTTTGGAAAGATGGCAAGGTTGATACTGATGGTTTAGCTAAGTCATATACTGAGTTACAAGGTGCCTTTAGTAAGGTAACTGCCAGTAACACCCCTGTTACCCCCAATGAACCGGATAAGTCGGGATTAGGAATCCCGAAACCTCCGGAGAAAAAGGGAAATGATGGGGGCTTTAACTGGTCCGATGAACAAGTCACTAATTGGACTAAGGAATATGAACAAAATCAGAAGTTATCAGAAAAAACTTATAAAGAGATTGGTTTACCACGTCCACTTGTAGACTCTTGGATTGCTGGACAAGAAGCTCTGAAGGCTAGTACACGAAATGCCTCTTTTTCTCTTGTTGGTGGAGAGGATAACTATAGTGCAATGACCACTTGGGCACGAGATAATCTTGCTGCTGAAGATCGTGATGCTTATAATCGCGCTGTAACTGTTGGGGATAGCTCAACACGTAAGATGGCTATAGAGGGTTTATATGCTCTTTACCAGAAGAATGAAGGTTCGCCTGCTCAACGGCAGATTCATGGTACAGGTGGTGGAGATACTGCCACAGCTTTCCGAAGCCCTGACGAAATGGTAGCAGCTATGAAAGATAAACGATATAAGACTGATCCGGCCTACAATGCTGAAGTAGCTGCTCGGACAATGGCTATGAAGTAAGTTTTCCCCACTCATAGCAAGTGACTGTAGGCACTATATCCTACTCTGGCCCTATCGTCTACTGGCATAGGACTCTGCCCCTTCAAGGCAGCAAACTCGGTTCAATTCCGAGTAGGGCTATTGTAAGTAACGAAAGTTCCCATGAGGAGCTTAGCCCAGGTACGCCTGGATAACTTAGAAATCTCTGGATAACTGTAGTGAAAGCTGTTGTGTGCTGATAAAGCACGTTACTCTTTTACCGAACAGCTTTATAGGAGATTTCTCAATGGCTGTTTCTACTTTTGGTCGTCCGGGTCTTGATGGCACCGGAACTGCACCAGCCGCAAACCTTCTCAAAGTCTTTGCTGGCGAAGTTATCACTAACTTCCAACTGAATCAAATGTTCCTGGGTTTAACCCAGATGAAGAATGTTTCAGGTGGAGCGATTTCGTGGGACTTCCCTGTTGTCGGTGGTGCTACTGTGTCGTATCATACTGCGGGTTCTAATGTTCTTACGGACGATGATAATATCGCGGGTCGTAAGTATCTGAAGAAAGTCCTTGCTGCGAAGCGTACTGTCCATATGGATAAGTCGCTTGTGGCTCCCGTGTTCTTTGATCGTCTTGATGAGAAGCTTTCTCACTATGATTATCGTGGTAAGGTTGCTGGTCAGTTAGGCGAAGCGTTGGCCCGTACTGTGGATATGAATATCCAGCGGTTACTTTGGGCTTGCGGTTTAGCGGCTGGTGGCGCGACTATCACTGGCGGTTATCCTGTGGGTACCTTCGGTTCAACGTCTAAAAATGTTGGTGCATTTTCTGCCCTGACCTCGGCTGCGCTTGTCAAATCGCTTTCTGATATGAAGATTGCGTTTGATAACAAGCTTGTGCCCCGTGATGGCCGGTTTGCAACGATGGCCCCTGATGTCATGGCGCGGTTGTTTATTGATAGCAACTCGACGATTCCAGGTCTTCAGTGGGTTGATAGGGATTTCAGTGGTATGCCGGTGTCTAACGGGTCTTTCAAGGATGGAAAGGTTCCCCACCTTTTCGGATTTACTCTTTTAGAGACTCCTAACAGTGACTTCGGCGCTGTTACTGAAACGTATGGTCCTTACGATACTGCTGGTAACTTAGGTGGTCTTGGTGCTGATGATGGTGTTGCTAATACTACGAATTATAATCTTTATGATTCGGCGTTAGCAGTTACTAATCAGGCTGTTACGTCTAATAACGACTATACTGCTACCTATAACTCCGGCACTTCTACGCCTATTGCTCTTTGTTTCCAGCAAGAAGCCATTGGTACAGTGAAGTTAGAGGATCTCTCGGTTGAGTCGGAATACATGATTGAGTATCGTGGTAGCCTTGTGGTTGCCAGTATGACGCTCGGTCACGGCATTCTGCGCCCCGAGTGTATCGGTGTTATCGGAGACCTTTCGTAATATTATGGTGGTCATAGTTACGGCCATCATCCACATCCTGTAGAAATACAGGGTCCATTTTTTTAAGCCCTCTTGGGAGCAATCTCAGGAGGGTTTTTTTCGTTTTCTGAGGAGTTAATAATGGTTGCTCGTACAACTAAACTTGTTGCGGTGAATATGATTCTATCCGCTGCAGGTGAACTACCTGTTACTGCTATTACAGGTACTGTATCTGACGGGGCAGATTCCTTATTAGCTCAAAATATCTTAGAAGAAACTTCCAATAACATCCAAACAATCGGATGGTACTTTAACACCAGGATTGGGCCAATAGATTTAGTTCCTGCTGCAAGTAAAATTACAATAGCAGATACAATTTTAAGAATAGAATTTTATAACTATAATGATTTAACTGGATATACTATTCGTGATGATGCAAGTGTAAATAGATTATATGATCTAAAAAACCAAACCTTCACGATAACTACTACAATTTCAGTAAAGTCTATTATAGACCTTGTACAGTGGATAGATCTTCCCGAAGCTGCTCGTCAATATATTGCTAAAAAGGCGTCCAGAATCTTCGTAGATCGTCATGTTTCAGATCCTAATTTAGCTCGCTTAACCCGTCAGGATGAGGCCGAAGCTATGGCCCTTTTAATGAGAGAGCAAACCCAGACTTCTAATCCCCGTGTATTTGGCCCTGATATGGCCTGGATAGTAGACCGTGGGAAGCCTTTGGATTGGGTTACTAATGCTTAGCTCAGGACGTAATAGGAAGCCTTATAGGCTCTCCAACCCCTAAGTAGACCAGTAGCACCTTTAGACCATCCAAACGCCCTATAAGCCTTCCTATTGAGTTTGGGAGGGTTTTACAAAGATACCTTGGAGACTGAACGATATGCCCTTAGTCAGACAGCCTATAAACAACCTCTTAGGAGGTGTTAGCCAACAGGCTCCGGCTGTGCGGTCTTTAGACCAATGTGAGAGGATGGAAAACGCTTGGCCGAGTCCGATTCTTGGGCTTACGAAGCGACCTCCTACCAAGCATATTAAGAAGTTAGCTCAGACTCCCGAATCGACCTCAAAATACCACATAATCAACCGTAGTCCTACGGAACAGTATTTGTTAGTCTTTAAAAACAATATTCTTCATGCCTATACTCTTAAGGCTATTGCAGGGTATCTTTCGGCTGGAGCCCAGATGGTCATTCAAGACCCGGCAGCCACCGGATATAACTATCTTATTTCATCTACAGCCGCTAAATTAAAAGTGCATACCGTTGCGGATTATACGTTTATTGTTAATAATTCTATAACAACTGCAATGGATATATTAACTACAGCGGCTAAACCGTTTAACACGGAAGCTTATGTGTTTGTTAGACAAGGCAACTATAAGACCAACTACTCTATTAGAATTAAAGTAGGCGGAACAGATCAGACAGTTACAGTTAAAACTTGGAACGGTACTACAGGTATTGCAGGTTCAACAGCCGTACCTTCTATTACAAATACTGAATTAAACAGTATTAAAACTGATGATATTGCTCAAGAATTATTACTTCGTTTAGATAATGCTTGGAACGGTGCTTCCGGCTACGTCACAGGAACGTCTGGTATTCGTAAAGGTTCTGTTGTCAAAGTTACGTTTACTTCAGTAGCTAATATTGTTGAAACTGTGGATAGTGTTGGTGACTCCGTATTAGCGACCGTTTGGAAAGAGATTCCCCGTGTTGCTGGATATCTTCCTGAGATATGCACGGATGGGTTTATAGTTAAAGTTGGCGGTACTGAAGAAATTGTTGCCGATGATTACTATGTTAAGTTTATTTCTGATGAAGGTGTTGGTACATTTGCAAAAGGCCATT
>Ga0247727_10006369_pt1 | contig 23247 bp, 22 predicted proteins | sample WisWelCaveWW1625_FD_202498 | JGI IMG/M metagenome (GOLD analysis project Ga0247727, IMG submission 202498) | Biofilm microbial communities from Wishing Well Cave, Virginia, United States - WW16-25 | ecosystem: Environmental > Aquatic > Deep subsurface > Groundwater > Cave microbial mat | place...
TTTCCTGCTGCGACATCGACCACAGAATCGCCGATCATCCATGAGCTGGCGAGGTCGATGTCATGCTCTTTCGCAGCCTGCAGGAGCATGCCTGGCTTTGGCTTGCGGCACCCGCAGTCTATCTTGAGCTCAGGAATCTCTCCAGGGAAACCTTTTTCCGGATGGTGCGGGCAGACATAGAGACCGTCTATGCGCGCTCCTGCACTTCTTATCGCCTGGAGCATCCTGCCATGGATGCGGTCAAGCGCCTCCTGTGTGCAGAATCCTTTTGCGATGACAGGCTGGTTTGTTGCGATAATCGCGAGATAGCCAGCATCATTGATGCGCTTTATCGCGCGCGGTGCATTGGAATACATCTCAAACTGCTCGTCCTTTGAGAGATTGGACACGTGATAGTTGATAACTCCATCGCGGTCAAGGAAAATCGCCTTGTTCACAAGACACGCCCCTTTTCCCTTATCTCCTCAGCGAACTTCTCATACTTCTCAACCCTTCCTATCTCGCGGAAAAAGTCATTGCTCACATAGCCCAGCACCCTTGCCTTCCTGCTGAGAAGGTCAGGGATGAGCTGCTTGGCAAAATCATACTTTGTGTCAGCAGGAATGCTGCCAAACACCTTCTTCGACATGACGTATATGCCGTTATTGATATATTTCTTCTCACCCCTGAGCTGTTCGCGCTTCTCAGGGCTCGGCTTCTCGATGAACTCATTTATCTCATTCTGCTCATTCATCGTTATGAGGCTGGTCCCTTCGTAACCAGGAGGATTGTCACGGAGGACTATTGTGAAATCGCTCTTGCTGTCGTTATGGAACGCGATGAGCCTGTCAAAGTCCATCGAGGTCAGGCTGTCGCCGTAGTAGACTATGCAGATGTCCTCATCGATGAGGGGCTCTGCGACCTTTGCTGCTCCAGCAGTGCCGCGCAAAGTCTCTGGCTCGCGCGAATACTCTATCTGCACGCCCAACGCAGAGCCATCCTTGAGATAATCCTGCACCTGCTGGGCGAGATGGGCGACGCAGAAGACAAATCTTGTGTACCCCTTGTCGCGCATGAATTCAAGCTGGTGCTGAATCAAGGGCTTGCCTGCTATGTCAACAAGGCATTTGGGAATTGTCTCTGTGACAGGCTTCATCCTTGTCGCAAGACCGCCAGCGATGATCATTGTTTTCGGTTTCATCTTCTTTCAAGCACCTCAGGATGCGCTTTGAGCCACTGCGCAGTGCGGCGCACGCAGTCAGGGATGCTGAGGGTGGGCTTCCAGCCGAGCTTCTTCAGTTTTGAGATGTCGAGGTGGATGAACGGGCTGTCTCCGACCCAGCCGCGCTCGCCTCCTGAATAATTGAATTTCACGTCCTTGAGCCCGAGCTCCTCGCACACAATCTGCGCGATAGGCGTGACTTCGATGTAATCATCATGACCGAGATTGAAGATGTTCAGGTTTTCTTCAGAGGCCCCTATCGCGGCAATCATGGCGTTCACGCCGTCCTTGACGTAAAGATAGGATTTCCTCTGCCTGCCATCGCCAAGGATGTCCAGCTTTGTCGGGTCTTTCCTGAGCTTGTTCATGAAATCAAAAACGCAGCCGTGCGTGTAATGCTCGCCCATGAAAGAGACAAAACGGAAGATGTACACATTGAAGCCAAAACCGACAGAATATGCCTGCAGGAGCCCTTCGCCAGCGAGCTTTGAGGCGCCATACATCGAAGTCTGGGTCGGGAAAGGCGCGCCCTCAGGAGTCGGATGCACATCAGGCTCGCCATAGACGCTGCCTGTCGATGGGAAAGCGACATGGCTGACACCATTCTTGCGCATCGCCTCAAGGACATTGCTCGTGACAATCGTGTTCTGCTCCAGGACTTTCTCAGGATGCTTGAGGTTCTCCTTGACATCAGCGTGCGCAGCCATGTGGAAGACAAGATCAACACCCTTCATCGCCTGCTCAAGCGCTGCCTTGTCAAGGAGGTCTGCCTTGATGAGATTTATCCTGTCCTTGACGTCCTTGAGAAAATCCAATTGCCCTGTCGAGAGATTATCGTACACAGTCACCTTGTTGCCAAGCTCGACAAGCCTGATTACAAGATTGCTGCCGATAAAACCAGCGCCGCCTGTGACAAGCACGTGCTTTCCTGCCAATCGCATAGCGTCAACAGAATAACCGGCTATTTAAAAATGTGGTCATCTCTTCCTGAAGACGAAAACAAGACTGACTCCAGTGGGCAGAGGCAATCCGAGCTGCGCGCAAAGGATCTCGCATCTCAGGATGTTCTTCAGGACAAAATTCACAGGCGGAGACACCTTGCCTGTTTCGCGCGTCTGCCTGCCAAGCAGTTTCTTAAGCTTGTACCTTGCCCAGATGGCAGGCAGCAGCACGACATTCCAGCCGCTGACAAACAAAGGCTCAAAATCCTTCAGGTGCCTGAACAACATCGACTTTGAGTATCTCCTGTGATGTCCAAGCTCGACATCATGCGCGCTCCACAGGCTCATGCGCGCAGGAACAGCGCCGATGAGCAAGCCGCCTGGCTTCAACGCATTCCATATCGCCTTTGCGCCCTTGTCTGCATCCTTGATGTGCTCAAGCACGTCAAAAGCGAGCGCGACATCAAACTCCTTGTTGAAGCCGGTTTTCTCGATGGGCTTGACAATGCACTTGCATCGGTCCTTTATGAGCTTGATCGCACCAGGGTCTGGCTCGACAACAGTGATCTCTCCGTATCTGCCTATGACGTCAAGGTCCTCGCCAGTCCCTGCGCCGACATTGAGTATTTTTCCAGAACGCCTGCCGAAATGCTTCTTGAGCAGGCTGTTGATCAATTCCCTCTTTGCGACAAACTGCCAGCTGCCCTCAGAAACACCTGCCTCATAATCCTTGAAGTCCATCGAGTTCAGAACCACGCGGATTGTTTAAATATCTTGCGACCACAAGACTTTTAATTAGCCGGCAAGGATGATGTTCTATGGCTTCCCATAATGTGGGCATAATCGGCTGCGGGGTAATCGGAGCAAGACGGGCAGAGATACTCAAGAAATTTCCTGCAGCAAAACTGGTGAAAGTGGCTGATATCAATCCTGAGAGAGCAAAAGCACTCGCAGAGCAGAACAAGTGCGCGCACACCACAGACTGGCACGAGGTAACGCAAGACCCGCAAATCAGCCAGGTGATAGTGTCCACGACAAACAACCTCCTGGCAGAGGCGACCATTGATGCGATAAAGCACGGAAAGCACGTGCTTGTGGAAAAACCAGCTGCGCGCAACCTTGATGAGCTCAACAAGGTGATAGCGGCATATGAATCTCTCGCCAAGAAGCCTGTCCTCAAGGCAGGATTCAACCACAGGTTCCATCCTGCATTCCAGAAGGCAAAGGAAATAATCGCCACGCAGGGCATAGGAGAAATAATGTTCATAAGAGCAAGGTATGGGCACGGCGCGCGAGTCGGCTATGACAAGGAATGGCGTTCCAAGAAGGAAGTCTCTGGCGGCGGAGAGCTGCTTGACCAGGGAGTGCACGTAATCGACCTCGCGCGATACTTCATGGGCGATTTCGAACGCGCAGTCGGGCATTGCGAGACATTCTTCTGGAAAAACGGGGAAGTTGAGGACAATTGCTTTGCCCTGATGAAGACGCCAAAAGGCCAGATTGCAAGCTTCCACGTCTCAACAACACAATGGAAAAACATATTCTCAATGGAAATATTCTGCAAAACAGGACAAATAAACATAGACGGCCTTGGCAAAAGCTACGGCAAGGAAACACTCACGTTCTACAAAATGAAGCCAGAAATGGGCCCGCCGGATAAGGAAGTATATGACTGGGAAGGCGACGATTCCTGGGAAAAAGAATACGCCGACTTCATCAGCGCGATAGAACAGAACAAGGAGCCCAACGGAACCATTTATGACGTCCGCGCTGCCCTGAAGCTTGTTTCAGAAATCTACTCAAAGCCAAAACTTCTCTGATCACTTTGACTCGACTTTCGGCTTTGCATCGCCATAGACATCCCGTACAATCTTTGAGATGCCGATTGCCTCGCGCTCCCAGTTCCTTGCGAATGACTGTGACTTGCGGAGCGCATCGACCCGGGGAGCATACTTCTCGTAGTCTGCCTTTAGAAGGACTTCCTCGCTATCAAAGAGTCTAACAGACAAACTCTGGTACTTAGTATCGCGCGACTGGTTCTTGCCAACATAGGTCCAGGTGCGCGGCGCGTGGACGCCGACTGTCACAAGGGCCACGTCGTTCATCTCTTCGTCAAGAGCAAGGTCAAAGATGTTGCGGATCTCCTGTCCTGTGTTAGATGGACCAGTTATGGATCTCGAACGTGGCCATACTACAATTCCAGGCTTCATCTTGTAAGGCAACGACGACGCAAGATGCGGCGACGCAACGAGGCGCCTGCCAAGCTCGCTACTCATCACTTCGCTCTCAGTCGGACCGTTGATTGATTTGAGATAGTCAGACCTGTCACCGTACGCGCACACGACAATACGAGGCCTTAAATCCACTATAAGTTCCAGACCTGCGGTAAGATTAAGATCTCCGCCGCCGACCATGCAGTGCGGGCTGGAATCGTCTACTGGCACGCGGACAGGAAGATGAGCAGAGCGCTCATCGCAGACCTCAAGATCCTCAGTAAGCACCCAGGAGCTTATGTCCTCATTCGGGGCATCTGCCTTAAGCTTCTGGATTCCCCTTCCAAGTATCGCCAGTAAATCAGCGGCCATGGGCAAGGGAAATGCAAGCTGCTTTTAAAGGTGCGGAAAGGCAAACGTTTAAAACAGGCGGCCGTTCAGCCATTTCCATGCCTGAGAAGCACGATTTGTCCATCGTTATACCGACTTACAAGGAAGAGAAGCGCATAGAGCGGTGCATAAACGAGTCCTTGTTCTTCTTCAGGAACAACCCACGCATAAGCAATTTTGAAATAATATTTGTGTCTGACGATGCAGGAGACCAAACAATCGAGATGATAAAGAAACACCTCCCTGGAAATCCAGAGCTGAAACTGCTTGTGAATCCTGAGCGACTGCAAAAAGGTTTCTCTGTGAGGCGCGGAGTGCTCGAGGCGAAGTATGACCCGATAATGTTCTACGACGTTGACCTGAGCACGCCATTGTACGAGACAAACAAGTTCCTTGACGAGATAGATAAGTATGACATGCTCATCGCATCGCGCGGGCTCGGCGAGTCAAAGGTGGAGAAGCAATGGCACAAGGCATTCTTCAGCAAGGGGTTCTCGATATGGAAGCGCCTGCTCTTAGGGACAAACGTCAACGACACCCAGTGCGGATTCAAGATGTTCAATAGCAAATGCAAGGAACTGTTCAAACTCCAGACAATAAAGACAAGCACGTTTGACCTTGAGATACTCTACATCGCGAGAAAGAAAGGATTCACCGTGAAAGAGCTTCCTGTGACCTGGATAGACAGCGACGCAAGCAACTTCACTACCTTCGGCAACATAAGGCAGTGCTTCTTTGACACGCTCAAGATACTCAGTGCCTCAAGGAAAGGGAAGTATGGCTGAGCCATCAGGTTCAGAAACTTTATAAACAGTCCGCAGGTGGCTCGAAATATGCAATTCGAGCCAAGCCGCGCGCAGCAGATTCTCGGATACGGCGCAGGATTCCTGTTCAGCTGGCTGCTTGCGACAGCGGTCTTGACAACAGTGTTCACTTTTGCCCACAAGACAATGCACCTGTGGAAAGAGACTTTCGCGTATTTCTTCATAGTCATCCTGCTGATCATCGCGATAGGAACAGGAATAATGAGGGCATTGCGATGAGCGACTTCACGAATGGCTTCAAGAAAGGCATGCATTCATTCGGGCAGACGATAGCAGTGATAGTAAACTCTGTCCTTCTCGCGATAGTTTATTTCATAGGCGTAGGCATCACTGCGCTATTCGCCAAGCTGACAGGCAAGCGGTTCCTGGACCTGAAGCCAGACAGGAAAGCGAAAACCTACTGGGTCGACCTTAACCTCAGGAAGCGACCGATAAAGGAACACTACAGGCAATTCTGAAGGTGGACAATGTACATACTTGGAATAAGCTGTTATTATCATGATTCGGCCGCGGCATTGCTGAAAGACGGCGTGATAGTCGCAGCCGCAGGCGAAGAGCGCTTCACGCGGAAGAAAAACACGCAGGTGTTCCCGATAAACGCCATAAAATTCTGCCTCAAGCACGCAGGCATCACGATAAAGGACATAGACTATGTAGGCTTCTACGAGCGACCATTGCTGAAGTTCGAGCGGCTCTTCGCCCAGCATATCCAGACATTCCCAAAGAGCTTCAAGACCTTCCTGAGCTCGACACCTGGCTGGATAAACGAAAGGCTCAGGGTAATCAAGGTCATCAAGAAGCAGCTCAAGTACAAGGGAGATGTCCTTTTCATAGAACATCACCTCGCGCACGCAGCAAGCTCATTCCTCGTGAGCCCGTTCGAAAAGGCGGCGATAGTGACTGTCGACGGGGTCGGCGAGTGGAGCACTACCACATACGGCGTCGGCGAAGGCAGTGAGATACACCTGATGAAGGAGATAAGGTTCCCGACATCCATCGGACTGCTCTATTCCACAATCACCGCTTACCTTGGTTTCACCGTGAACAATTCGGAATACAAGGTGATGGGGCTTGCGCCATACGGAAACATGAATCCAAGGACAAACCAGTACTTCAAGAAGCTCATGCAGGTGATAGACGTCAAGGAAGACGGCAGCTACCGCTTCAACATGGAATATTTCGTATACCATTGGGGCAACCGAATGCCATCGCAGAAGCTCTGCGACCTGCTCGGTGGACAGCCGAGGAAGCCAGACGAGCCTGTAACCAAGCGCCACGAAGACATCGCAGCATCAGTCCAGCTCGTGCTCGAGCACATAATGACCAAGATACTGCACCACGTGCACAAGGAGACAAAATGCGATGCCGTGGTGCTCGGAGGAGGGTGCGCCCTTAACTCAGTCTACAACGGGAAAATCCTGAGGAGGACGCCTTTCAAGAACATCTGGATACAGCCAAATGCCACTGACGGCGGAAACGCGATAGGAGTCGCTGCATATGCATACTTCACGATCCTTAACCACAAGCGAAAGCCAGCGCACGTGCAGACACACGCATACCTCGGGCCCGGCTACACGACAAAGGAAGTCAAGCAGTTCCTTGACAAGAACCGTATCAGGTACACGACGTTCAAGAACGATGAGGAACTGGTCAAGACAACCGCCAAGCTGATCCTTGGCAACAATGTGGTAGGCTGGTTCCAAGGCAGGATGGAATGGGGACCACGGGCGCTTGGAACCAGGAGCATACTCTCAAACGCCTGCAATCCAGAGATGAAGGAAATACTCAATCTCAAGGTCAAGCACCGCGAGAAATTCAGGCCGTTCGCGCCTGTCGTGTGCGAGGATGACGCGATGAAGTATTTTGACTGCGATGAGCCGATACCTGCGCCGACAGACTTCATGCTCATGGTGTATCCGATAAGAAGGGAATGGCAGGACAAGATACCTTCAGTCACGCACGTGGACGGCTCTGGCAGGCTCCAGACAATCCGCAGGCAACAGAATCCAATGTATTACGATCTGGTAAAGGAGTTCGGCAGGCTCACCGGCATACCTATCCTGATAAACACATCATTCAACATCCGCGGAGAACCAATAGTGTGCACGCCTTTCGACGCCTACAAGTGCATGATGGGAACAGGCATAGACTGCCTCGTGATGGACAAGTTCCTCATAAAGCGGTCAGACAACCCGCAGCACATGTGGGACAGCGAGAAATACGCGAAAGACTGATTCTCAGAACAATGCGTAGATGAACGGCGAGACTGCGCTGCTCTGGCCGAAGACTATGATCACTCCGACCAACAGCAGAAGGATTATGATAGGCGTCAACCACCAGGCTTTCCTGACTTTCAGGAAATCCCACAATTCCCCAACCAATGACTTATTGTTCGCCATTATCCAGCAAATCAGGCCGGCTTTTTAAAAAAGTTGCGATTTCTTCCGCAGCAAGCGCGTGACCTGCAGCATTCCAGTGGAAATCAGTATCAAAATGCAGTGTTTCGTTTGCGCTTGCCTGAAAGGCAGGCAGCAAGTCAAGCACAGGAATGTCCCTTGAGGCAGCATACTCCTTCAACAGAATCTGCGGCTTGTCAATAACCAACCCATTTTCGCCAATACTGCGCTGCTTCCTGAGAACAGGATTACTCTGAACCTGCTCAGGAACAAGAATCAACACAAAATCAATGCCTTCTGAAGAAAGAACAGAGTGCATCTCATCAAGCAAGGCAAATGTCTTCTCCCAGGCAAAAACTATCCCCGGCTCATCAGACTTCTTCAAGTATTGGACAAAAGCATTGTCATAATCCTGACCATAAGGCCTGTTGAACATCTCCCTGATCTTCCAATACATCGTCTGGAAGAAGTTGAAGGCGTGGAAAGTTGAGGATATTGAGTAATACACTGCCCTGAGGCGCGATTGCGACAAAGGCCTGTCCTTGTTCTTGACCAAATCCTTTCCATCATACGCGAGCAGCGCGCGGCCGACATTGTCTATCTGGTCATTGCCGACATAATAGACCAATGCAACGACATCAGGCTGATACTTCAATCCTCTTTTCTTCAGGAAAAGAAATTCCTGCTCTGTTGACCAGCCATTCACTGCTGCACTGATGACCTCAACATCAGGAAAACTCTGCCTTATCCGATGCACAAAAGTCTCGTTCACATCCACCTCAATGCCTGCAACAAAAGAATCACCAAGGAGCATAATCCTCCTTGTGCCGGAAGGCTTGTGGAAGTAATCGTGCTCAATATCTCGGAAACCCTCAGAATTGAACTTCACCAAACGGCTTGTTCCTGTAAAAGAATAATCAATCTGCGAGAAAGGCCTGAACCCGAACAAATAATCGCCGTCATACGCGTAAACATTGAGAGTCTGCGGGTACACAAACCTGAGAAAAACTTCAAACAACGCCAGCGCCACAAGGATACCGGCGCAAAGCAGAATGATTTTTGCAAACAACTGCCTGTTCTTCTTCATAGAGGGAGCCATCAGCCCTGGGTTTATAAATCTTCAATCTCAGACCCTTGATTCACTATTCTTTTAAAGCACAAACCTGACCGTCCTGGCATGAAAAAGACCTGCTTTGTGTACTGGGACCCGCACCCTGCGCATCGCGACTGGGCGCAGGCTGTCTCAGCACGCTTCCATCCATTTGTGCCCTTCAACTCAGGATTCATCAAATCACACGGCATCCTGATGCACATCCTCGCATTCCTCAAGGCACTGCTCTTCCTGCCTCCTGCTGACGTCTACCTGCTGGAATCGCCTATGATGATCACTGCAGTATTGTGCCGCACGCTGTTCTCAAGGCGCAGGAAAGTGCTTGCAATAAACTCAGACCCGTTCTTCTGGATGCTTCCGAGATGGAACAAAATAACACAGTGGGCATTCAGGACGATGATACGTAGGATAGACGGCTATCTATCAACCAGCCCGATGATGGACAACTATGCAGCCAGCACAGGAAAACAGCACGCAATCGTCGACCTTGACGTCAAGCCCTCATTCTTCAAACTGTCCCCTGACCTGTCAAGCAAGAACGCCTGCTTCATAGGACCGCATATCAACACAAAAAAGGGCGTCGACATCCTGATTGATGTCTTTGCTTCCCTGCCAGACCAGGAATCGCGCAAGCTCTACCTCATAGGCGCAGTGCAGGAAAAAGAAATACAACGAAAAATGCAGGGAAAAAGCAACATAATAGTCACAGGCAAAGTGCCATTCTCCGGTCTCGAGGCCTGCCTTGAGAAATGCGGACTCTACCTCAACCTCGCGCGGCTTGAACCTGCAGGCATAAACATACTTGAAGCGATGGCAGCAGGCATCCCGCCGATAGTCTCAGGGATGTGCGGCTTCTCATACGTCGTCAGGCAGATATCCCCACGGCTCGTCGTGCCGCTGGACAGGCAGAAGATACGCGACGCGATACTGTGGCTTGAGCGCTCTGGCAGGAAAAAAGCCACGGGCAGGAAAGCAAGACAGCTGGCGCGCAGGTTCACGAAAAAGAACAGCCTTGATGATTTCCAGGAAAAGTTCAGGCAGCTCGTGAATAAATAATGGATTTGATATCCACCAGTTTTAAATAGCCTAAAACACGGCATGCTCGTGTGAACATACTAGCAATAATCCAGGCACGCGGCGGTTCAAAAAGCATACCAAAGAAGAACATCAAGCTTCTCGCAGGAAAGCCTATGATCGCATGGACAATCGAAGAGGCAAAGCGCTCAAAACTGCTGACACGCGTCATAGTCTCAACAGATGACGAGGAGATCGCGCAGATCGCGAAGCAGCATGGCGCAGAAGTGCCGTTCATGCGGCCGGCAGAATTCGCACAAGACCTTTCCACAAGCCTTGACGTGAACCTGCACGCGCTCGAATGGCTTGAGAAAAACGAGAATTACGTGCCTGATGTGGTTGTCATGCTGCCGCCCACTGCGCCGCTAAGGACAGCAGAAGACATTGACAAAGCAGTGGAAATACTCCTGAAGTCGCCTGACGCAGATTCTGTCAAGCCGCTGATCGAGGCAGCCAAGCACCCGTACAAGGCGCTGAAGGTCGATGGCGAATTTGTCGAGCCGTTCTTTTCAAAGGAGATAACAGGACACGATGAGCCGTACGACCTCCCAAGGCAGCTGTTCCCGAAATCATACGTGTACAGCGGCGCATTGCAGGCGATGTGGAGAAAAACTCTCACCGAAAAGAAATCGCTGACAGGCAGGAAAGCAAAATACTTCCTCATGAAGCCAGATGACTGCATAAACATCGACAGTCCTGCAGAGTTCGAGCTTGCAGAGATATTGCTGAGAAGGCGCTTGGAAGGCAATAGCGGGTTTTGAATGACCAAGGTCAAGATCTACGGTGCAGGATCAATCGGCAACCACCTAGCGCACGCGTCCAGGACAATGGGCTGGGATGTTCTGATGTGCGATTTGGATGAGAGCGCATTGCTGCGAACAAAATCAGAGATATATCCGCAGCGCTACGGCAAATGGGACGAGGCGATAAAGCTGAGCACAGTCAAGGACGCGCCAAAAGAAGGCTTTGATGTAATATTCATCGGAACACCGCCGCACACCCACGTCAGCCTCGCGCTTGACGTGCTGAGGAACGAAAAACCGCACGTCTTGGTTGTCGAGAAACCGCTCTGCACACCATCGCTTGAAGGAGCGCAGGAACTATACGAAGCCTCAAAAGGGCCGAGCATTGTCCTCACAGGATACAATCACACATTGTGCAAGAACACAAAGACCGCAGAGGAATTCCTTGGGCGCAATGAGATAGGCAGGATACGCACTATACACGCAGCAGTGCAGGAACACTGGGGCGGGATATTCAAGGCGCATCCCTGGCTCAGAGGGCCGCAGGACACATACTGCGGATACTCGGCAAAAGGCGGCGGGGCAACAGGCGAGCACTCACACGGCATAAACATCTGGCAGCACTTCGCGAACAAGCTGAACCTCGGAAAGATAACAGAAGTGACTGCGACAATGGACACTGTGCAGGACGGAACAGTCGACTATGACCGCATCGCGAACATTGCTGTAAGGACAGACAAAGGGTTCTACGGCACAATAGTCCAGGACGTTGTCACATTCCCGACACTGAAATATTTGCGTATACAAGGCGAAGAAGGTTCTGTTGAGTGGGCTGTGCGCTCTGACCCTGACCACGACTCAGTAACTTACCACAATCAGGGATTGGGGCCTCACACTTTCCGAATCCCGCAGAAACGCACAGACGACTTCCTGTGCGAGGTACAGCACATAGACAAGCTCCTCAAAGGACAGCTCACAAGACACGACTCGCCAATATTCATCGAACGCGGGCTTGACACGATGCTCGTCATAGCAGCAGCGTATCTCTCGAACAAGCACAAACAGACAATGCGCATTGATTACTCAAAAGGATATTCATTAGCAGCGATAACACCTATCGGAGGGGAACAAAAATGAGCCAGACAAAGAAACTCACCGCGTTATGCACAGACATGGGCGCAGCAAATTCAGTAATACCAGTGCTTCAGGCACTGAAAGGCACGTATGCACTTACCGTGCTTGTTGATGGGGCTGGGAAAGCAATTGATTCATTCAAGAAAACATACATATCATTCACAACAATAGGAAAAGACACGCAATTAAGCCTTGACTGCGACATACTCCTTACAGGCACGACACCGCCGCAGTACAAGGACGGAAAGCTCGTGCATTACGGACGGGAAGCAGAAGCGTGGCGCCTCGCGCGCGAAAAAAGGGTGCAAAGCATCACCCTGCTTGACAAGTACAACCATTCAGAGCACAGGGGAAGATTCACACTGCAACCAGAAGGGACGACGCTGCAATTCCCTGACTTCATACTGGCACCAAATGCGTATTCTGTAAGGGAAACCCAAAAGGATTTCCACGCAATGCCAGGCTATGACAAGACACGCCTTGAGCTCACAGGAAATCCTGCATTCGACGACATACCAGGGAGGAAACAGCAGGCACATAGGCATTATGCGCAGAAGATTGTGCCTGTGTTCATGAGCTCGCAGAACTTCATGAAGCAGAGCGGAATGGACAACCACAAGCTGCTTGACATCGTCTGCGACGCAGCGCGGGGCAAGGCGCACCTTGTGGTCAAGGCGCATCCAAAGGATGAAAAAGAAATAGGCGCATACCAAAGCAAGCTCGAACAATACAAGTGCGGGAAGATCAATGGAACGCTGAATTCAGAGGAACTGGCGCTCTCGCTCGGGCACGAGGAGTTCTGCGTCGGAACAAGCGGAACGCTGATAGAATACGCAACGCTGGGAGACGTGCTTGCATTGAGCCTCAAGCCTGGATGGAAAGGAGAAGACGACGTGATAACCAACATTATGGGCGTGACACCGTTCTCATACACAGAAGGAGAAGCCGCAAGCCTTGTCCAAAGAGCGCTTGATGAACCGTCATTCCGTGATGAATGGAAACAGAATCGCGTAGACTACAGGACTGATGGAAGGGCGACAGAGCGCGTGGTTGAGCTCATCAAAAAACTCTGATTTTTTATGGCAAAAGTCCCTATCTCGATATGCATCGTGGCACGCAATGAGGAAGAATACATAGAGCGCTGCCTGAAGAACGTCTATGTGTGGGCAGACGAGATACTTGTTGTCGATGGGGAGAGCACAGACAACACTGTCAAGATCGCGAAGAAATACGCAAAGGTGTTCGTGCGACCCAATGACCCCTCGCATCACATCAACAAGAAATGGTGCTTTGACCAGGCAAGGAACAAGTGGATATTCTCTCTCGATGCAGATGAGGCGCTCTCTGACGAGCTGAAGCGCGAGATAGAGCAGGTCATCAGGGAGGGCGGACGCGGATTCAATGGATTCAACATGCCAAGAGTCAACATGGTGCACGGAAAGCCGCTCAAGCACGACTGGCCAGGGCATATGCTGCGCCTTTACCGCAAGGGAACAGAATATTTCAAGGGCGAAAGGCTGCACGAATACATCCAGATCAAGGGAAAAGTCGGACTGCTGAAAAGCCCGCTCCTCCATTTCGGATGGTGGAGAGGGATGCACCAGTACATCTACAAACTGAACAACTATTCCACTTTCGATGCGCAGCGCATGGTCGAGCTCGGACAGGATTACAGCTTCTGGAAACTGATGAAGAACGTCCTGATGAACATCCTGCACCTCTCAAAGACGCGCGTGGCATTCAACCCGTTCCCATATGGGCTTTTCTTCCTTTTCGGCAACGTGCTCAACGAATGCATGCTCTTCTTCAAGATCCATGAGTTCAAGAGGCACAGGAAAAGGCACGATCTCGACGTCAACAAGTACGGCTGAAGCCAGAAATCCCAAATCCATAAGGTATATAAATAGACCGCTGGCTCTAAAATCGACAAAAATGAAGATATCTGTCGTGATGCCTGCCTATGACGAGGCAGGGAATGTCGAACAGCTGGCGACGCGCTTCTATGATGTTTTCAGGAAACTGAAGCTTGATTTCGAGCTGATATATGTCCTCCAAGGAAGCAGGAAAAGCAGCGGCTACGAAACCCTCGAAGGGATGAGAAAGAAAGGGATGAAGAGGATACGCCTGTTCTACTTCCCAGGACCGATAGGCGTCTATCCTGCGTTCAAGGTCGGATTCGACAATGTCGCAAAGGACGCGACGCACGTGCTCACGCTCGACGCAGACCTCAACCACCAGCCAGAGGAATTGCCGCGGTTCATAGAGGCGATGAACAGGACAGATGCAGACATCATCATCGGCTCAAGATACATCCCAGGAGGCTCGATCACAGGGATGCCGAAATGGAAGAGGACGCTGAGCAGACTGATGAACATCCTGTTCAATGTCATCTCACAGGTCAAGGCAAACGACAAGACATCAGGATACAGGTTCATGAAAAAAGAAGTGGCGATGCGGGTGAAAGACAAGGTGACATTCAGGAACTTCGAGTCATACGTGGAATTCCTCGTCAGGGCGCAAAGGGAAGGATTCACGATGACAGAAGTGCCGATAACATTCGTGTTCAGGACAAAGGGCGTAAGCAAGATGAAAATAGTAAATACCGCCATCGGATACACAAAGCTGATCGCAAGGACATCATTCAGGAAATGAACTCCAAAGCAATAGACCAGGAATGGGAAGAGCACTGGAACGAGCTCGATACATCATTCTTCGGAAAGCTCCTTAAGATATTTCGTATACACGTGCTGGCTCACGACGTGAGGCGGTATCACGAGAAATACTTCCCGCGGCAGGGCATATTCCTCGAGGCAGGAAGCGGGACATCACAGACCTCTGTGCGGCTGAAGAAACACCAGCGCACCTATGTCGCCATCGACGTCTCAGAGCGCGCACTACATGAAGCGAGGAAGATAAGGACAATGGACGAGTTCGTCAAGGCAGACATAAGGAAGCTTCCATACAGGACATCAAGCGTGTCAGGAATCTGGAACCTTGGCGTGATGGAGCACTTCAGCCACGATGAGATAATCAAGATGCTGAAGGAATTCAGGCGGGTGCTCAAGCCAGGAGCAGTGGCGATAATGTTCTGGCCGTACAGGTATGCGCCATACCAGCTACTGCTGAAGACAATCTCAGCAGCAGGCAGGGTGTTCGGAAAAAACATCCAGTTCTTCCCGAACGAGCCGAGCCAGCTCAATTCGCGCAAGGAAGCTGTCATGCTCGCAAGAAATGCAGGATTCTCTGGGACAAAGGTGCACTACACGCCGATGGACCTGTATTGCTACATGGTCGTCGTGTGCAGGAAATAAGATGAACAAGAGGAAACTGCAAAACATACTGCTCCTTTGCGCGACAATCCTCATAATCCTGCTGGCATTGGAGATATTCTTCAGGATCGCAGGCACTGAGCTCAACAGGATAAAGCCAGATCCAAACCTCGTTTACCGGTACATCCCTGGAAAAACCTTTTCCACAAAAACAGGAGACTTTGTGAACAACATATCGCTGAATTCTTACGGATTCAATGACAAGGAATGGATGCTATCAAAGCATGCAGGAAAACGCATTCTTATCATTGGTGACTCATTCACAGAAGGATACCACGTGTCTTTCGAGAAACAATTCGCAAGAAGACTTGAAAAAGAGCTGCCAGAAACAGAACTCCTGAGCGCAGGCGTAAGCAGCTGGGACACATCAACAGAGATGAAATACCTTGAGCTTGAAGGGCTCAGTTTTGAACCTGACGTAGTGATACTCCAGATGTATATCGGGAATGATATCTATGATAATTACGTGAAAGGGTTGTTCTCGATAGAGAATGGCGAACTGAGAGACAACACGCCGGTCAAGATATCATCTGCCAAAAGGATAATGCTGTTCTTGTCCACCTATTCCGCGCTTGCGAAACGCGTGGCAGACTTTCTTACATTTTCACCATTGGGAATGAGAGTAACACGGGCACTGGGAGGAACCGCGACCCAGGAAACAGCAGACGATGCGTGCACAAGGTACATGCTGTTCACAAGAGAAAAAAACGCAGAATATACTGAAGGGTTTGCGATAATGGACAAGTTGCTTGACCGCTTCGCACTCCACTCGAAAAAGAACGATTACGTTCCGATATTGCTGGTCATACCAATGAAAGAACAGGTTGTCGACAGCCTGTGGAAGTACTACTCAAAAGAATACGAGGAAAAATGCGGAAGACTCGGCACACTCCAAAGAGACCTTCCGCAGGCGTGGCTGGCTGAAAATGCGCCTGACATTATCCTAATAGACGCCTATCCAGTCCTCAGGCAAAAAGACGCGAACAACACATTCTATTTTGAAAACAACCTACACCTGAACGAGAAAGGGCACGAGCTGCTGTCTGAAATCCTGGCAGGTCACTTGCAGTCAAAGACATAACCTGCTGTCTGGCCCTTGTCATCAAATGACCGCAGCGGCCTGCAATCCGCGACAGCCTTCCAGAAATCACTCTCGCGGTTTATTCTGGGGAAATCAATCACGATGACAGTTGGCTGCTGCTTCTGGATGGTTTCTGCTATGTTGATGCGCTCAAAGACATAATAATCAAGGATGGTGATGTTCCTGTACCTGCCGCCATACGCGTCCTCGAGATAATACCTGTAAGACGGATTACGGAAAACGAACAAAGGCTGCCTGAGCTCGTTCTGCCTCGCGAATGATATCGCTTCCTTGTTTATCGCATCCAAATCAGGGTTTGAGACACTCCAGAGATGCTCGCTCATAAGCACGATATTGAACGCGAATGCGCAACCAAGGAAAGCCATAATGAGCTTCTTGTTCTGCCGCCTTATCTGGGAGATGACGAAGAGCAGTCCAGCCAATGCGAATCCGACCACGACAAATGCCGCATTCAGGTAGAACCCGATCGGTCCAGAACCGCCAGCGATAGGAAGCATGAATGAGAAATCAAGACCCAGCACCTTGTCCACATATGCCTCTTTGGGATAAAACGGCAGGTAGTCGCCAGGCAGATTGTTTGCGGCAAGGAAAACAACCGCGCTGATCGCAAAAGACAAGACCAACGCCCTCTTCAGCAGTTTCTGTCGGGCAATCCACGAGCCGCCAATCATGCAGAGCGGCGGCATGAGCAGGCCGAAATACCTGTCAATCGGCTTTGTCGCGTCAAGATAGACAAAAGTGAACACGAAGAAGACAAGAGCAGCCCAGATGGACGGCAAGGCGTGCTTCTTCCAGTCGCGGAACGCGATGAAAATCAACGCCAGGAACAACGGGCCTAGCCAGATGAAAGCAAGGAAATGCTGGATTATCGAGAGCTTGAGATTGATGAGAGGCTGTGTCAGGCGCATAAAGGTATGATGCGCGCCCAGCTGGAACGCAGGCTCGTGCGCCATAATTGATAGCAGGAAGTAACCTGAGAAGAACAGTGCTCCTACGATGCCAATTATCGCCGCGTGCTTTGCAGCCTTGATGAAGTCCTTCTTCAGATGCCATTCGTAAAGGAAAAATATCGGCAGCACGATGAATCCTGTCTGCTTGACAAGTACGCTCAAACCGACTGCGAGCGCGCAAAGGATTAACCACCTGCTCTTCCCTTCGTGCACAAACCTGTAGAAGAGATAAACAGACAATGTGATGAAAAAAGTGATGTGCGCGCCCTCAGAGTCCACAAGCATGGAATTGAATATCGCATACGCGCTGGTCGCGTACAGGAAAGCGCTGGCAAGAGCTGCTTTCCTGCCACGCATCCTTCTGGAGAGGTCATATATCAGCAACAGCGTGAGCAGGGAGAAGAACAATGAGCCGAACCTCAGAGTTATGGGGTTAAGACCAAACAGCTTTGCCTCAACCCAATGCACCCATGGCACAAGCAAAGAGCTGACTGTTATCGGATTGAGCCCATAAGGCCCCATCAGCCTGACATTCTCAAGAAAGCCGAACTCATCGCCGAATATGACCTGGGGAACTACGAAAAGGCGCAAAAGAATTGCGAGCAGAATTACGCCAAGAAGGTATTTTCTCCTCTCCACCCACCCCAAAAACCCTTTCAAGAAAGGAATCTCCTGATACGGCGCGCCTACCATTTGCCCAGATAAGTCTTCCTTGTGTCAGGATTGCTGCTGAGGATGCTTGGATCAGTATAGACCGAACCGCCTTTCTCGTATTTTGTTGATACCTCCTCTATCACTGCGCCTGTCTCTGTCGAGAAGCTGTGCTTCTGTCCAGGTTTTATGAGGAGCTTGTCGCCAGGCCGCAGCACCCTCTTCATTCCGTCGATGACCACGTGCACTGTGCCATAAAGCACCTGGAAGCATTCCTCCTTCTTCAGGTGATGGTGCTCTGGATGCATCTGGCCAGGCAGCTGTATGAGGAGCTTCTTGCAATAATCCCTGTCCATGCAGTTTATCATGACCAGCCCTGTCTCAGGCATCTTCTCTATCCCGTAATGATGGGAAAGCTCCGCCTCATATTCAGTGCCTATCGGAATCCTGGCAGAGCGCAGCAGGCTCTTTGCCTCCTGTATGATCTGCGCCTTGAGGTGCTCAATGTCCGCAGTAACCGCCTGGGAAGCAGGAAGAGCAGCGTTCCTGCCGATGTCCTGCGAGGCGACAATGCCATCCCTGAACTCGCCGCTTGACATCTGTCCCTCCTTGCGCGGCATGGCAAAGAACACGTCCTCGCGGGATATTTTATCGCCTTTCCTGACATCCCTGCTGAGGAAAACCCCGCGCTCGAGGTCGCGCAATGACGCGATTTCGAGAGGATCATGCACACTGTTCCAGTTGCAGTATTTCATCGCGTCAAGGGCTGCCTGAACCCACTTCTCTGCGAGAGCTGCGGTGGAAGAATACGCATTCAGATTTACGTCCTTCGCCTCCTTGCCAACGTGCCTTTCAAACAGCCTCGCGCCCTTTGCGACAGCCATGCGCACTGGCAGGAAGTCGTCAGGCGATTCGTGCGTGGAGAAACCAACAGGCACGTGATAGCGATGGCGCAGGAAATCAATACGGTCCAGTGCCATCTTGTCAGCATGGGTCGGGTACAGCGCGACGCAGTGCATGAATGCAAAATCCCGCTTCTTGCCTTCGAAAAGGTGCGATATGAAATCAAGGTCCTTTACGCTGGCCCCTGCGGTCGAGCAGACTATGGGCTTGCGCGCATCGCTTACCCTCCTGAGCAGGGGCTTGTCGCGCGCCGAGCAACTGCCTATCTTTATAATGTCGATGTCCTGCTTCTCAATGATGCCAACTGACGCCTCATCGAAGGGAGTGCACGCGGTCCAGAGGCCATTGTTCTTTGCCTCCCTTATGAGGGTCTCAAACTGCTCCAGGGAGAGCTTGGTGCCAAGAAAGCGGCTGATGTGCTTGTTTGAAGTGTCATTGACAAAATCAGGATGTATGAACGTGTCAAGCTGGCGGTACTGGAACTTTATCGCAGCATTGAGCTTGAACTTCTCAGCTATCGAGGCGACCTCGCGGATGATGTTGATGCCGTGCTCAAGATTGCCCTGATGGTTGTTGGCCATCTCAAAGATGAACAAGTCCTTGAATATCGGATTCCACACGCTGCTCCATCCACGATCTTCTGGCATGACGCTTTTTCCTGCACAGAAGGCTCTTTATAAAATTTGTTAATCAGGCATCCAGACCAATCAACATGCACAACCTTTTTAAGCTGACCACTTACTGACCTATCATGGGGGGATTGCATGCAGGGCGATGATGACCTGACATTGGATTTCGGCGGCGTCAAGGACTGGTTCAAGCGCAAGAAGGAACCACCAAAGCAAGCCGCGCCCCAAAAAACGCCTGAAGAGACTCCGGCGCCTGAGGAACAGTCTCCTGCAAAACCAGAGAAGCGTGAAACGCAGCAAGACCCTCCTGCTGAGGATGACGAAGCCATCACTGTCGATTTCTCAAAGATAGGAGGGTGGTTCAAGAGCAACGCGCCTGCGCACAATCCTGCAGCTGCTGAAGACGATATCGCGATCGATCTCTCAAAGATCAAGGGATGGTTCAGTTCCAAAGGCGCTTCGCACCATGGCACAGACAAGGAAGAGCTCACGTTCGAGTTCGGCGCAGCATTGTCCTGGGTAAAGAGACATCCTGTGCTGGTACTGCTCCTGCTGATAATCATACTGCAGTTCGTGCCCAACAGGATTGATATCGCCGGCCATGCGGTCTATATGCCTTGGGGAGGCGCGTGGATGCGCATGCTCAGCCAAGATCTGCCGGCTGCTGACGGCTGGTCGACAAACCACGTCCACAGCGTACTCAGGAACCAGATAGCCAGCGGGATAAACCAGCAATACCCTAACCTGCCTGACGAGCGCAAGAACAAGCTGATAGACGAGGAATGGCAGAAGCTATACGAATCACAAGGGCCTCAGATAGAGCAGCAGGTCGAGGCAGTGAGGCAGCAGATAAAGGCATTCTGGAAATACGAGGCAGATGGCAAATCCTACACGTACATGCCAGACATCGACCCCTACTTCTACCTCCGCTATGCGCGCAACTATGTCGAGAAAGGCATGCTTGGCGACGAGATGAGGGACGGCAAGGAATGGGATACCCACATGAACGCGCCCTTGGGCATAGACGTGACATTCCTGGCGCAACCATATGTCCTGGCATGGCAATACACGATAATGCGCGTGTTCAGCCCGAAGATCACGCTGATGCAGGCAGCCACATACTTCCCGATAATCTTCATCATCCTCTCGATCATCCCTGCGTTCTTCATAGGAAGGAAGCTGGCAGGGACAGCCGGAGGCATAGTCACCGCGACAATGATAGCCATCGCGCCGCCGATCATAGCGCGCACGACATGGGGGCATGCTGACACAGACCCGTGGATAGTGTTCTTCCCTGTCTTGCTGACCTACATCTACATAATGCTCATGGATGCCAAGGACAGGAAGCACATCCTCTGCTGGGGAATCGCAGGCGGGCTTGCGACAGGGCTCTTCGCATGGACCTGGCCAGGCGGATGGTGGTATGTGTTTGACTTCCTTCTGGCTGCCTTTGGCATACTTGTGCTCAGCGAGCTATGGCATGCAAGGAGTTCTGCCACGCGGATGAAGGAGAAGGTGATGCATTATGCGCTTGTCGGAGCGCCATACGTGATATCCTCTGCTGTCTTCGTGACGCTCTTTGTCAGCTGGAGGGCATTCTACAACACGATACTCAACCCATTCCACTTCACAATCATCAAGGCAGCATCGCATGTCGACCTCTGGCCGAACGTGTACACCACAGTGGCAGAGCTCAATCCTATCGACGTGAACGGAGTGATAAACTCAATCGGAGGCAAGCTGTATTTCTGGATAGCGCTCGCAGGAATCGCGCTCCTGCTGCTCAGAAAGTCAGAAGGACGCTGGAACATCGACCTCAAATACGGGCCATTGCTCGCGCTCTGGTTCATCGCGACAATATACGCGAGCACCAAAGGCGTGCGCTTCACACTCCTGCTCGCCCCTGCTTTCGCAGTCGCGTTCGGCATAGCGATAGGCAAGCTATACGCCATCCTTGCGCGATTATTCACCAAAGACTTCAACCTGAACCCCAAAGTGGTTCATGTCATCCTCATCTTCATAGTCGTGCTCATGACCGCGAACCAAGCGCACGCAGCATATGGCACCGCGCTCGGCGACATACCAATAATGAATGACGCCTGGTGGAACGCGCTCACAGCCATCAAGGAAGACTCCAAGCCTGACGCGATAATAAATTCCTGGTGGGACTTCGGACACCACTTCAAATACGTCGCTGACCGCGCAGTGACATTTGACGGCGCATCACAGAACACGCCGATGGCACATTGGATAGGCCGCGTGCTCAGCACGAGCAACGAAGCAGAGGCAGTCGGCATACTCAGGATGCTCGACTGCGGCTCGAACAAGGCATTCGAGACACTCAACGCAGAACTCAATGACCCTGTGAAGTCGATGAAAATCCTCTATAAGATCATCACGGTCGACCGCAAGGCAGCGCTCGCGATGCTCGCGAAAGAAGGCATCGACGAGCAGGAAAAAGTCCTTGGATACACGCACTGCGACCCGCCAGAGAACTACCACATCGCCTCAGACGACATGATCGGCAAGTCAGGCGTGTGGAGCCACTTCGGCCTCTGGAATTTCGAACGCGCAAAGCTCTGGATAGAGCTCCGCGAACAAGACGAGGAAACAGCAGTCCAGTACATGGTGAAGGAATGGGATTACACCCAGCAGCAGGCAGAACAGGCGTATCTTGATGTCCAGTCGCTTAGCTCTGAGGAAGCAGCCAATTCCTGGATCTCGCCCTGGCTGGGCATACTTGGCGGGTCGTCAGACTGCGGCGTGGACAACGGCATAGTCTCTTGCGGCAATGGCGTGCAGCACAACCTGAGCAATGGCGATACAGTCGTCTCAGCGCAGCAAGGCACAGGCAGGCCTCCGTTCCTGGTCATCCCGACAGAGGACGGCGGATTCAAGGAGACAAAGTACAATGAGTCGAACATCGGAGTGGCAGTCCTGCTGTACCAGACAGGGCCGACGAATTACAGGTCAGTGCTCGCCTCGCCAGAGCTCATCAAGGGCATGTTCGTGCGCATGTACTTCATCGACGGCCACGGCCTGAAGCACTTCACAATGCTCAACAGGCAGCAGCACCTCACAGGCGGAGAGGTCATAGTCTACAAGGTCAACTGGACAGGCACTGCAAAGCCCAAAGTGTTCGGAGGATTTGAGAACATAAAGCAGATCAAGGAAGAAGAATCTGCCAAGAAGGCAGCAGAAGAAGCAGGCAAGGCAACTGACGGAAACACAGTGAGCGTCTACTACACAGGAGCATTGCTTGATGGCACTGTCTTTGACAGCTCGATCAAGGACTGGAAGACCAAGGACATAGCCATCAACAGCTCATTCGATGACTTTGAGCTCAGCCAGCCATTGACCTTCACCATCGGCTCAGGCCAGGTGATAGGCGGCTTTGACGCAGCAGTCAGGGGAATGAAAGCAGGCGAAGAACAGATTGTCCAGATCCCGCCAAACGCAGCCTATGGCACAGACCCGAAAGCGCACAAGCTCGGAAACCAAACGCTGAAGTTCAGGATAAGGATGATAAAGATAGAGTGATGTTCTTATCCATAATATTAATAAACCCTCTTCGCGCATTTGCCGACGATGGAGAATGTCTGGATTGTCATCGCTGCTTACAATGAGGAGAAGAATATCCCTCGCGTCGTGAGCGG
>Ga0247727_10006370_pt1 | contig 23245 bp, 23 predicted proteins | sample WisWelCaveWW1625_FD_202498 | JGI IMG/M metagenome (GOLD analysis project Ga0247727, IMG submission 202498) | Biofilm microbial communities from Wishing Well Cave, Virginia, United States - WW16-25 | ecosystem: Environmental > Aquatic > Deep subsurface > Groundwater > Cave microbial mat | place...
TCAATTTACCTGCTTTCAAAAGGCGCCCACCTGCTAGCCGCCTTTCTTCCAGCTGTTCACGCCTCAAGTATGATGGTTTCCATGTCATACTACCTATTGTAAGTCAATCTCAGTTAACATGAATAATCTGCGGATTACCAGGCTCGGGCAAAACCACCCTTGCAAAGCAACTTGAAAAATTGCACAACGCGTTGCGATTATGTCCCGACGAATGGATCGCGCAAATCCTCGCCGACCCAAATGACATCGCCGAACTGGACCGCCTGCGCTCACCTGTTGAATCCCTTCAATGGGGCATTGCGAAACGCGCGCTCGAACTTGGCGTTAACGTCATTTTGGAGTGGGGATTCTGGTCGCAGGCAGAACGAAATTTTTATCGGAGCGAAGCCGAAACGCTCGGCGCGCACGCGAAAGTTCATTACCTCAATGTTAGTCTTGATGAACTGTGGGACAGGCTTGCAAAACGAAATTCCAATTTGCCAGCGGGAACTTTCGTAGTTACTAAAGAGAATTTGGAGTTGTGGGCAAAGTCGTTTGAGCCACCGACTGAAGGCGAAATCTCAGGAAGAATTTCTTGACCTTGCTTTGCAATAAGATTATGATGCCAGCATGAATGAACCCACTGCAAACAACCCCTTTCTCGTTGACTCCCTCCTGCATCCGCTCGCCGCGCCCATCCGCAAACTGCTCACGCGCGAAGGCAGGCGCGAACTCAATCAAATTTTGATTGACGATGAAGAAAATATTTTGCAGGCTTTGGAGGCGGGGATCGAGGTCGAGTCGGTCTACTTTTCGGGCGAGGATGTAATTTCCGAGACTCTGCGAAAGAAACTGACCGAAGGCGCGACCATCCACGAAGTGGCAAAGCGGACGACCAAAAAACTCTTCGAGAACGACAAACTCTCGCGCATCTTCGCTATTGCCCAAACGCCGAAACCGATTGAGCTGGAAGCATTGACGAATATCACAAAAGATGTGGTGGTTCTCGAAGATTTAAGCATCTCAGGCAATATCGGCAATATCATCCGCACATCATTGGCACTCGGCGTAGGTGGAATGATTTTGCTGAACATGGATCCGCTCGATATTTACGACCGCAGACTCATCCGCGCCAGCAGGGGCTATCTTTTCACTCTTCCGATTATGACTGCCTCGACCAGTGAATTGATTAATTATTGCAAACAAAATAACCAACCTCTCCTCATCACCTCTGCAAATGCAGAAAAAACTGTAGGTGAGATCGCGTCCATCGCTGAAAGGTTGCTCATCGTCTTTGGCAGTGAAAAGGAGGGATGTTCGCCCGAGATCGAAGGAGCCGCGAGTTTGAAAGTGCGAATCCCGATCAATGAGAAGGTCGAGTCTCTCAACGTATCTGCGGCGGCGGGGATCACGCTTTACAATCGGATTGGGTTTAATCAAAAGGCGGGGTAAAAGGGAACTTTTTCTTTTTTGTATCGTCAAATAGATAACAACAAAAATTCAGGAGAAGAAAATGAAAAGAATAATCGTTTTATTCGCTCTCGCGGGAGTTGTGCTTGCCGCGTGTGCCCCAGCCGCATCGGTATCCCTTGTTGGGGAGTGGACTCTGGTTTCCTACGGCGACCCAGCCAGCCCGACGCCCGCCGCGCCTGATGTGGAAACATCCATCAATTTTGGCGCGGATGGAAAACTTGTCGGCGATGTCGGTTGCAATGCGTTCAACGGCGGCTATGAAGTGGACGGCGACAAGATCACGTTTGGTCCGCTCGTTTCGACCTTGATGTTTTGCGAGGGTCCCGCAGGTGAACAGGAAACGGCCGTATTCAATGTGTTCTTTGAGACCACCTCCTTTGCATTGGATGGCGATACGTTGACGATCACTTCGGCGGATGGAAGTTCGGTGGTTGTGTTGGCGCGGAAGTAAAAAATTTACATCCACAATGTAGGAGATTGCTTCGGGCTGGTGGTTTCGATACGGGCGAAAAAAGCACTCGCCCTACTCAACCACCAGCCCTCGCAATGACGAGAATTTTTTAACTGCTTGCGCCGCTGTATCGTTTGAGTCCTGCCTTCCAGACGCGTGATGCGACAATAAAACTCACAACCCCAATTACAAAGTACATCACGATGCGGCTTGCATCCAAATCTCCGCGCAATGCCTGGAGGGGAATCGTCGTCGCCACGGCGATAGGGATGAGGAACGTGACGATGATCCTCAACCACACGGGGTACACCGTTGACGGGTAGCGTCCCGCGTCGAGCAGAGCTTGCAGGATGGTCACGTTGTTGTCGAACTTGGTAAACCAGAAGGTGAGCGCAATGAGGACGATCCAAAGGCTGTAGATGATGATCACGCCTGAGATGGCGAGCAGGATGAAGGTCAGGATGCTGAGCGGGGTGACCAAATCTCCAGATAAGTTGATGCCGATGAATATCAAGACGATGGCGAGAACCAGATCCCAAATCCTCCAGACGGTGATGCGCGAGAACGTGACGAGGAACATGCTGTTGACGGGTTGCAGGATGGTGTAGTCCATCGAGCCGTCGCGGATGCTCTGGTTGAATTTTTCGGTGTTGGGCCAGATGAGCGCGATCATCATCGTGTTGACGAGGCGGAACACGCCGAGCAGGGCGATCAATTCGGCGAAGCCCCAGCCGCCGATGGTTTCGGTGTTGCTGAAAATGATGCTTAGGGTGAGCAGTTCCCAGCCGAGCCACATCACGTTGAGCAAAATGTTGACGACTGTATCGGCGCGATACGCCAATGCCATTTGAATATTAACTTTGAGGAAGGCGGAAAGTAATTTTAACGTGTGCATGTTACGCTCCGACCGCCGAAAAACGCCTGACGCCCCGCCGCCAGGTGAACATGAACAACGTCAGCGCGACGACGAGCCAAATGACCCCTGTGATGTAGCCCTGGACGATTTCGCTGGTCGTGAGATTTCCCTGAATCATTTGGATGGGCAGGTACATGAATAACTGAAAGGGGAGGAAACGCGCAATGGTCTGAACCAGTTCGGGCATGAGTTTGAGCGGGACGAACTGTCCTGCAAAGACGAGGATCAGCGCGTAATAAAATTCGTGGATCGAAAAGACGCGCGTCGTCCAAAACGCGAGGGAGGTGATCGCGCCCGACAACAAAAAATTGATGAAGTATCCAAGCGCAATGGCGGGGAGCGCGAACAGGATTCCGCTCAGGGTCACCGAGGCAAAATCGGGTTTGAACACGAGCGCAAGCACAAGCCAGATGGGAACCAGCCACATCAGGTTGAGGGTTTTGAACGCCACATCGTTGACCAGCGTGTTGTTGAGCAACGGATGGATCGGTTTGATCAATTCGCCCGAAAGCGAACCGTCCTGAATTTTGTATCCGAAAATGTGAATGATGATGTTGCTCGTCATCTGGTCCACGATGAGCAGGATCATGTAGTAGGTGACGAAGTCGTTGGCGGTGAATCCGTTCACATCCCCGTTGGCTGTCGCGATGCTTGTCCACACGGCGAGATAGATGATGGGCGAGACCAGCCAATACAGCAAATACATGATCAGGTTGGCACGGTACTGCCATTGCTCCGCCCAATTCACTTGCCAAAGTCGTTTGAAGATGAGGAACATAAAACTCCGATACTTTGTTGGTTGAGTAGGCGGTGCCGCGAAGCGGTCCGCCGTATCGGAACCAACTGGTGTTCAAAAGTAATCTTGTAACAAAATTACTTTGCTTAGCGGTGGTTTCGATACGCCCTCGGCTAACGCCTCGGGCTACTCAACCACCATATTATTTATTCATTGAACGCGCGCTCGATGATGTTCTCGATCGGCGGGTCGGTGATGCTGATGTCTGCGATGGGAAGTTCGGATAACATCCGCGATGTGACCCTGGTCACATCCTCGGCTTTGACCTGGATGTAGGACTTCTCCGCGTCTTCCTCATTTTGAACTGGTTCGCCATACTCAGACAGATTCTTCCCGTCCGACCCATCCAGCATGACGCCGATCAATTTGAACGGCGCGATTCTGCGCGAGAGGTCGCCAATGCCGCCGTCGTACTTCAAATTGCCATGATGAATAATGATGATCCGTTCGCACAGCGCAGTCACATCTGCCATGTAGTGACTCGTCAGCAAAATCGTCGCGCCCGTGCGCTTGTTGTATTCGCGCAAAAACTCGCGGATGCGCGCCTGCCCTGTGATATCCAGCCCAATCGTGGGTTCGTCGAGGAATAACACTTTTGGGCGATGAAGCAAACCCACCGCGATCTCGACTTTCATCCGCTCGCCGAGTGAAAGATTGCGGACAGGCTTTTTCATCAACGGTTCGAGTTCGAGCAGTTCATCCAATTCTTTATACGTTTTCTTATACTCATCATCGGGGATTCGGTAAATGGCTTGATTCAAAAGATATGAATCCGCCGCGGGGATGTCCCACGATAAACGATTGCGTTGCCCCATCACGAGCGTCATCGAACGGAGATACTCGGATTTCAGTTCCCACGGGGTAAAGCCGAGCACATTCGCCGTGCCTCCTGTTGGATGGAGCAAACCCGCCAGCATTTTCAGCGTGGTCGTTTTACCCGCGCCGTTCGGTCCGAGAAAGCCGACAACCTCTCCCTGCTCGATCTTGAAGTTGACTTCCTGCACAGCTTTGACATCTTTATATTTGCGTTTGAAGAACCCGCGCACTGCCGCGCTGAATCCGCCTTCGCGTTCGGGCACCTGGTAGGTCTTGCTTAGATTGTCAACAGTAATGGTAGGGGACATAAAATTTGCTCCGTGTGAGGAGCGATTTTATCATTGTTAGAACAAAAGTGCTAGAGATTATTAGCCATAGAGATTACAGAGTTCATTGAGAAACCTAAAGAAAAATCTCAGAGTTCTCGGTGTGCTCTGTGGCAAAGGTATTTTCTTTCCCAATGCTCTCAGAACGCGGTAACTCGATACCAAATCTCCACATTCACATTGACTGTTTTGCTGTGTTGGATGTCCATGCCGAGGCTGGGTTCGGGGGTGATGCCCACCGAGCGTTTCGGCGCGGCTTGCATCGCCGCGAATTGCGGATACGGCATCTCTTCGTCGAAATTGTTTTCGATCAGATCGTACACGCCCAACAGCTTCACCCCCAAAGACTTCGCAACTTTTTCCGCTTTCGATTTTGCTTTTTCAAGCGCGGTCATCAACCCGTGTTCACGCGCTTCATCCTCTTTGTACTTCCATGCGATTCGTTCCAGCGCCGCATTCTTTTGCGACGAGATGATATCGAGCAGTTCGGCAAGCGTATCCAGATTTTCGCATTTGACTTTCAGCCGATACGTCGCGCTGGATGACTTGAGCAACGCGCCGCTCGACGTCTCGATGTGGACTCCCTGCAACTGGATCGCCTCACTCTTAAGCCCAAAGTTGGTCAGCGCTTCGGCGAGCTGGTTCACCTCTTTGGCTTTTTTCATCGCCGCGTCCCCACTAACGAGCGACGAGCCTTTGACGGTCACGAACAAATCCGCGTGGGAGGCTCGAATCTCCTCGCGGTGTGATGCAGATACTTTGATGGTGTCGGGTTTGGATTCCATGATTATTTGTTACTTCACAACTTTCAGGAATTCATCTGCTGAAACCCCAGCTTGTTTGAGAATGCTGTGCAATGTCCCGATAGCGACTTCCTTGTGTAAGGGTACAACGCAACCAATGTCTCCCTCTGGCGTGGATTTTTTCATCACCACATGACTTCCACGCTGACGCGCTTGAACGAAGCCAAGTCTCTCCAACTCGCGGATAATTTCCCGCCCTGATAGATGCGGCAAATTAGGCATACACCGCCACGTCGAACGTGGTTAATATTGGCCGATTAACTTCTTTCAGCGGGAATTCTTCCAGGTAAAGTTCTGTGGCTTCTTTGAGATTAGCAACAGCCTCTTCAATTGTTTCCCCCTGGCTCACTGTTCCCACTTCGGGGCAATCTGCTACATACCAATTATCTTCCTTATGGATTACGGCTGTAAAAGTTTGGGTCATGGTCGCTCTCCTGTACTGATGAGATTATAGCACTTTCCATAAACCCACAAACATTTGTAGATTGTAACGAGCATAGGGTTCACGTCACCTTCAATTTCTGTTTCGGATATTTCTCGTATCGCTTTTCTTCCATCACACGCTTGATTCTATCAAACCCTTCCCAGATTTCGGTGAAGGAGGTGTAAAGAGGGGCAAATCCCAAACGGATGTTATCAGGCTCGCGGAAATCGGGGATGACGTTCATCTCTTCGATGAGGGCGCGGTTGATGCGGTAGCCGTCCACGTGGCGGATGGAGATGTGGGAGCCGCGGATGACAGAGTCACGCGGGGAGCCGAGGGAAAAGCCGAGAGGGGCGAGCCAGTTATCGGTCAGGGACGAGGCGTAGCCTGTCATCAAGATGGATTTTTTACGGATGGAGTCCATGCCCGCTTGCAGAGTCGGTTCGAGGGCGGCTTCCATGGTGAGGAGGGAAATCATTGGTTGTGTGCCAGCGAGAAATCTTTGCGCGCCTGACGCGGGTTCGTAATCGAGACCGAAATCGAACGGATTTTTTTGTCCCCACCAACCCCAGATGGGCGATGAAAGTTTGTCTTGAATTTTTTTGTTGACGTAGAGGAAGGCGGGCGCGCCTGGGCCGCCGTTGAGGTATTTGTAAGTGCATCCGATGGCGAGGTCGGCGTTGCATTCGTCGAGCGCGATAGGGACGGAGCCGACGGAGTGACTCAGATCCCAAAGCACGAGCGCGCCTTTTTTGTGGGTGAGTTCGGTGATGCGGCGCATATCGTAGATGTAGCCGCTTTTGAAGAGGACATGCGAGAGGGTGACGAGGGCGGTATCTTCGTTGATGGAGGATTCGAGTTCGGCAAGGTTTGGGGTGATGTCATCATCAATTGCGCCGACGCGAATTATGGTGTGGTCTCGATATGGCGGCGGTGGTCGAGTGGACGAAGTCTGTATCGAGACCCCGCCGTCTACTCGACCACCAGATGAAAGCAAATTCTTTATGCCTTGCAAAATATATAAATCAGATGGGAAGTTGAGGGTATCAGTGATGATGCGTTTTTTATAGGGTTGGTATTGCAGTGCGGATGTGGCGAGTTTGAACAGGTTGATGGAGGTTGTATCGCTGACGAGAACTTGTCCACTTGCCGCGCCGATGAGTCCACCGATCTTGTCGCCGACGCGTGATGGCGCATCCCACCAGCCCTTGTTCCAGCCGCGGATGAGGTCTTGTCCCCATTCTTCATCCACGATCTGTTTGGCGCGTTCCGCCGCGGCTTTGGGCATACGCCCAAGCGAGTTGCCGTCGAGGTAGATGAGGTCAGGGTCGGTGATGACGAACTGGTCGCGGTAGGATGCGAGAGGGTCCTGTGAGTCGAGTTGGTTGGCGAAGTCGCGGGAGGTAGTGAAGGTAATCATAATTTCTTTTTACCACAAAGGGAACAAAGGAGCACGAAGGAAAAGAAAGGGGAAACACGGTGGTTGAGTAGTCCTGAGCCGCCGCGCTGAGCCTGTCGAAGTGGTTGTTTGCGAGGGACGTATCGAAACCACCAGTTACGAGAAAACTTCCTGTAACAAATTTACTTTGCTTACTTGCTGGTTTCGACACCTGCACTTGCGCCAGGTGCAAGTGTACGCCTTCGGCATTCGCCTCAGGCTACTCAACCAGCGGATTTAATTTGAATCTTAATCATCGCATACTCCGCCAGCGCGGTGATGGTCAGCGACGGATTGACTCCAGGATTCGCGGGCATGATCGAGCCATCAACAATATACATGCCTTCGTAGTTGTGGACTTCAAAGTTTTCGTTTACAACACCTTCTTCGGCGTTTCGTCCCATCGGCGCGCCGCCGAGGATGTGCGCGGTGGTGGGGAGGTTGAACACGTTCTCGGTGATAGACCCCAGCACCGCGCCGTTGATCCGTTTGGCGAACTCACGCGTCACATCGTGACCCGCATCCACCCGCGCGTCGATTTGGTGATCCGCGTCCCGTTCGGCAACCAGCCCGCGGCGGAAGAGAGTCAGCGCGCTTCGTCCAATGCGGAATTTCATGTGGTTGTCCACGTGTTGCATGATGAGCAGAATCGTTGCGTTGTGCGCCCAGCCTGGCAAGACCATCATACGCAAATAGTCAACGGGGTGGCCGAAGATCCACGTAAGCGAGCGGAAGATGCGTGCAGGCACATTGGTCACATCCGAGACAAGCGGCGCGCCGAGGAAGCGCATGAGCGAAGAGCCATCGGGGTAACGGACGGGCTCGACGCGCGTCGCCTCGTCTGCGTTTAAGATGGATGAAATCGAAACGCCTTGCGAGTAGTTGACATCCGAGTTGCGCGCAATCGAGCCGAGCAAGGCTTCGGAATTTGTCCGCACCATATCGCCGAGCCGTGGCGAAAGATTCGGCAATGATTTTTTCACGTCTCGCAAATTTAACAGCAATTTCATCGTGCCGATCACGCCCGCGGAGAAGATGACGTTCCTGGCATAAACTATTCGTTTTCGCTTGAATGGGGAGGTGGAAGATTGATAAACAATTTCATAACGCTCCCTCACCCCAGCCCTCTCCCGAGGGGAGAGGGGTCGAACGTCAGTGACTTCCGATTCTGAAATTACTTTCGCGCCGTTCTTTTCTGCAAAATACAAATAATTTTTCGGCAATGTGTTCTTTGCATTGTGCCTGCATCCCACCATGCAACCGCCGCAATGGATGCATCCCGCGCGCTCGGGTCCCGCTCCGCCGAAAAATGGGTCAGCGACAGTGACTCCCGCCTCCCCGAAAAATGCACCCACATCCGTTGCGCGAAACGTGTGACCCATGCCGCGTTCTTCGGCGATTTGCTTGAGAACTTCATCGGCTTTCCACAGTTTGGGATTGCGCGCCACACCGAGCATTTTCTTCGCCGTCTCGTAATGCGGACGCAATACATCGCCCCACTTCAGGTTTTGATTCCACGCGGGCGTGGCGAAGGTCTTGTCGCTGGGTATTTCAAGAACATTGGCATAACCTAAACTCCCGCCGCCGACGCCTGCTCCGTGCAGGACCATCACACCTTTGAGGATGCTGACCTGCAAAATTCCATGCGCGCGTAGAGCAGGCAGCCAGAGATATTTCCAGAACTGCCAGTTGGTTTTAGCAAAGTCTTTATCTTCGTAACGTTTACCTTTTTCCAAAACTAAAACAGAATAGCCTTTTTCAGTCAATCGCATGGCAGAGACACTCCCCCCGAAGCCGCTTCCAATAATTACGAAATCAAAGCAGTCAGCCATCAGCTATTCCCTTCTCCCTTTCGTCACAATCCGAATTGGCGTCCCAAGGAATCCATATTCTTCTCGAATTTGATTTTCCAAATATCTTAGATACGTGAAATGCATTAACTTCGGGTCGTTGACATAAATCATGAACGTCGGTGGATCGCTTCTTACCTGTGTGCCGTAGAACATCTTCAAAGCCCGCCCCGCGTGCGTCGGGTGCGGATGCGCGTCCTGCGCCTTGTGAATGACTGCGTTGATTTTCGACGTGGTCAGCCGCGCGAGACGCTCCTCTTGCACGCGCAATGCCATCGGCAACACTTGCTCCACGCGTTGACCTGTCTTGGCAGAGATGAACAACAGCGGGACGTAATCCATGAAGTTCAGGTCGCCGCGAATCTTGCGGGTGTAATCTTCCATCGAATACGAATCTTTTTCGATGGCGTCCCACTTGTTGACGATCACCACACACGATTTCCATTGATCGAGAATGAAACCCGCGATGTGCGCGTCTTGCGCGGTGATGCCTGTCGTCGCATCAATCATCAGTAAGGCAACATCGGCTCTTTCAATCCCTTTGAATGAACGCAACACGCTGTATTGCTCCACGCCGTGTTCGATCTTGCCGCGGCGACGAATGCCTGCGGTATCAATCAATGTCACTTCGAGTCCGTTCACTTCGATTTTGGTGTCGGTCGCGTCGCGCGTCGTGCCGGGAATCGGACTCACAATCGCGCGTTCTTCACCGACCAGTTTGTTGAGCAAACTCGACTTCCCCGCGTTCGGCTTGCCGACAATGGCAATCTTGACGCTTTCATCTTCTTCAACCGCTTCTTGCGCCGGGAAAGCGGATACCAGCACATCGAGCAGATCGCCGGTGTCGCTTCCGTGCACGGCAGAGACTGGATGCGGGTCACCCAGCCCCAACTCGTAGAATTGACTCGCCGCATCCCGCGTCTCGCGCGACTCGCATTTGTTGACTACGACGAGGATCGGCGGAAAGAAAGAACCATCGGGTAATTTTTTTTGCGAGCGGCGCAAAATATCCGCCACTTCAAGGTCGGGTCCTGTCACCCCGGTTTGTCCGTCGTTGACGAACAACACAACATCCGCCTCATCAATCGCGACCTGTGCCTGCACGCGGATATCATCAATGAAATCTGCCGAGCCAACCGAGAGGGGAGTCTTGCCGCCATGCGTCGGGTCAATGCCGCCGGTGTCCACCACGTGAAAGGAGCGACCATTCCATTCGGCTTCACCGAAGAGACGGTCGCGCGTGGTGCCGGGCGTCTCGTCCACGATCGCCATGCGTTCCCCGACGAGGCGGTTGAATAAAGTTGATTTTCCAACGTTGGGTCTGCCAACGAGGGCTACGATGGGTTTGGGCATTTATGATTTCCGATTGGTTGATGATGGTGGTCGAGTAGTCCCGCATGTGCTGAGTGGAGCGATAGCGAAGTCGAAGCATCGCGGGACGTATCGAGACCACATGACTATATTTCATATTCACTTGTTATTGATGGTTTCGATACGTCCTTCGTCTGCGCTTCGCTCCGCTCAGGACTACTCAACCATCAGAGCTTAAAAATCACGGCTTTGGCGTGGGCGTGCCGGGGATAGATATTACCACTTCTATCGTACCGGGCAGAATGGATTCAACCAGAACATTCTCGACCAGGATTTCTATCGTCGGGGTGAGTTGATACGTGCCAGCCGCCAGCCCGGTCAAGTCAATATTCACGGTGATATCCTGCGGGGTCAACGCGTCGAGCACGGGCAGGGGACCCGAGATGATCACATCCACGGTTTGCGGCGAAGCGTGTGCCATCAAGCCTTCGGAAAGCCCGATCGCATTGATGGTTTGATTTAACAAAGTCACGCTGGTTTGAATCGGCGAGACGCCCACGGTCACTTGCACGGTCTGCGCGCCGACGATGCTGATATTTTTGGGTAATGTGAGCGCGAGGCGCGTGGAAATATTTTCTTGCGCATCCTGCAAATCGAGCGGCTGGGTTTCGATCACACCGGGCAAGGCGTTCACCAGCGCGGGGTCCGAAGCAAAAACGGTGATCACCGGCGGGAACACCGAAATATTTTCAAGTCGGTAGCCTGCCGCGACCTGCCCGCTGACGACGACCTTCACTGCCACATCGCGGAATCCGCCTTGCTGACTCACAGGTATGGTGACGTGAATCGTTTCAGGGTTCACCGTCACGCCCTCAACGGTTGCGTTCTGCGCATCGAGCGCCAGCACCGCAACGGCCTGGTCAATGCTTTCACGCGTGCCGGAGAAACTCAGCAGGATGCGCGCCCTCTCAACCTGATTGACAAGCGATTCGGGACCCGAGATCACGACGAGCTCCGCATCAATTTCCGGGTCCCCGGCTTGATAGCCCACTGCAGGCTGTCCGCTCAGGGACAGGTCAACGGGCAGGCTTCGGGCGGCGAGTCGTTCGAGGGTCACCGAAACAGACGAAGGGTTGGAAAGAACGAGTTGGGTCGGCCGCACTGCGATCTGTATCTGAATATCCTGCGCGTGTTCGCCCGCGCTCAAATTGGAAATATCCAAAATGGCGCGCACGGGGTTTTCCTGCGTCGTGAGTTGTTCCCACACTGAACGCGGCGCGCGCAATGTGACCTCGATGGTCGAGGGAATCTCGTTGGTGATGACGAGCGATGAATCCTGACCGATGATTTCAAGCGGCACCGCGAGGGGCGCGCGGATTTCATCCGGGTCGGCGGCGGTGACAGCGGAAATCCACACCGCCACCGCGAGGATGAAGGCAAGGAGGATCGTGCGAATGTTCGTGGCAATCCAGCGCATGTTATTTATCCCTGCGGAAAAAACGTTGGAACCAGATGCGGCGCGGCGTCGAAGCATCGGTCTGATAAAACGCGATCAGGATATTTTCGAGGCGGTCGGGTTCGATGCGGCGGATCATGCGCCCCGCGTGTGAAATGGAAATCGAGCCGCTTTGTTCCGAAACGACAACCGACACCGCATCACTCACCTCAGAGGAACCGAGCGCGGCGCGGTGACGAAGCCCCATCTGTCGTTCGGGGTTGCGGGTGAGGATTCCGCTTGCCGAGAGCGGCATCACACACGCCGCGGCAAGAATTTTTCCGTCCGCGATGATAACCGCGCCGTCGTGCAATGGCGTATCGGGATAAAAAATTTGCAACAGCAATTCAGGCGTGACCTGCGAGTGCATTTGCACACCGGTCTCGGCGTATTGCGCGAGGCTGTCGTTGCGTTGCATCACGATTAACGCGCCGTGCTGGCGGGCGGAGAGTCGACGCGAGGCTTCCACCACCGCGTGAATCACTTTGACGATCTCCGGTTGTGGTGCAGTTCCCGGCCCGGTGACGATTGCCCCGGCGCGCCCCAGCCGCTCGAGGGCGCGGCGGATCTCCGGCGCGAAGATGACCGGGATGGCGAGGAGCAGGGCAGGCAATGTGTTTTGCACAAGCCAGGAAAACGCGGGCAGTTCAAACAGCGACGTGAGCAGAATCAACGCGACGACGAGGAAGATCGCCCCGCGCAACAAGACCATCGCTTGTGTGTCGCGCAACGTGTACAGCAAAGCAAAAAAGATCAACGTGACGAGCAGGATGTCTAAAACGCTCAGCCAGTTGAGGCGTTGAAAAATGAAGAAGACGTTATCGAGAAAATTCGCCATCGGCAAAAGTGTAATTGGTAATCAGGGATTGGTAAATGGTGGACAGGTGAGGAGAAACGCCGCGGTGCGGAGACCTATTCCACCCTGAAATTACAAACTAACCTTGCATAGTTTTAGCTCCCGCAGGGTCTCCCATTCTGGGATGATATGTGACCCTGCGATGTTGCCTCCAAAGCACGGCGGTCACACGTGTGCCTGCGGCTCAGTGCAGGCAGACCGCCTTCGAGCAAAAGTGCATAGATGAAGTTAAATTACCAAGTACGGGTTTCTAGATCGGTCGCAACACTCGGTCGGCGCGTAACTGCTTGAAGAACAACGCCGAACCGCGCGGCATGGATTCGTTCGCGGCTTCCGTCCATGCCTGCGAGCCGAGCGCTTCCGGTGAGCGGCGTGTATAGCCCAAATTCTTCCACACCGCGTCGAAGCCGACGAGGTCCATCGGCGGGAAGACCAGCGAGGCTTCGCATTGCAGGTCGTTGGAGGCGTGCTCCACTTCATGCAAAAGAAGCGGCAGTGATTTTTCGATGGGAGCCTTTTGGTCAAGGAACAGATCGTCTGTCCGCGCCACAAGATTTTCCACCTGCCAGCCGGCAAGACCGACAAGATCGTTTCCTTTGTAAAGCAGAAGGAACGCTTTTTCGCCAAAGGATTCCATCACATCGTCCGTGGTCATGGCGCGTTTACCTTTGCTCGCGCGGGAAATGAAGTCGGCGATCTTTTGCGAATCGCGCGGGCGGGCGCGCACGATGGCAAATTCCGCAGGGATCGACTCGGTGATGATGAGCGGGGCAGTTCCCCTGGCGGCAGAGACGGTTTTCCATCCGTCTGAAACCTGCTTCCACAAGTCGTCGTATGAGCCGTTATTCTTGATGACGATGTTCGCCGCGGCGACTTTATCCTGTTGCGAAGACTGGGCGTTGATGCGTTGTAACGCGTCTTCACGACTGAGATTGCGTTTTCGCGTCAGCCGGTCAATCTGGATTTCCTGCGGCGCGTCGGTGACCCAAATGGAATCGCACTGGTTGCGCAATTCGGATTCGAGCAGTTTGATCGCTTCGATCATCACGACGGGCTGGCTGGCTCGCCGTATCAGCAAATCCACCGCCTGCACAACATACGGATGGATGATCTCTTCAAGTTGGGTAAGGGCTTCGCCGTCTGAAAAAACGAGTTTGCCGAGTTTGCCCCGGTCAATTTGTCCCTCTTTATCCAGGAGCCATTTGCCGAACGTATCGAGGACGCGCTGGTAACCCGGCGCGCCCTTTGCAATGACGCGGTGCGCGAGCGCGTCCGCGTCAATGGTGTACGCGCCGAGGTGTTCCAACATGCGCCGCACCACGCTTTTGCCGGTGGCGATGTTGCCGGTCAGACCGATGATTTTCTTTCCCTGCCACTTGCTCACAATGACTCCTCGGAGGCTGATAAAAAATTTGTATCGTTCAAGGTAGGGGCGACCCGCCAAGAGGAAGTAATGGTATTGCTCCAACCCTGAAGGGTCGCCCCTGCGTTTCAAGGAATTTTGCTTATTGGACCTTATCTTTCTTATTTTAATGTCTTTTATGAATTTAGCCAGTGATGAATTACCTGTTTTCAAATTTGTCAGTTGGAATTTTGGCGTCAGGAAGCGTTTCTAAAGTTCTTTTTGGACGCGGGTTACACGGATGTTCGCCGAAAAACCTTTAAAAATCCGTGTTTGACCGTGTGATCCGTCCAATCCGTGTACTTAAGAAACAGCCTCTCAGGGAACTTGCTCTCGTAGTTGACGCTCCTTTCCCTTGCGTGTATGATGACCATGCCTCAGGTCGGTTGGGCGATCGCGGCCCCGCGTTGACGGGGTCGAGGAAAGTCCGCACTCCATAGAGCACGGCGTCGGATAGCACCCGGGGCGGGGAAGCCTCCGTTGAGGAGCGAACCTGCCGGAAAAGGGCCACAGAAACAAACTGCCTTTCCCCTCTCCCTTTGGGAGAGGGGCAGGGGTGAGGGTGAAAAGGTGGTGTAAGAGACCACCGGCATTTGCAGTAATGCGAATGGACAGGTAACCCCCGCCGGGAGCAAGGCCAAGCAGGGACGAAGCCATCTGCGGATGGCGGGAGACGGCTCGTCTTCATACGTATCCTCTCACGCGGTGGGAGGGTCAGTCCCGGGTAGGCCGCAACGAGCGGAGCGGTGACGCACCGCCCAGAGAGATGATCGCACATGCGGACTGCCCGCAAGGGCGTCCGCAGGACAGAATGCGGCTTATAGACCGACCTGAGGCGGCTGGTATTTTCCATGCGCGAACATGACATCATTCAATCGGTCTTCGAGCAAGTCATGCGTCAATTGCGGAGAGATCGTTCAACGCGCGTCATCGCGGTCAATGTTGCGAGAGGAGAGGCGTTCGAACTCAGTGAATCAGCCATCCTTTCGGCGTGGATGAATTTCAACAAAGCCACAGCATTGGAACAGTCAGAATTGAGGTTCCATCCCATTCGCGCCGAGGTGCAGTGCATGGCGTGTTTTCAAAAATATCACCCCGAGGGCGGGGAGATTCATTGTCCGCATTGCGGGAGTTATGGCGCGAAGATTCTGGCTGGCGAGGAGTTTTATCTTGAATCCATTGAAACGGAAACTGAATAATAAGCAGACCGTCATTGCGAGGAGTGGCGCCCCGGCGCCACGACGAAGCAATCCCCGCCAAAGTAGGAGATTGCTTCGGGCTATCGCCCTCGCAATGACAACGATTGTTTTTTTGATTTCTGGATGCAACCTGCCTGCCGCTTCCACCCCGACGCCGGACCTGTTCGCCACGCTTCAAGCGTCCACGCCCTCCGGCTTTACCCCTCCCGCCGCGACTCAATCCATTGCAACGCCCGATTTCAACTTCGCAATAGCCACCTCCACCGCGTTGCCGCAAAATTCGATTCCAGCGCCCTCTCCCGCCGACCAGTTGACCGGAAAAATTGTATTTACGTGTCAGGTCAACAAAGTGACAGCCTCCGACCAGATTTGTATCATGAATGCCGACGGGTCGGGGTTTCGTCAACTCACGAGTGACAGTGCGCGGCATTACTATCCATCAATATCACCGGATGGACAGAGTGTTTTGTATTCCGCGTTCCGCGAGCAGAACGTGTATGAAATCTACGAGTTGAATCTCAATAGCGGACTCACGAACCGGCTAACGAACCGCATCGGCGTATCGAATGCGCCCGAAGTTTCGCCGGACGGAAAATCCATTGCGTTCATGCGCGGCAACCCGAACACTCAGCAGAATCAGATTTGGACGATGGATCGAAACGGCGATAGCCCCGGTAACGTCCCGCAGGCATTGGGTTGGGACCCCACGTGGTCGCCGGATGGCAAGCAAATCCTGTTCGCCTCCGACCGCGATGGATTGGTGCAATTATTCACGGTAACGCTCAAAGGGAGCGCGATCAAAAAGGTGACGAATCTACCCGCAATTCGGGGAAGAAGCGATTGGTCGCCCGATGGGTCGTTCATCGTCACGTATTCCGGCGAACCATGGAATCGTGAAGTCTACATCATGTCTGCGGACGGTTCGAACGCGCGGCAGTTGACACCGGGCGGAGGCAATAGTCAGGGACCGTCCATTTCGCCGGATGGGCAGTGGGTGGTCTTCACTGCCTACTTCGACAACTATGGTGACGATCACGGATGCGAGATTTATGTGATCCGCATTGACGGCAGAGATTTGCGGCGGCTGACGAACAACGGCTATTGCGATTATCAACCGCGCTGGGGACTATGATGCGTTTATAATGTAATCATTCATTTGTAATGTAGGGGCGTCCCGTCTGGATTGACAGGGTACTGTGCCCTCTCTGGGCGGGTCGCCCCTACCTATTGATCGGAGGCTCTCATGGATCCAAAAGGTAAGGTCGTGATTGTCACGGGGGCATCATCGGGGATTGGCGAAGCGACGGCGCGTCAGTTCGGGCGCGAGGGGGCGAAGGTGGTGCTTGCCGCGCGGCGCGTGGATAAACTCGAAGCCGTCGCAAATGAAATTGCTGGCATGGGCGCGGGGGCTGAAGTGTTGGTCGTGCAGGCTGATCTCTCGAAACTCGAAGACATTCAATCGCTCATTCAAAAGACGCTCGACAAATTCGATCGCATTGACGTGCTGGTCAATAACGCCGGCTTTGGGCGGTTGGATTGGCTCGAGAAACTCGACCCGACGAAAGATATTCAAAGTCAGTTCGACGTGAATGTGCTGGGCGTGATTCAAACCACGCGGCAGGCGTTGCCGGTGATGATCAAACAACGCTCCGGCGCGATCATCCAGATGTGCTCGATGGCGGGACTGGTCGCCACGCCCACGTATTCAATTTACGCGGCGTGCAAACATGCCGTGCACGGATTCTCCGAGGCGTTGCGGCGCGAGGTCAAGCCGTGGGGGATCAGCGTTTCGATGGTGTACCCCGGCGGCGTTGCCACGGAGTTTGGTTCGCACGCGGGAATCAATCGCAAGACCAAAGCCACCACCCCGAAATTCATGTTGCTCAGCGCGGACGATGTCGGTCGCGCCGTGGTGCAGTTGGTCCGCCGCCCGCGCGCCATGTGGATCATCCCCTGGCTGTGGACGTTCACGATGTGGATGAACCGCAACTTGAACTGGTTCGTAGATTACACCACGATCAACCGCTTCACCATCCCTGAACGGGAAGAAGAGTTGAAGGCGAAGTAAAAATTCATTGTCATTGCGAGGCGATGCTCTTTCGCTGAGGCAATCTCCGTCCCCATGTTGGGGATTGCTTCGCAATGACGTATCTTTGTTGACTCAATCAGGCACCCCCGCCGCCTTCACATCTTTCAAATTCAATTGCAAACTCGTGCGCCCGTTCCATTCGTTGGCTTCGAGCGCGTACATCACGTCCACGCGGGCGGGGAGCGCATCGCGCAGGTGCCCCATGCGGAAACCGATGGAATCGAACGTGGATGAGTTCCCATTTTCGAGTGTGAGTTTGAGGTGACGCCCCTCCGCGCCGACGGTGCGCGACGATTTGACTTTGACATCGCGCGAGACGAACACCGCGTCGGGATTCCCGTAGCCGGTGGGTTCCAAAAACGACAGATGTTTCAACACATCGAAGTTTAACTCCGCAAGCGGGATTTCCATATCCGCCGACATGGTCTGGCGCAGATCTTTCCCCTCCAGTTGATTCTTCGCAATCGTTTTGAGTCGTGTCACCAACTCGGGCAGGCGTTCATTTTTCACGGTGAAGCCCGCCGCCGCGGCATGACCTCCGTGACGGACGAGCAAATCCTTGCATTGATCGAGCGCGTCGGTGATGTGAAATTCGGGGATCGAACGGCACGAGCCGCGCGTTTCGTCCGGTCCCATTGCGGCGACAACAGACGGGCGATAATACGATTCGGTCAACCGCGAAGCCGCCAGCCCGACCACGCCGGAGTTGAACCCTTCGTGCGCGGCGAACAACAAAAACGCTTCAGGGTCTTCGCTCATCGCGATTTCCTCAGCTTGTTGCTGCATCGCCTTGGTGATCGTCTGCCGTTGGCGATTCTGCACATCGAGTTGTTGCGCGAGTTGACCGGCGCGCATGAAGTCTGTCGTAGTCAATAACTCGAACGAAGCCAGCGCGGATTCGAGTCTGCCGGAGGCATTCAAGCGCGGTCCGAGCATGAAGCCGATGTTGCCCGCGTCAATTTTTTTGATGTCAACGTCCGCCACGCCAGCGAGTGAATACAAACCCTGCCGCTTCGTCTCATGGATTTGTTTCAGCCCGCGCCGCACAAGCGAACGATTCTCGCCGACAAGCGGAGCCAGATCAGAAACAGTGCCAAGCGCGACGAGATCAAGAAGATTGCCTAGCTGATTGCTGTTCGCTGATTGCTGACCGTTGAATAACGCCTCCGCAATCTTGAACGCAATCCCCACGCCCGCCAAATCTTTATCGGGATATTTGTCGCCTTGTTGTTTGGGGTTGATCACCGCGAATGCGGGAGGGATGTTTTCCCCGTCGGGATGGTGGTGATCGCTGATGATGAGGTCCATCCCGATGGTCCGCGCGTGAAGCGCTTCATCGGGCGAGCGGATGCCGCAATCCACCGTGATGACGAGTTTGACGCCGTCCGCTTTCAAAGTGTCGAGCGCTTCCTTGTTGAGTCCGTAACCCTCGTCGAATCGATTCGGGATATAGCCGCGAACTTGTGCGCCGAGAAGTTTCAGCGCATCAACGAGCAACGCGGTGGCAGTGACGCCATCCACATCGTAATCGCCGTAGATCGCAATGGGTTCGTTGTGGTCAAGCGCAAAACGGATGCGATCTACAGTTGCTTGCATTCCAATCATTTGAAATGGATCGGCGTCAAACAACGGCTTCGCCGCGACGAACGCGCGCGCCTCATCTTCCGTGCCGATGCCGCGATTGAACAGCACCTGCCGAAGAATCGGGGGCACGACCGTGAGCGCCTCTGCGGCTTGCGCAGTGATGGCAGGCGCGACGACCCAGCGTTTGGTATGTGTCATTTACGTTCGATCCGAATTAATGTTTCGTTGATTCTTGTCACGTGGTATTTCTCTTCCAGCCCGGGCATTTCAATCGTGAAATAAATCGGGCGCGAGTCAATGTTGGCTTCGATGTATTCGAGCATGGTCGCGGACAGGATTTGCTCATCGCCGACCCACGCTTCGTGAAATGTGATGCCCGTTTTCCCTTCTTCGATTTGCGCGGTGTAAATATAACTGTACAGTTTATCCCAATCTGAAAAGACGATGGCGTTCGGTTCGACCTTGTTGATGATCCGTTTTGCATCGCGGATCGCCTTATCCGGCGCGAAGACCGGGTAAATGTGATTGTCGCGGATGAATTTTGTATACCCATGTTGGACGGCGAGAGTCAGGTTGTCACGCGCGTTCCAGATGGGTAAAGTGATTAGTAGAATTGAGACTGCGATGGATAAAACCCCTTCACCGCCAAGGCGCGAAGGACGCCAGGATTCTTTCTCGGTCGCCAAGGGGATTTCTTGATTGCTTTGTGAGAATATTCTCCCAGATAACTTTTCGGGAAGGGAGAGAAGATACGCGGCGCCCGCGCCAAACCACACCGATGTGATGACCGTGATCGGCACATAAAACTCGCGATACACAGAAAATGCAACGGTGACGGCGAACCCCCAGATCACGAGGAACGCAATTGCAGGATACATCCCCTCACGCCAATGGTTCCCGAAAAATAGATAGATCGCGCCGAGAATTGTCAATGCGAACGCCCAGATTGGAAAGTACGAAATATATTCTGCCAACCTTGCATTGGTTTCCTCTGTTGGGGTGGTGAAGTAATACGTCCAAAAGCGACCGGCGGGGAAGATGTTCGTGAACCGTTCAATCGGCGTATCATACTGGTCTGGCGTCAAGCCGAGTGTGCTCAAATGCATTCGGAACACCGAGTTGTATACGCTTGATGGCGGGTCGTTGTAATCGAGGAAGAAAAAGAGACCGAGAAAAAGCGCAACCCCGAGCAATGCGCCAGCCGCCGCTTGGAACCAATCTGTGCGTTTGCGCGTGGTGACTGCCATCACAGCAATAACCGCCGCCGCCGACATGACAACCGTGCTATGAATGCCGAGGCTGAGTCCGCCGGTGAAGCCCGCGAGGAAGAGAAAGGTTGACTGATCCGTTTTTCGCCAGAGGAGGAAGAACAGCCAGACGGCGCCGAGCATCCCTGCGGCGGGGGCGTAGGATTCTGCCACGAGCGCGCGCCACCAAAATCCCTCGGTAAGCATGAGCACGAGCGAGGCTGAAAGCGCGGCAACGCGTGAATTGACCAGCAACTTTACGATCAGGAACGTCTCTACGACGGCGAGCGCGCCGAAGAAAGCAGACATTAGGTTCACGCGATAGGCGATGTTATTGATTGGGATCAACGTGAACAATTTTCCCAACATAATTTGAGTCGCGTAGCCCGTGGGATGAGTCATGCCGAGGGTGTAGGATAACGTTTGGAATTCGGCCGAGTCGCCCCACAACAAGGATGGCGCGAGCGTGCGGATGTACAACGCGAGGGCGGCGAGTCCGATAAGGAGGGCGAACCAGATATCCCCTTGGGAAAGAGGCGCAGGCTTTTTATCCGAATAGTACATAAGTTTCAGTCACAGTATACGCTGGGAATAGAATTGCGGGCAAGTGTATAATCAACAGTATCGGAGGCGCCATGTACACACTACGACCAGATGAAAAGACCACACCCGTAATGTTGTATTCGCAGACTTCGTTTGTGCGCGGGGAGGTGGTGACCAAGCAGACCGTTTCGCGCGTGAATATCTGGCTGCGCACCGACGGCGCGCCAAAATATATGCATTTGTTGAAGGCGCAGGCGCTGGTTTTTGGCGGGAACCTGGTCAAAGCCCAATCGTTTTCTGAAACTTATTTTCCCACCTCGCAATTGATCGCTTTTCACACCCTGCCCCCGGCGGATGAACCGCTGGACTACGAAGCGGCGGAAGCGAACCGCATGATGCAGGACGTGGAGGCGCTGGTTGGGACGTTTATGATGAAGGGGAAGATCCGCATCTCGACTCAGAGCGATATCGGCTCGAGCCTCGAAATGGCGCGTATCGCCTGGATGTCGCTTTACGAGGTCGAGATCGCGAACCCGTACCTGCCGCAGATGCCCGCCCTGCATGTGCCGATGGTATTAGTCAATCCGGCCCACGTAGCGTTTGCAATCGTGTGAAAAAGACTTTCTCGAAGGAAATTCTCGAATCGATTCGCAGGGATAAGATCCTCGGCATCCGCGCCGGGACCAACTCGACGCATCGCGTCATCGGGATTTGGGTTGTCGTCGTGGAGGGACGCGTTTTCGTCCGTTCGTATCAGTTGAAGCCGGGCGGTTGGTGGCAGACGCTGGTCAAAGACCCTCATGGCGAGATTGTTCCCTGGGGTCGCAAACGTGGGATCAAAATCAGTGCGGTGCAGGTGAAAAGCAAGACGATGAAAGAAAAGGTCAGCGCGGCGTATAAGGAGAAGTACAATACGCCTGGGTCGGTTGGTTATGTGGCGGAGATGTCGCACAGTCCTTCAAAGGACATGCTCCTGTTGAATGGTCAAACTTTTTGCTCAACCCGCGTCGGTTACGCGGAAGTGATTTTTTAATGCGCTGGTCACAAGGTGTATGGAGTGAAGAACGTATTACCCAAGCAGTGAATCAAACCAGAGAGTTTTTTGCAATACCTTACGGTCCAAGCGGTACTGCTCCTGATGACGATGTACGTGCTTTTGAACTTTACTTTGAACGTTTGGAAGCCGCTGGATTAGGCGCAATCAAACGTCCTGATTTGTTGATATTCAAAAAGGCAGACCAAAAAGCCATCGCAAAATTGGTTGAAAGCCTTGGAGGTGTTTCCGAATTGCCATTTACTGTTGAAGAAGATCCAAACATACAGGAAATCTTGTCAAAGGCTATTATTGCTGTCGAATGCGAAAACAGTTTGTGGAAAGGCGCAATGATGCCTGATTACAGTGCTGGGTTGAAGCCACAGAAGCGATTGAATGGCAAGCTAGGTTTGAAAAAGAATGCTGTTTTGCCTACAATTATTGTGAAGGAAGAAGACAGAAAACCACTGCAAACATGGCAAGATGCAAATGGTGTACCGATTCATATATGGCACGTTTTCTTTGACAGGGCTTATGGCATTGCGCTTGATGAAGCCCAACGATTAATTAACGAAGGTTATATTTTGCCGACAGAGCAAACATTCCAGGCTCCAGGTGGCGCAACAACAAAAAAAGTGCTTTACAAATTTTATTATCATTATGGATACCCACTTGGAGACTCTAGTGAAGAGCCAGGTCTTATTGCCAAAAGCATTACAGACAAAAACGGTCATATCTTACCTTATGTTCATTTTGAGGGTGGAACAATGATATTGCGCCCCGAAGCATTAGTTGTTTTGCGGGAACTTGCAAATGGATAAAAAAATTAACTCTTATAAACTGCCTGCGTCTGGTGAAGCAAGAGAGTTGCTTCGAGAAAAGGGACAATTTTGGACTCCTGATTGGGTGGCAGAAGCAATGGTTGAATATGTGCTTGCTGAAAAAGGCGGCATAATATTTGACCCCGCAGTAGGCGCAGGAGCATTTTTCCGTGCGGCAAAGACTGTATCAAAAGAGAAAGGTCGTTATATTTCGCTTGCTGGAATGGACATTGATGCTAGTGCATTACAACAAGCCGTTGATTATGGGGGAGTGTCCAAGATAGGAAGTAAAATGAGGGGATGAAATGTCCAACATGTGGCACCAACTGGAGTCAAAGCCGGGTATAACCACTCAGGCAGTCAAAGGTACAAATGTGGAGAGTGTGGTCGAGC
>Ga0247727_10006371_pt1 | contig 23245 bp, 20 predicted proteins | sample WisWelCaveWW1625_FD_202498 | JGI IMG/M metagenome (GOLD analysis project Ga0247727, IMG submission 202498) | Biofilm microbial communities from Wishing Well Cave, Virginia, United States - WW16-25 | ecosystem: Environmental > Aquatic > Deep subsurface > Groundwater > Cave microbial mat | place...
TGTCAGCTCTGCACGTAGCCGGTTCGCGTGTCCCGCGGCGTGAAGTTCACGCGCGTCCGCGCCGGGTTGAATCCGCGGGGGTCGTTGAAATCGGCCGGGAAGCCGTCCTGGGTCCGCACGAAGCAGGTTCGCCAGTCCTGCCCCGCCTGGCACAGCGGCACGCCGCCGCGGGGCACCGCCGGCGCCACCTGGTTCTGCGTCACCCGCAGAACGAACGGCCCGGTGAATCCAAGAATGTTCTCGCCTCCCATGCGATTGAAGTGCACATAGCTGACCCCGTAGCCGGAGCGAACCACCGTCTTGGACGTCAGGGCATAGGCCAGGCCGACGCGCGGCGCCCAGTTGTTGCGGTCCGGATCCACCAGCGCCCGGTCGTACAGGGCGCCGTCCTTGGCGAAGATCAGCGTCCGGCTGGTGGGGTCGAAGTTCCCCAGCCGGTTGCTGGCCTCCCACTGCGGCGTAGCGTACTCGTAGCGGACGCCCAGGTTCACCGTCAGCTTGGCCCCCACCTTGAAGTCGTCTTGGACGTAAAAGAAATTCATGCGCTGGCGGTAGTCGAGCACCACGAAATTCGTCTTCTCCAGCGCCGACTGCGCCCCTACCAGGAAATCCGCCAGGTTGTAGACGTTGTTGGCGGTGGTGATGGTGGTGGGGCGGCTGAACTGGCCGCTGTAAGCGCTGCGGCCGGCAACCGGGGACAGGTCGTTAATCTCGGTGTTGATTCTCTGGTGCTCGTAGCCGAACTTCAGGCTGTGCCGGCCCTGGATGGTCGAGTAGTTCACGCGCGGGTTCCAGACGTCTGGGTTCTGGAATTGGGGATTGCTGGTCTGGCGTCCCCAGCTGGTGAAACCGCTCACCTCCTGGGAATTCAGCCCGCCGCCGATCCGGGGATCCTTGGGAATCCCTCGAATTCCATAGGTATCTTCGACGTGGGCGGCGGCCGCGTTTACCGGGGTCTTGCCGCCTTCCGTTTGGGTAAAGGCCAGGCGAAGCTCCAGCATCGACGTCGGCGTGAGCGCGTAGGTGGCCGCGCCCGCCAGGGCCCGGTTGAACACCCGCACGTTGCCGTTGCTGTTGCCGCCCGAAGGCCCGGGGATGGCCGGCGGCGTGAACTGGTTCAGCTCGCGGCGGCTGAAGCGGAAAAACGCCGTCACCTTTTCGTTGAAGTAGTGGTCAATCTTGCCGTCGCCCTTGTTGTCGGGGAACCGCTCCGCCTCCAGCGACTCGAAGTTGTTGCCGATCCCCAGGCTCCCGGTTCCCGCCCGGATTGGCAGCGGAAGATCGGCCAGCACCCGCCGCGCGAACGGCGTGGTCGCGCTCTGCGGAACGATGCCGTCCGGGTAGGCGGCCCCGCTATAGGGATCCACCAGCGGAACCCCGAGCCGGCCGGCGCGCTGATCTGCCGTGGGAACGTCGGCGAACCGCAGCTCCTTCTGCCGGCGGCGGAACCCTTCGTAATCGGCGAAGAAGAAGGTCCGGTTGCGGAGAACCGGTCCTCCGCCGGAGGCGCCAAACTGGTTCTGGATCAGGGTCGGTTTGCCGAAGCGGGGCTTGAAGAACCCCACGGCGTTCAGGTTGGTGTTCCGCAGAAACTCCCACAGCGTGAAGTGATAATCGTTGGTGCCGCTGCGCAGGCTGGCGGTGATGACCGCCCCGCCGGCGCGCCCGTATTCGGCGCTGAAGTTATTAGTGGTGACCTTGAACTCTCCCACCGCGTCCGGCGCCAGTTGCACCACCTGGTTCGAGAATCCCTGGTTGGAGGTGCCGTAGGCGTTGTTCTCGACCCCGTCCAGGGTGAAATTGTTGTAGGAACTGCGGAGACCATTGACGTGGTAGGCGGCGTCCCGCCCGTCGCGCGAGCCGCGCAGCGCCTGGTTGGTGCCCGGCGTCAGCAGCGTCAGATCCGCGTAGGCCCGCCCGTTGAGCGGCAGGTCGACGATCTGCCGGCTCCCAATGATCGTCCCGCGCGAGCTGGTGTCGGTCTCCAGCAGCGTGGCCGCGTCGCTGACCGTGATGCTTTCGGTGACTTCGCCCACTTGCAGGGTCAGGTCGACGCGTTGCCGCGCCGCCACCACCACCGGGAACGCCTCGGAGAGTGCCGTCTTGAACCCTTTCATCTCGGCGGCGACCCGGTAGCGGCCGATTCGCACGTTGAAGAACTCGTAGTTGCCGGCGGCGTCGGTGGTGGCTGCCGCCACGATCCCGGTCTCGAGACCCTCCAGGCGGACGCCGCACTGGGCCACCGCCGCCCCGCTGGCGTCCCGGATAGTCCCCAGCACCGTCGCGGTGTCGAACTGTCCCCAGGCGGTCGCGCAGGCGGCCACCAATCCACCGGCACATAGCAGAATTGTTCTCATGGTTCAAGTATACACTTCAGCCTTTTTCACCGCAGAGGCGCTGAGGACGCCGAGGGCCGCCGAGTCAACACAGAGCCACGTGGGGCGGACGAGGGCGTCCGCCGCGGTCCAGGGGGACCGCCCCACAACCTGCCCCCAAGTGCCCCCACCTGAGTCAAGTAAATCCCTCCCTCTCTTGACTTCTCTGCGTTTCCTCAGCGTCCTCTGCGCCTCTGCGGTGACAAGATCGCCGAGGTGCTACCGAGGCCTGGCGCCGGTGGCTTTCCACTGCCGCAGCTGCTCGAAGCCCCGGGCCAGCTCGGCCGGCAGGATGGCGCAGTGGCCGTCGCGCTTGACGTACTGCTGGACGAAGAGGCCCTCGCTGCCGGCCTGCCGGGCCAGCAGCGAGTAGGCATTGGTGGTCCACGGCGGCACCAGGATGTCGTAGGTCGTATGGATCGCCAGCATCGGCCGCGAGAGCCGCCCCGTGGGGGTGTAGTAGCGCCGGAGGTACTCAGCGGCCCGGGCCTCGGCGGCGTAGCGCGCCACCCCATCGTTCAGGGCGTTGTCGTCGGGCGTCCCGTCGTAGATGGTGTCGCGGTTGTCGAAGGGGTTGCCGCCGCCGCGCTCCTGAATCTCCTTCAGGATGTAAGTGAAGAAGGCCAGCGCTCCGGCCAGCTCCTTGTTGGTGCGGATGCCCGCCCAGCGCCGCACCGTCTCGGCCTGCTGGGGCTTGGCCTCGAGCGCCTTCAGGATCTCTTCGTTGCGGGCCGGACTCATGACATAGTCGGAAGGAACCCTCGCCGGGTTGGGCAGCGTCCCGGGAAAGTAGTAGTCGAACACCACCCGCATGTCAAAGGCGCGGCGCTCCATAAACCAGTCCGCCGGCCCCAAAGGCCCGCACAGGGCCAGGCCGCCGTCGTACGAGTTCGGGAAGGTTTCGACCATCACCATGGTCAGGAAGCCGCCCATGGAGTGGCCCGTAACCCAGGTTTCCTTGGGCTTGCCGTGCTTGATCGAGAAGTGGCGCCGCAGGGCCTCGGTGTCGGCCACCGCCTCCTGGATGGCCCAGCCCCCGGCGGCGTAGCCGGACTGCGCCACGGCGTAGCCCTTCTCGAGGAATACGCTCAGGACCGGGTTCGGCTTGGGGTTGTTGAAGGTCCCTGGTTTGGGGCTGTAGCCGTGGCAATACATCACCAGGCTGCCGTTCCAGTTCTCGGGCAGGTCGATGCGGAACTGGGCGCCATTGATCTCGCCGGTTTCGACCTTGGTTTCGGCTCGGGCCAGGGGGAGGAGCAGGGTAAGGGTCAGCAGGATTCGCATAGTGGATATTTTGCCACAGAGGCACAGAGAACACAGAGGCCGCACTTCTTCTCTCTGTGTCCTCTGTGCCTCTGTGGCTAAGAGATCGCCACCCACTCCCTGGTCCGCGCCGAGATCTCGGCGGCCTCGATGACCTGCTGGACGAGCAGGCCGTCGTCAAAGCTGGGCCGCGCCGGCTCGCCGCTCTCGAGCGAGCGCAGGAAGTCGGCCAGGGCGCTGGTGAAAGTGTGCTCATAGCCGATGACGTGCCCGGGTTTCCAGTAGGGGTTGGTGACGAGGAGGCGCCGCGGGCCTCGCAGGGATGGCTCGGCGGTGGCGTCGGCGTACTCCAGGTGGTTGAAGTCCTCCAGGTTGAAGCGCAGCATGCCGCGCTCGCCGTGGATCTCGAAGCGATTCTGGTTGCGGGCGCCGGTGGCGAAGCGGGTGGCCTCGAAGCTGCCGAGCGCCCCGGAGGCGAAGCGCGCCAGGAATAGCGCGGCATCGTCGACGTCGACGCGGAAGTCGCCGCGCTCTTGGACGAAGGTCGCCATCATGGCCGAGACCTCCTGGATGGGGCCGGCCAGCCACAGGGCGGTGTCGATGAGGTGAGAGTTGAGATCGCCGTGAACCCCCGAGCCGGCCTCGGCGCGGGAGAGCTTCCAGTTGGGCGGCCGCGTGGGGTCCGTACCCCACTCCTGGAGATAGGTGGCTCGGTAGTGGAACAGCCTTCCCAGGGCCCCGCTCTCGATGAGCTGGCGAGCGAATGCCACTGCCGGGACTCGCCGGTAGTTGAACCAAACCATGTTGGGCACGCCGGCCCGCCGGACGGCTTCGGCCATGGCGGTGGCCTCGGCGGCCGAAGTAGCCAGGGGCTTCTCGCATAGGATCATCTTGCCGGCCTCGGCCGCGGCCAAGGTGATGGGAGCGTGCAGGGCGTTGGGCGTCGAGATATCGATGATGTCGATATCCGGACGCGCCACCACCTCGCGCCAGTCGGTGGCGACCTCCTCCCAGCCCCAGGTCCGTGCCAGCTCTTCCGCCCCTGCCCGGCTGCGGCCACAGACCAGCTTGCGGCGGATCTCGTAGCGAGAAGGGAAGAAGCGCCCCGCCTGGCAATAGGCGTTCGAATGGGCGCGGCCCATGAAGCCATAGCCGATGATGGCCACGTTGAGGGAGGGCACCGGTCCCTACTCCAGGCCCAGCAGTCGCGCCGGGTTGCGCCGCGCCATGCGGTCGATCTCCTGCTCGGTGACACCGGTCTTGCCAAGACCTTCCAGATACGCCTTCCAGCCCACCGGGTGGACCGGATTGGCCGCCTGGCCGAGATCGCTCGACAGGATGCAGTGCTCGGCGCCCACCTCGCGGATGACCCGCGCGTACTCGGCGAAGGTGGTCCGCTTCTCGCCCGCCGAAGGCAGCAGGGCGTTGTAGACGAACTCCAGATAGGCGCCCAGCTTGGCCGCTTCCTTCATCTGCGCGACGCTCATGCTGACGGGACTGAGCATGGCGTGGGTGACGACGATACGCTCGACTCCGGCGCGGCGCGCCTCGCGGATCAGCATGAGGTCCTCGGCCGGCGAGGAGTGGCCAGTCGCGAGCGCCAGCTTCTCCTTGGCGATGACGCGGATCACCTCCAGGACCTCGGGCAACAGCGCCTGGCCGCGGGATACGGAAACGAACGGCCGTTTCTCCCCCGCCACCCGCACCTGGTTCTCGGCGTCGAAGGTGGGCATCCAGACCACCCGTCCGTGGCCGCCCTTGAAGCGCGCCATCTGCTCGACGGCCGCCGGGTTGACGCCGCCCACCGGGCGGTTCAGCACGATGCCGCCGTAAGCCTCGATGCCGGCAACGGCGCGGCTGACCACGTAGGCCAGTTGGGCGGTGGGGGCGAAGTGGTTCTTGAGCAGCACCGCTCGCATCCCCTCGGCCTTTGCCAGGCGGGCAGCCTCCAGGGCGTCGACGGAGCGGGGCATGCTGTCGGGGTCGGAGTGCACGTGGATATCAACAATTCCTTTGAGCTGGGCGAGGACCAGGCCGGCCGTCGCCAGGGTCAGCAGGAGGAGTCGCATGGTTCACTAGTATAGAAGGAGTGAACGGCGGGCGGCTTGGAGGATCGTTCTGACTGGCCAGGACTTGCCAGGTTGACCTCATCTACATCGACCCGTCTTTTGACACTGGGGCGGAGAGGGGTTACTGAACTGGACCGGTACCTCAAGTGGTTTTACGAGACCGTCCTGCTTCTGCGAGAGCTACTGGCCGAGAACGGCAGGAGTGCCGCCAAGCGCATTTTCGGATAGAATAGAGTCGTCATGATTCGCCAGGTGGATGCGGTTTACGAGCACGGCGTTCTTCGTCCTCTGGAGCCCCTGTCGTTGGTCGAATCTCAGCGTGTGACACTCACCATCTGGGACCCCGCGGCCCGCCGCAGTCGGCTTGATATCGAATTCTTGGAAAGAGTGCGGGCGGAAGTTTCGGCGATGCCACACATTCCCACCCTGGAAGAAGTCCAGCAAGCGCTGTCAAAAATCCCAGGCACTCTCACCGGGGACTTCAGCGCCGAACGTGAGGACCGGTAGTTGGCTCGGTATTTGTTCGACTCGAGCGCCCTCGCCAACGCTACCATCCGGAAGTGGGAACCACCAAGGTCCTGGCCATCTTTGCGGAGCCGAACAGAGAGGTTCGGATATCCAAGCTGAGCTTCGTGGAGATTCAATCAGTTTTTGCGATGAAAGTTCGCAGCGGTGCGATCAGCCAGAGTGAAGCAGGCGGGCTCCGGACACGGCTAATGGCGGACATTGCCGCGGGCGACATCGAAGTCTTCGACATGACGGCCGATCACTTCGTCACTGCGGAACGGCTGATCGGGCGGCACAGCTTCTCCCATCGCTTCCGAACTCTCGACGCGCTCCAGCTTGCGGTGGCGCTTGATCTGTCGAATCAAGGCCTCCTTGATTACTTCGTCGTGGCCGACAGGACGCTTGGCGAAGTCGCAACTATCGAGGGCCTGGCAACACTGAATCCCGAAGCGCCCTAAACCCCAAGCTGTTCATCATGGGAGATGACCGCGATCTGCAAGCGCAGTTGCAAATGGCGCTGGCGGACCGTGACCGTCTGCGCGATAACTGCTGCCGGTGGACGAGTACCAGCGTGCCTACGGCCGCAGAATGGGGACTAAGACCCTTCGCTCATACCACAGCCTTCAGCCTACGCGCGAACCAGGTTCTAAACCGGTAGGGCGGAGGCCCTGCGGGGCGACTGCGACCAAATCTAGAGTGGGTGCCAAACGGGCCGGCGGAGGACCGCTGTAATGGACCGAGCGGTTCATGCAACGCGCTGTTGGCTAGCAGCCCGTGGTAATAACCGCTCCGTTGAAGACGCGGCGCAAACCATTGATTCTACTGGAGCGGCCCGGCGCGTCTTCATCACCTTTGGTTGGCCGCAGGCCCATGGGGACTCCCTTGCGGTCGCGGCTCAGCAACGCGCCAAGAACGCGTGTTCCTCCGGCGACGATATGCCGCTTACTCGACCCCGGAGCTGACATCTTTCCAGAGGCGCAACTGCTTCTCCGCCAGCGCCCGCCAGTCGTAGCGTGCCTCCACCAGGGCGCGGCCGGCGAGGGCCAGATTCTCCCGCGCCCGCTGGTTCCAAAGCAGCCCCAGGACGGCGGCGGCGAAGGCGTCGGCGCGGCCGGCAACCAGGGCGTGCTCGCCGGGGGTCAGGCCCAGGCCGGCAATGCCCACCGGCGTCGAGACCACCGGGCGGCCCATGGCTAGAGCTTCCAGCACCTTCAGGTTGGTCCCTGCCGAGACCTCCAGCGGCACGACCACCACCGTGGCGCGACGGTAGAGCGGCCGCACATCCTCGACGAAATCGAGGATCTCGACGCCCCCAGGCGCCGCCAGCTCGGCCCCGGTGTGTCGGCGCCAGTAGTAGCGGTGGTCGGCGCCGGCCACTACCGTGAGCTTCAACTCCGGACAGCCGGCGCGCAGGAGGGGCCAGATCTTTTCCAGCAGGAACTGAAAGCCCCTCACGTTGGGGAAGTGACGGAAGGAGCCGACGAAGAGCAGCTCCGGCGGCGAGGGGGAAGCCGGCGCCGGCTGAAAACGCTCCAGGTCCACGCCGTTTTCGACCACCGCGACCCGGGCAGCCGCCAGGCCGGCTTCGACGAGGCGTTGTTTGTCGTCCTCTGACATGGTGACCACGCGGTCGAACCGCCGGGCGTGACCCACCTCGTAGAAACGCCAGCGCCAGGCGTTCAGATGCTCGCCGAGCTGGCGGTAGAGGTCGTAGGTAAGGTCGTGCTCGACCAGCAGCGTCCTGGCAGGAAGCCGCCGGAGCCAGGCGGCGAAACCGGCCAGTTGCGTGTACTCGACTTGAACCACGCCGATGCCATCCCCGGCCACCGCGGCTTCGACGGCGGCGCGCATTCCGAGCGAGCGGAACTTCGCCACCCCCGGGGGCAGCAGCGCGGACGGCGGATCCCAGCGCGGCGTTTCGACCAACACCACGCGGCGGCAGAACTCCAGCAACGGCTCGACCTGGCGGCGGGTCTCGCGTTCCGAAAAGGCGAACAGGTGGATGTCAGCCTCGCCGGCCGCAGCCCGCAGCAGGTTGAAGATGCGGATGGCGCCGCCGTGGGAAAGAGGAAACGGCAGGTAAGGGGTGACCACGGCAACGCCCAGGCGCCGGCCGGCCGGGCGGCCTTCGAAAACCTGAATGCCCGCATCCAGCAGCGACAGCAAGCCGCGACTGGCCGTCATTGCCCGGCGCGCCTCGCGGAAACGTCGCGGCTCCCAGGACCATTCCCACAGGATCCGCGCGCTGGAGCCAAGCGGCGGGGTCGCCACGCGGCCCTTCCTGCGCTCCGCCGCCCAGCAGGCCATCAGGAGCGGGAAGCCGATCAGTCCGGCGAGCTTTTTCAGGGGCGAGAACAGTGTGGGGCGGAAGATGTCGCCGCCAGTGTCGCCCCGCAGGAAACGCCAGGAGGCGATGGGGCGACGCAGCCGCAGGTGGTGGCGCTCCAGCCGGTCGTTGAAGGCCAGCAGCTTGTGGGGCGCCAGCAGCCAGGGCATCCAGCGCAGCGGCCCGCCCGAGGTCCACAGGAACGGCGCCAGAGCAATGCGGCGGCCGCGGAGCTGGCGCCGCAGATCGAGCCAGCAGCGCAGGGGCCGGGCGGCGTCGGCGGCGATTACCTCTTCAGCATAGGCGTAGGCTCCTGTGTCAACCCCGGGCGGGCCGACGATGACGTGCGGGTGATCGCGCACCAGCCCCCGCATCTGGAGGGCCATCGAGCGGGAGAGCGATTCGTCGCCGCTGAGAAACACCGCCACCACCGGCCGGCCGCGCCACTTGTTCAGCAGGTTCCGCACACCAGAATCCATGAAACCACAGATGAACACGGATGAACACAGCGCGGCTCCGGCGCAACCGAACCCGGCGGATGAGGAGATGAGGCGATGTTTTCATCCGTGTTCATCTGCGTTCATCTGTGGTTCCGTCCTCGCCGTGTGCATCTGTGGCTGCCTCCGCACCGGGCTGCTATCATAGCGGCTGGATTCAGGAGACCCTATTGGAGATCCAGCAAGCCGTAGTCATCGGAACCGGCGCCATGGCGCCGGGAATCGCAGCCATCCTGGCCCTGGCCGGGGCCCGCACCACCATTGCCGGCCGGGCGGCGGAACGCGCCATGCGCGCCCAGTTCGCGGCCCAGGACCTGGTACGCCAGCTGGCTGCCAACGGCCTGGCATCGCCGGAGAGCGCCGACGGGGCTGTGACCCGCCTCTACGCCTCCGATGACTGGACCGCCCCGGCGGCCGCTGCCGACCTGGTGATCGAGTCCATCATCGAGGATATGGCCGTCAAGAAGGACCTGTTCGCGCGACTAGACGCCGCCGCCCGGCCCGAGACCATTCTGGCGAGCAACACCAGCGGCCTGAGTATTACCGAGATCGCCCGGGCCGCCGGCCGGCCGGGGCGAGTCCTGACGACCCACTTCTGGAACCCGCCCCACCTGATGCCCCTAGTCGAGGTGGTGGTGGGCGAGCGGACCGATCCGGAAGTGGTCGAGCGAACCCTGGAGATCCTGCGGGGGCTGGGCAAAACGCCGGTCGTGCTTCACAAAGACCGGCCGGGCCAGTTGGGCAACCGCATGCAGGCGGCGCTGATGCGAGAAGCGCTGCACATCGTTGAGGAAGGCATCGCCAGCCCCGAGGACGTCGACCGGGCGGTGCGGCTGGGCTTCGGTCTCCGGATGCCCATGTGGGGACCGCTCCAGCACATGGATGCCGTGGGCCTCGACCTGGTGCTGGCGGTGCAGGACTACGTGCTGCCGGACCTCAACAACCAGCCGCGAGCGCCGCAGGTGCTCCGCGACAAAGTGGCGCGCGGCGAGCTGGGGCAGAAAACCGGCCGGGGCTTTTACGACGCCGCCGAGATCGAGGCCGCCAAGAAGGCCCGCGACGCCTTCCTGCTGGAGTTCCTCCGGGCGCGGCGCAAACAGAACCATGCCTGAGAACAACTTTCACCAGCTGCTGGATTCCGGCGACGAGAGCGTTTACCGGATCGAGTCCAACGCCCCCGGACCCGAAGGATCGCTGCCCATCACGCCCGAGATGCTGCTGGATCGGCCGAGCGGCGACATCTTCGGGTGGTCGCAGGCCGCCGGGATGGGCTGGAACCCGGCGGAGCTGGGGCGAAAGGAATTTCTGATACTCAGTACCCAGGGGGGCATCCGGGCCCCCGACGGCACGCCGGTGGCCCTGGGCTACCACAGCGGCCACTGGGAGGTGGGGTTGCTGATGGAGGCCGCGGCCCGGGAGATCAAGGCCCTGGGAGGCATCCCTTTCGCGGCTTTTTGCAGCGACCCCTGCGACGGCCGCACCCAGGGCACCACCGGCATGATGGACAGCCTGGCCTTCCGCAACGATGCCGCCACGGTCCTGCGGCGGCTCATCCGGTCGCTGCCCACCCGGCGCGGCGTGATGGGTGTCGCCACCTGCGACAAGGGTTTGCCGGCCATGATGATGGCGCTGGCGGCCATGCGCGACCTGCCGGTGATCCTGGTGCCCGGCGGGGTCATGCTGCCGCCGACCCAGGGGGAAGACGCCGGCAAGATCCAATCGGTGGGGGCGCGGTTCGCCCATGGCCAGATCACCCTGGCGGAGGCCCAGGAAGCGGCTTGCCACACCTGCGCCTCTCCGGGAGGCGGTTGCCAGTTCCTGGGGACGGCGGCCACGTCTCAGGTGGTGGGTGAGGCCCTGGGGCTTTCGCTGCCCCACTCCGCGCTGGCGCCGTCGGGCCAGGCGGTGTGGCTCGACATGGCGCGGCGCTCGGCCCGGGCTCTCGTGGGGCTCGAGCAGCGCGGCGTGACCAGCGGCCGCATCCTCACCGACGGCGCCATCCGCAACGCCATGGCGGTGCATGCCGCCTTCGGAGGTTCGACCAACCTGCTGCTGCACGTCCCGGCCATCGCCCACGCGGCGGGGCTCCGGCGTCCCACCGTCGAGGACTGGACCAGCTTCAACCGCCGGGCGCCCCGCCTGGTATCGGTACTGCCCAATGGCCCGGTGATGCACCCCACCGTGCGGGTGTTCCTGGCCGGCGGCGTCCCCGAGGTGATGCTCCACCTGCGACGGTTGAACCTGCTCGAGCTGGAGGCCCTCTCGGCCGCCGGCGAGCCGCTCGACCGGGTGCTGGACTGGTGGGAAGCCTCCGAACGCCGGGCGCGGATGCGCGGGCTGCTGGTGGAACTCGACGGCGTCGACCCCGACGAAGTAATTTTCAGCCCCCAGAAGGCCCGTCAGGCAGGCCTCACCAGTACAGTCACTTTCCCCAGCGGGAACCTGGCGCCCGAGGGGTCGGTGATCAAGAGCACCGCCATCGACCCCAGCGTGGTCGACCCCGACGGCGTTTACCGCAAGAAGGGTCCGGCGCGGGTCTTCACCCGCGAGCTGGACGCCATCCGCGCCATCAAAAGCCAGGGGACCGGCGCCTTGCGGCCCGGCGACATCCTGGTGCTGATCTGCCGCGGCCCCCAGGGCGCAGGTATGGAAGAGATCTACCAGGTCACCTCGGCGCTCAAGCACCTGAGCTTCGGCAAGCAGATCGCGGTGATCACCGACGCGCGGTTCTCGGGGGTCTCGACCGGCGCCTGCATCGGCCACGTGGGACCCGAGGCCCTGGCCGGCGGCCCCGTTGGCAAGGTCCGCGACGGCGACACCATTCAGATCGTTGTCGACCGCAACCGCCTGGAGGGTTCCGTCGACCTGGTGGGCGCGGAGGGCCGCGAGTTCACGCCGCAGGAAGGCGCCCGGGTCCTGGCCGCCCGGCCGCCCCGCGAGGATCTGCGCCCCGACGCCAGCCTCCCCGACGACACCCGCCTGTGGGCGGCGCTCCAGCAGGCCTGCGGCGGCACCTGGGGCGGCTGCGTGTTCGACGTGGATGCGATTGTGGAGGCCCTGGAGGCCGGGCGAAGGGTATTAGGGAGGTAGAGCTTGGGGGCTTGCTCGAGAGCCTCGGGCGAGGGCGATCCAGCCCAACCTAGGGGGATTGTATCGCGCCAGGGTGTCGGGGGCAAGGTGGAAAGCAGCACAACGGGTGGTCGCCCACGCCCGCGGCGCCCGTCCGCTGGGGCCCGGGCGGGGTCATAGACTGCGTCGGAGGCCCGGCGGGACCGCCTGGGGGGACGCAAACGTCAACACCGCGGCGCTGGCTCGGTCCAGCCGAGCTTGGCGGCGCAGGCAGCAAGCGTCCGACGGGGGTCTCATGAGGGGTCCGGGATGGCCGGCGGACCGTGGGCGGGCGCAAAGTCTCCACCACCCGCATGCGACCCCGATGGCAGACCGGATAAACTCCTCGGCCGGCAGGGCCATGGTTTTCTGCTGGTTGCCGTCCCGGTAGTCCTTCCAGTGGAAGCATACCTGGCCCTGTTGGACCGCCACCAGGCGATGGTTGGAGATTGCCACGCGGTGGGTGTAGCGACCCACGTAATCCAGGACTTGTTCGGGTCCGGCAAACGGCCTTGGCGTAGACCGCCCGGCGGATCTTCCGTGCGGGCGCCAAGGACCGGGCGTCGATTCCCACCGCGACGCCGAAGTGTCTGCATCTCTATGTCGTTCTAATCTAGTCTTCGTGCGTCGGCCTCTAGGCCGCAAGCCGGCTCACGCTCAGCGCCACGCTTTGCCAGCCACCTGTACTTTGTGGAGAGATTGAAACCGGAACCATCGTACGTTCAAGTGCCGCTTCGCTATGATCTCCTGTTGAACAAGAAGCATTCCATTTAGGTGCGCTATTCAACTCTGAGGCGCGAACTCGCTCACCTCTATTGCGGGCACTTGGTACGCCGAATCCGAAATGGTGGCCCGACCGAAGAGGCATGCCCCATCTGGCGGTGGAGTTCGAGGAACGCGTGCAGAAGCGCCTCTTCCCCGAGGCCATTACACTGCCGGTCAGGACAACCGGAACCACCGACTCGGCCCAACTCCGGGCCAAGGGCGTGCACGCCTATGGCATTGGGACCTTTGGCGGCTCTGGCGCCCACGGCAATGACGAGCGCACCTCCGTCGAGGGTCTCGGCACGCTGGTGGAGTTTCTCTACCATGCCGTCGTAGAAATCGCCGCCACCAAATAACCCGCCAATAACCAAGCGGTAAGGCGCTGGCCGTTATCTCAATCCCCGGACTAGATACAAATCCGACAGAATGCGGAAGTAGCTGTAGACGTAAGCCTTCCCGTCCGTCGTCAGGTGGATCGGGCCGATGCTGACCACGCCGGCGGGATCCGCCGGCGCGAACTGCTTCCAGAGCTTTCTGCTTCCGCTCGCGAGGTCCAGATGAAAAACCTGGGCTGCCAGTTCCGCCGGCCGGAACACGTAGAGGGAACGGCCGCCGTCGCCCCACTGGATGGGCACATCGGCGGCCTCCGCTCCTGGCATCGGACGAGGCAGGCCGCCCGCTATGGGGTAGAGCCACAGCTTCCGATCCAGATCGCGTCCGATGACGAACTGGCCATCGGGAGAGACCGGAACCCGAGGCATGGCGACTCCTTCCGGCGTGATGGCAACGGGCTTGCCCCCGGCCAGATCCTGGAGGTACAGACGGACCCGGCGGCCCGCCTCGTTGCCCATGATCACGATCCTGTTTCCGTCCGGAAGCCATACCGCCCCCTGGGGGTTGAGGCCTGCGCTCTCGATGGTCTGGGGCTCTCCCGGGCCGGTCGGCAACAGGACCAGGTGGCGCGCCGGGCCGTGATGGGTGATCGCCAGAGCCCACTTTCCGTCGGGCGAGAGCCTGTTGGCGGTGCCGTCGCCGAGACGCACCGCCGGCGAGCCGTCCGTGCGGCGCAGGAAAACCGCATAGGTCGCCCCGCCGCCTTCGCCGCTTTCATCGAAAAGCATGGCGCCGCCGTCGGCGCTGATGTCTCGAACAAACCCGAAATCCAGCCAGGATAAATCCCGCTCCCTGGTTTGTCCAGGCGCCAGTCCGATGATGCCCGCCCGGCTGTCATCGCGCGTCACCAGGACGCGCCCATCGCGGGAGATGTCGTGGAGCGTCAGGGCTCCTGCCACTCGCGCCACCAGGCGTTCTTTTCCCGAGAGCGACACAGCATACAGCGCGCGCGCGCCCCCCACTCGGGTGGCGGTGAACCAGACCTCCTCCCGGCCTTGCCGGAACCAAGCCAGGCCTTGGGCGCTGAGCCACTTGCTGGAAAGCGTTCGCTTATTGCCGTTCCAGTCGACGACGGCCACGTCTCCGCCGTCGTCAGCCCGCACCGGATGATCGAGGAAGGCCACCGACTGTCCATTCGGCGAGATGCGGGGATGGCTGATCCAGCCGGCGGTTTCGTACAGCGTCTTGCCAATGGGAAACTCCAGGCGGGTTCGACCGCCGGGAGAACGCACCACCGCCAGCGAGCCCCCGCCGGGCGCCCAGTCGGCCTGCTGCACGTCCTCCAGTAACTCGCGGGGCGCGCCGCCCCCCAGCGACGCCCGGGCCAGCGTGCCGGAATAAACGAATTGGCTGACAAAGCGCCGCCGCAGCGACACCGCCATCTCGCCGGAAGACGAAACGGCCAGGATCTCGGCGGAGGGCAGCCCCAGAGCGCGCGAGTCCGGGCTTTCCGCGCGGGTCGAAAACAGCTCGATGGGCTGGTCATCCCACCGGGAGCCGTACACGATGGTCTGACCGTCGGGAGCAAACCGCGCCGAGAGGATGGCGCCGCGCTGGAAAGTGAGGCGTTGAAAGGAAGGCGCCGGCGCCGGCCACCAGCGCTGGCCAAGGATCAGCCCGGCGGCGAGAGCCGCCATGGCCATGAGCGCCGCCAACGCCGGCCGCCACCATCGCCGGAACCGGACCGGCGCCGCGGCCGACCCCGGCCTGGCGCCGGAGTCCGCTGACAACGCTTCCAGGTCAAAAGCCAGGTCGCGCGCCGATTGGAATCGGTCGTCGGGGTTTTTTTCCAGGCAGTGACGCAGGAGGCGCTCCAGGGCCGGAGACAGATCCTGGGGCATGGCCGGGAACTCCGGCAGGTCCTCCTTGAGAATGGCATTCATGGTCTCCACCGCCGATTCGCCGTGGAACGCCTGCCGGCGGGTGAGCATCTCGAACAAGATGGCGCCGAAACTAAAGATGTCCGAACGGTGGTCCGCGGGCCGGCCGCGCACCTGCTCCGGAGACATGTAGCCCACCGTGCCCAGCACCGCGCCCGGCTCCGTTCCGGCGGGCAGGGTGGAGGCGTCGGCCTGGTCGGTCTCCAACTCCGGGGCGGTCAGCTTGGCCAGGCCGAAGTCGAGGATCTTGACCCGGCCGTCGCGGGTGAGGAAAAGGTTCTGCGGTTTCAGGTCGCGGTGAGTGATCCCCTTGGCGTGCGCCGCGGCCAGCCCGCGCGCGATCTGCAACGCGTAGTCGACAGTCTTGCGCGTGGACAGTTGGGCTGCCCGTATGCGGTCGCGGAGAGTCTCGCCTTCCAGCAGTTCCGAGACCAGGTACGGCGATCCTTGGTGGGTGCCGACATCATAGACGGTCAGAATATTCGGATGGTTCAGCATCCCGGCGGCCCGGGCCTCCTGTTCGAAGCGCCGGAGCCGTTCGGCATCCTTGGAGTACTTGGCCGGAAGGAGCTTGATGGCAACCTCGCGCCCCAGCCTGGTGTCGCGGGCGCGGTAGACCTCCCCCATGCCGCCGGCGCCGAGTGGGGACAGGATCTCGTAGGGGCCCAGTTGAGTGCCGGCCGCGAGCATGGTTCAGGTTACAACGACAGCCCTATTTGGCGCACCTCTAAATCCCGCAGGGAGTTGGCTGCACATTTGCAGCCAACTTGTTTCGGAGCTGGCGCCGATGTCATCCCGAGCGCAGCGAGGGATCTGCTTTTCGCTCCGTTGCATCGGGATAGGGGGGGAGCCTCGCGGCTCCGCCCAAGCGGATTGGCTGGCGCATGACCATCCACGCTATGACTCCACCTCCATCAGGTTGTCAAGGGGAGTTTCACCCCCGAGCTGTCGAACATGCTCGGCACACAACAGCAGATCCCTCGCTACGCTCGGGATGACAATTGCGGGGGATCGACTTGCTGGGATGTGAGGCGACGTGGCGCACGCTTCAGCGTGCCGGCGTGGGCTTCAGCCCACGCTGTCGTGGTTTCACCCGCACCCTTCGGCGAGCTGAAGCTCGCCGCGGCACGCTTCAAGCGTGCGCCACAACCGCTTCCCCCAAAACGGTTAAGCACTCCCCAGCCGGCGGCCGCCGGCTCTCGCGGCGCTGACGTGTCATACTTTTTGGGAATGACCAGGTCGGTCTACGACGCCTTGCTGGTGGGTTCCTTCGGGGGGCCGGAGAAGCCCGAGGACGTGATGCCGTCCTCGAGAACTGTCCTGCGAGGCCGCAACGTGCCACGCCAGCGGATGCTGGTGGCCGCCCACCAGGAGCGCTTCGGCGGCCGCATCCCCAGCGGCCCTCGGTGTCCTCGGGAGTGTCTGTGATACGTGAGCGGCTGGGTTCGGAAAACCTGACTCCTTCGCAACGGCCTCTCAAGGGCGAGTACTCTAGCGCGGAGTCGGCTCCGTGACAGCACGCTCCAGCAGATTCAGGGCGGCAGGCAGCGCCAGTAGTCCCTTCTCGGCAGGCTGCCCGTACAACTCCGGCAGGAGATTACCGGCCTCGCTCGATTCCCTGCTTCTCCGTTTCTACACCAAGCGACCGGATCTTTGCGAATCCCGGTCAGGAGCCAGGAAACCCTGGCGCCCGCCGGACCGCCGGCGATCCGGAACCCGTTCCTGGACGCCTCGTCGGCGATGAATAGCCCCGGCGCCGGTTTGCCGATGGCCGTCAACTGGTAACGGAAATCGCGGTTGAGGGCTTCGCACCAGTCCGGTAGCTCGACCCAGGCCTCCCCATTGGAGTCCAATGTTGCGATGCCCGCCACAGCTGCGTTGCCATCGAAGAACCCCGCATATCCTCCAGTCAATTGCTTTCCCAAGATTCCGGCGCTGAAGGGCCCTGGTCCGGCATGACCGATGGCCCCATGACCCGCGCCGTTGGCGCAGAACAACCCTCCATGCCCATTTTCCGCTCCCCCCGTGGCGTGGATGCCGAGACCGGTACCGGCGCCGACGGCGTCAACTCCCAGCCCGCCCGGTTGGCCCCCAATCACCAGGCCGGAGGCGCTGCCGGAGCCGCCTTCTGCTCGCACTCCGACACCTCCGGGAGCGCCGGCTCCTCCAAACGCTTCGACACCGTTGCCGCCTACCGGCCCGCCTCCACCGGCCGCTCGCAAGCCAGCTCCACCGGTGGCGGTGCCGGAACCCGCTACCGCGTCCATGCCTACCCTGCCGGTCGGTATGCCGGCCGCGGCAACCCCGCGGATGCCCCAACCATTCGCTCCCGTGTTGAAGACGCTCAAGACTGGAGCCCCCGGAGCGGAGGCGCCGCCAAGGAACGGCAAGGCGATTCCGGGAGACCCGCTTGGTCCGGTGGGCCCGGTCGGCCCAGGTGGCCCGGTAGGGCCGGTGAGGCCCGTTGGTCCGATCGGGCCGGTAGCGCCGATGGGGCCCGTAGGTCCGGACGGACCGGCGGGTCCGATAGGACCGTTCGACCCGACTGTGAACTCGAAATCGTGGTTCTGTATCGAAGAGGGACCCCTAGGCTAGAAACCAGCAGCAGATACGTACCCGGCACAGTCCCCCCAGCGGAAGCGTGGCGGAGATCGAGGTGTTAGACCATGGGGAGCATCTCGAGAAACACCGAACCGGGCGTCGTCCCGAAGTTGTCCCCAAGAATGTTGATCGAGACCGGGGTGACGCCAGAATAGACGACCTCCACCCTCTTGACAACAAGCTGACTAGTCGGTGGGGCAGCGCCGGTCACCCCAGTGAATACGAAACAAGTCGCTACAGTCGCAGCCGAGGCAGCAAGCGGTGGGCGCATGAGCGAGGCCTCCTCAAACCGGCCATCATGGCGCACGCCTGCTACCCATGTCAAGTTGAGCGACAGCTGCCGGGTGGCAGCCTCCGCCGCGCCGGCCCAAGCTGTGTTACCCTTAGGCTGACAAGGAACCTTGCCGTGTCGACGCAGGCGTCCACGTTTCTAACCCCGGAGCAGTACCTGGAGATCGAGCGCCAGGCCCAGTACAAGAGCGAGTATTACCAGGGCCAGATGTTCGTCATGGCAGGGGCCACGGAAGCGCACAATTTGCTGGTGTGGAATCTTTCTGGCGAATTGCGCCAGCAACTCAGGAAGAGGCCGTGCAAAGCCTACTCCAGCGACATGCGGGTGCGCGTCAGCGCCACCGGGCTGTACACCTACCCGGACGTCAGCGCCGTCTGCGGAGAGGCTCGATTTGCCGACGATCAACGCGACACGCTGCTGAACCCGAGCCTCATCGCCGAAGTGCTCTCGCCCTCCACCGAGGCCTACGACCGCGGCCGTAAGTTCGAACACTACCGCAGTATCGATTCGCTGGCCGAATACCTGCTGGTGTCGTCGGACCGGATCCAGGTGGAGCTGTTTGCCCGCCAGCCCGATGGCCATTGGCTTCTGAGGGCAGCCTCCGGACCGGACGCCGTCATCGAGCTGCGGAGTGTCGAGTGCCGCCTCGCCCTGACCGACCTCTATGAGAAGGTGGAACTGCTCTCCGCCGGCTGAGCGGACTGGCGGCCAGCAGTATAACAACAGTAGAGCGATGCCGGATCGGTCACAGTGCCCGCAGGTCGAGCGCCTGAATCCGAGCGTTTTGGCCGGTGGGCGAGGGGGCGACGGGGCGAGGGCAGCTGCGGTTTCCTCGGAGGGGGTGACGGTGACGGCGGTTCCAGGTCGCTCACCAGGTCCCATGACTGAGGCATCGGCCGAGGAAAGTCGCTACTATCTGATCCTGGCCAAGGATCTCGTTGACGGCCAGACCGCCACTCTCCTGAACAGCTTGGAAGAAGTGAGCCGCCTGCTACACGCCTGCGCCCGGGCCCTGCTCATCTGAGACTCGCCCGCAAGTCGTTGATTCTACGTCAGCGATTTCCGGCGAGTTTCACCCGGTTCCATCCGGCGCCGCCGGTGGCCCTGCTGACTCCTGACTCCTTGCCTCAACCTGTTTGGTTCCGGCTCTGCCGGGTTAGGGGAAACTGCCAAGGGGCTCTAGGCAGATCCCCCTATGGTGTCCGATCCCCAGCCGCCGTATAAGAAGTTGGGACATGCTGTTGCGTCGCATCAGCCGGGGCTTCGTCTTCCTCACCGTGGCGGTGGCGTTGGTGGCCATCGTCGGGATGCTGGGCTTGTGTCTGGACCTGGGGCGGCTGCATATTGCTCGCAGCGAGCTGCAGACCTGGGCAGACGCGGCGGCAACGGCGGCCGCCTACGCCCTGGACGGCGACGCCGCGGGGATCCGGCAGGCCGCCGCGCAGGCTTTGAGCCACCCCAAGAGCTGGAGTTGGGAAACTCGGGAAGGCGTCGAGGTGCGGGTGCTGTTCGCGACCTCGGCTGACGGGGAATACCATGGTGAGGCGCGGGCGCCGGCTGGCGCTTCATACGTGCGGGTGGAGGCCGAGGCCAGCGTCCCTCTGTATTTCGTTCCGGCCTTCGGAGCTGCCAGGCAGCAGACTCTGGAGGCGACCGCCACCGCGGGCCAGGTGGCGGTGAGGGAGCTGCGGGAGCACCTGGCGCCGTACTCTCCGGAGGCCATCGATACCGCCGACTCCAACTACGGGTTTCAGCAAGGCGGGATCTACACGCTGCGATGGCCGCCGCCGGGGGGGCGAGAAGATCCGGAGCGCTGGTGCCCGGGCGACCGCCAGGCCGGCTACGCCAGCCGTTCGCCGTGGCCCCAGCGCGGCCTGATCGATCTGGCAGTCCCCCGCCGCGGCCGCCCGGCGGCCTTCCTGAGGCAAGCCATCCTGAGCGACGAGCAGGCCCACCCGGTGGCGGCCGGCGACCGGATCTTCCCGGGCCAGGGCGATTGGGACGCCGAGGCGGCGGCGCTCCAGGAGCGCGTGGCCCAGGACACCGATGCCGCGTCTATAACCTATCAAGAGTATACGGAGAGCCGCCGGGGTAATGGCCGCCGCCTGGTGGTGGCGCCGGTCAACGATCCGGCCTCCGACCAGGTGGCTGGCTTCGCCGGCTTCTTCCTGCCTGCGAGTCCCTGCGGCCCCGACGACCAGGCTCCCTGCTGCGCCGAGTACGTGGGCGCCGCGCTGCTGCCGGGCCGCAAGGCCGCCGGGCCGCCGGGCGCCTACCGGGTTCAACTGGTCAGGTAGCGGTCGTCGCGCGGGTCGATCGCCAGCCAAAGGACGCCGCTCAAGGCGTAGAGGCCCGCTGTCAGCAGGATCAGGTCGGCGGCGCCGAAGCTGAGGGCCAGGGCGGCCAGGTTGGCGGCGGTGCTGCGGGCCCCGGTGGCCAGCGCCAGCAACACCGCGGCCGCCAGCAGGCCGGTGGCCGCCGGGATCCGCCGGCCCCACGGCAGGCCCAGCCGGCGGACGAGCAGGTCGGTCCAGTAGCCTCCCGCGATGTTGGCGAGCGCCCCCACCAGCAGCGGCGCCGCCGCTCCCAGCCCCACCCCCAGCCACGACAGGCCGCGCTCCACCCGCAGGTAGGTCGGCAGCCAGGTGGCGACCGCGCGTTCCCGGCGTACACACACTTTTCCGATGTCAAGAAGCTCGATCTTCTCTTGTGGCAGCACCGTCCGGATGCCTCGCCTCTGAAGCCCGGGCCCGCAGTCAATAGGTCACGCAGACAGCGGCGTGACAACGGTGAAAGTTCCCGAACGGATACAATGGGGTTGGAGGTCAAAATGCCAGACGCGGCGGAGGTCTTCAAGAACGCGCTGAGCCTGGACGTCCAGGATCGGGCGGCATTGGTGCAGAGGCTTCTGGCTAGCCTAGAGGAATTGAGCGAGGAAGAGGCGGAGCGCCTTTGGGCAGAGGAAGCTCAAAGGCGCTTGGACGAGTATCACGCCGGTCGCGCCAAGGCAATTCCGGCGGAAGTAGTAGCGAAAAAGGCGGAAAGCCTGTTCCGCTGATGCGTGTCAAGTACCATGAGGCCGCCGAGGAGGAGTTGCTCCATGAGATCGGCTACCTCGAGCAGCGAGCTAATGGCCTGGGACGGCGCTTCTTTGCTGAGGTTCAGAGGGCTGAGGACCTGGTCGCACAGTTCCCGGAAATGGCCGCGGAGATCCTGCCGGGTATCCGTAGGCGTGTCCTCCGGAAGTTCCGATACTCGCTTATCCACACGACGGAGAGAGACGGCTTGCTAATACTCACCGTGGCTCACCATAGCCGTCGGCCTGGTTATTGGGTCGGTCGCGTCAGCCCGACTCACGAAGAGAGGGAGAGTAGCGGCTAGGATGCCGGGTACGCAACCTGTCCCCGCAAACCCAGAAAGCGTACCTGTCGCCGGCTTCTTCCTGCCTCCGAGTCCCTGCGGCCCCGACGACCAGGCCCCCTGGTGCGCCGAGTACGTGGGCGCCGCGCTGCTGCCAGGCCGCAAAGCCGCCGGCCCGCCGGGCGCCTACCGGGTTCAACTGGTCAGGTAGCGGTCGTCGCGTGGGTCGATCGCCAGCCACAGGAGGCCGCTCATAACGTAGAGGCCCGCCGTCAGCAGCAGGGGCAGCCTCCAGGAGCCCCATTTCTCGAGCGACCAGCCCAGCAGGTAGGGCGAGAGCATTCCGCCGATCTGGCCGACCGAGTTCATGACCCCGGCAACCGCTCCGGCGTTCTGTTTGCCCAGATCGATGCAGGTGGCCCAGCAGACCGCCAGGATGAGGTCGGCGGCGCCGAAGCTGAGGGCCAGGGCGGCCAGGTTGGCGGCGGTGCTGCGGGCCCCGGTGGCCAGCGCCAGCAACACCGCGGCCGCCAGCAGGCCGGTGGCCGCCGGGATCCGCCGGCCCCACGGCAGGCCCAGCCGGCGGACGAGCCCGTCGGTCCAGTAGCCTCCCGCGATGTTGGCGACCGCCCCCACCAGCAGCGGCGCCGCCGCCCCCAGCCCCACCCCCAGCCACGACAGGCCGCGCTCCACCCGCAGGTAGGTTGGCAGCCAGGTGAGGTAGAAATAGAGCCCGTATGTGTAGCCACAGTACATCAGACAGAGCAGCCAGAGGCTCCGGCTGCGCCAGATCCGCCGGAAGTCGAGCGCCGCCCGCGGCGGCGCCGGCTCGCCGTGCCGGATCTCGACCAGCTCGGCGCTGGTCACCGCCGGGTGCTCTTCCGGGCGGTTGCGGTACCAGCGCATCCACACTGCCGCCCAGCCCAGGCCCAAGGCGGCGAAAGCCACGAAGGTGGCGCGCCAGCCCAGCCAGTTCATCAGCCCCACCACCAGCACCGGGGCCACCGCCCCGCCCAGCCGGCTGCCCATTATCAGCAAGCCGTTGGCGCGGCCCCGCTCCAGCGGCGGAAACCACCGCAGCACCACCGTCGAGCAGGTCGGGAAGACCCCCGCCTCACCGACCCCGAACAGAAACCGGATCACCAGCAGGCTCGTAAAGCTCCACGCCCCGGCCGTAGCGGCGGTGAAGATCGACCACCACACCACGATCCGCGGCAGCAACAGCCGCGCCCCGTAGCGGTCCGCCAGCAATCCCCCCGGCACCTCGAACAACACATAGCCCAGGATGAAGGCGCTGAACACCGTCCCCATCTGCCGCGGCGACAGGTTCAATTCCTGCGAAATGGCCCCCGCCATGGTCCCGATGCACACCCGGTCCAGGTAAGTGATCATCGTCAGCAGGAACAGCAGCCACAGCACGCGATGTCTGGTTTTCACGGCGGCTTCTATACTAAACTAACCGGGTGCTGCAACCGCCGAGCGGCGCGCGGGCGGCAGGTGGCAGATGGAGCGCTTTCCTGGCGCCGCTGGCGGTTGAGCGCCGGAGCCGTTAGGCGCCGAGGCGCGCTGCCGTCGGGAAGGGACAGGAACCTCGGCGCGGTCTAGAACTAGACCACGCCTCGCAGCTTGCAGTTTGGGAGAATGCCATGTCGCAGGAAAACGTTGACACCATTCGGAGCCTGTACGACGGCTACCGACGGAAAGACATTGCCGCGATCTTTCAAGTTTTTGCCCCCGACATTGAAGTGTATCAATCCGAATCACTCCCATGGGGTGGGCGTTATCGGGGACACGAGCAGGTTAGCGACT
>Ga0247727_10006372_pt1 | contig 23242 bp, 16 predicted proteins | sample WisWelCaveWW1625_FD_202498 | JGI IMG/M metagenome (GOLD analysis project Ga0247727, IMG submission 202498) | Biofilm microbial communities from Wishing Well Cave, Virginia, United States - WW16-25 | ecosystem: Environmental > Aquatic > Deep subsurface > Groundwater > Cave microbial mat | place...
AGGATCGCCACAAGCAACAGCACGCCACCTAGCAGCGTGTACAGGAAAAACTTGATCGCCGCGTACGGCCCGCCGCGCACCCGGCCGTCCGGCTCCGTGCGCGACGGCGCGCCCCATATGCCGATGAGAAAATACATCGGCAGCAGCATGATCTCCCAAAAAACGTAAAACAAGAAGAAGTCGAGCACGAGAAACGTGCCCATCATGCCGGTCTCGAGCAGCAGGTACAAAACGCAGTAGCCCTTAAGCTGTTTTTCGATGTTCCAACTTGCAACCATCCCCAGCAGACTGATGAGGCCGGTGAGCAGCACGAGCGGCAGGCTGAGGCCGTCCACGCCCATATAATACTCCACGTTGAAGCTGCCCCGGTCGGCAGCGCTGCCGATCCAGTCGTAGCGAAACACCAAGTCGCCCGGATTGTCCGCGACCCCAGCGATCTTCGACTTGAACGCCTGCTTCGCACGATCGTCAAGATTCAGATCGCCAGTGGCCATCAGATTCAGGTATTGCACGAGCAGGTGAATCGAGAGCAGGAACGTGGCGATCGTCGCGGCGAGCGAGATGCCCTTGATGAGCGACGCCGCCCGCGACGGCACAAACACCAGCGCGAGCGCGGCCAACGTCGGCAGAAACACGATCAGGCTCAGAAGAATTGGATCGGACATGGTCTATTTCGCAATCAGTTTCTTGAGAACGTCGAGTCCCAACAAGGAAATCACGGTGAACAACCCGACGGCCGCCACCGCGAGAAACATCACGTATTGTCGAATCTGTCCGGTCTGAATCCGGCGCAGCCAAATGCCAGTCGCGAAGACGACATCGCTCAGCCAATTCACCGTGCCGTCGATGACGCGGTTGTCGAATCGCCCGTCGGTCTTCGCGATCTTCACAGTCCACCGCGCGGCGCCGTCGATCAACGCGTCGAGCACGTTCCAATCGAACCCACTGCAGAAGCGGGCGACGCGGTGCGCCGGCTGGACCAGCGCCGCGTCGTACAACTCGTCGAAGTACCACTTGTGCGACAGAAAGTCGTGGAGCCACGAGAACTGGCGCGCCACGTCCGCCGGATTCAGCACGCGGAAAAAGTAGAAGAGCGACGACAGGCCAATACCGAACATGACCGCGACCAGCGCCACGTGCCCGGCAAGTTCGTGCATCTCCGGCGACGGATGGATGAGCGCCGCGGACGGCGGCCGGAAACTGAGCATGCGCGCGAGCAACGGCTCGTCGCCGTTGAAACCGTAGCCCACGATGAAGCTCGGCACGGCCAGCAGCGCCAGCGGCACCCACATCACCGCGGTTGATTCGTGCGCGTGGTCGTAAACGTGATGGTCGCGCGGCTCGCCGAGAAACGTCAAAAAGAACAGCCGGAACATGTAGAACGCCGTGATTGCCGCACCGACCGCCGGCAGCAGGAACAGCAGCGCGTGATTCGCGTGCCCCACAATTCCGTGGTCCGCTTCGCCGCGCCAGAACAGCATCGCTTGGCCGACGATCGCGTCCTTTGAGTAGAAGCCGCTGAACAACGGAATGCCGCAGATCGCCAGCACGCCAACGAGCATCGTCGCCATCGTGATCGGCATCTTCTTCCAAAGTCCGCCCATCTGCGGCATCTCCTGCGTGCCCGTGCCGTGAATCACGCTGCCCGATCCGAGGAACAAGAGGGCCTTGAAAAACGCATGCGTAAGCAGGTGGAACAGCCCGGCCGACCAGCCTCCCACGCCGAGACCGAGCATCATGTAGCCGAGCTGGCTGACGGTCGAGTACGCGAGCACCTTCTTGATGTCCGTCATCACCAGCGCGATCGTGCCGGCAAGGAACAGCGTGATGCCGCCCGTGTACGCGATGACCAGCAGCGCCTCGGGCGTGAAGAACGCATAGAATCGCCCGACGAGATACACGCCGGCCGCGACCATCGTCGCCGCGTGAATCAGCGCGCTGACGGGCGTCGGGCCTTCCATCGCGTCGGGCAGCCAGACGTGCAACGGAAACTGTGCGCTCTTGCCGACGCAGCCGATGAAGATGCCGATGCCGGCGAGCGTCAAGAGCGCATAGCTCATCGTGCCGCGCGGCAGCCGCGTGCGGGCATCCCACAATTGCACGTTGCCCAACACCGGCTCCTTCGTGTGAAGCGTCCCCTCGCGTTCCGCCACCCAGCGGCTTTGGTTCGCGTTCCACACGACTCGGTGTTGCGTGTATTTCTCCACGCGAGCGAACGTGTGGTTGTCGTTGCGGACCGTGCGGATCGCGTCCTGAATGTTGAACGTGCCGACCGACGTCCAGATGATCATCAGTCCGACGATCATGCCGGCGTCGCCGACGCGGTTCGTGATGAACGCCTTGTTCGCGGCCGTCGAGGCACTGTTCCGCTCGTAGTAAAAACCGATCAACAGGTACGAACACAGGCCGACGAGTTCCCAAAACATGAACACCATGAGCACGTTGTCGGCGATCACGAGTCCGAGCATCGAGAAGCAGAAGAGCGACAGGTACGTGAAGAAACGCGGGAACCGGCCCCTGCGGTGCAGCGGCGGCTGGCCCGGCGCGACGGCCAGCGGGTCGTGTACCGGGTCGTGCAGTTCTTCGTGCATGTAGCCGATCGAGAAGAGGTGGATCAGCGTGGCGACGAACGTGATCATGAAGAACATGATCACGGTCAGGCTGTCCACGTGGAAACCCATGCGCAGCACCGCGGACTTGCGCATGCCGACTCGGAGCCATTCGAAGTTCCACTGCCAGGCGCCGAATTCGTACTTCGGCGGTCGAACGGCCTGCGCGGCCGGCGTGCCCTGAGAAGCTGGCGCGGACCCGCTTTCGGTGTTGGTACCCTGGTCGAATCGCATGGTACCGATCGCTCCGCCTTCGCCGCCGCCGGGCTGCAACTGCTTGACCGTTTCGGGCTGCGATTCGGCTTGCTTTGACGCGGCCTGCGCTGGCGCCGCGAGCGATTCGCCAGTCGCCTCAGCACTTGCGGACGCGCACGGCTGCGGTTCGGACTCGTGCGATTTCCGGCCGGTCGGCTTGATTTGTTCTTCACTGGATTCGGGCGACTCGCCGTCTTTAGGCTGGGCCTTTTCTTCGGATTCGCGCGGCTTCTCGGTTGCGGGTTCATCGTCTCGCTTTGGTGCCGCACGTTTCGTCACGCCACCCGGTCGTTCGATACGTTTCACCGGCTCGCTGGGTGTTGCGGCACGGTGCGAATCGCCGGCGCCGTTTGAATCACCTTGCTCGGCGCCGCCGTGCCCCGTGGCGCTGACGGACGCGAAGAAATCGGGGCTGAACTGCTTCGCGTACGTGACGAGTCCATAGAAACTCAGTCCGAACGAGCCGGCGATCGCCGCCGTCGCGACAAACGACGCCGCCTTGCCCCAGCGCCGGCCGCCCAGCACCAGCAGCGCGAACGACGCCAGCGGCAATAGCCACGCCGCGACATACAACCAAACTGGCCAATTCGGATCTGGCATGCGTCCGCCTAACTCCTGACCCCTGACCTCTGGCCTCTGACTACTGCTTCAACTCGTTCGCCTTGTCCACGTCCACGGTCATGTGGTTGTTGTAAAAGTTCAGAATGATCGCCAGTGCGATTGCCGCTTCGGCGGCCGGCAGCACGATGCCGAACAGTGCGAACGCCTGGCCGTCGATGCCGAACGGCGTGTACCTCGCGAACGCGACGAAATTCAAATTCGACGCATTCAGAACGAGTTCCGCGCCGATCAACACGCCGACCGCGTTTCGCTTGGTCGCCATCGTCACGACGCCGCACACGAACATGATGGCGCCGACGAGGAGCATCGTTTCGAGCGACACGATCATGAGGTCGCCGCCTTTCGCCGCTTGGCTCGAGCCAAATACGCGGCACCGATGAGCACGACGAGCAAGTGTACGGACACGATTTCGAAGGGCAGTAAGTAGCCGATATTCGCCGGATCGCGGCCGAGCCGAGCGAGCGGGGTTCCTGCCGCGTCCTTCGGCGATTCCTGCGGCGGAATGCCCAAGAATTCCAGCCCCAATTGGACTGTGGTTGGCGAATTCTCGCCGCGGATCTTCGACGTGTCGCCCCAATCCATTGTCGGCCACTTGGTGCTCCAGACGACGGCCGCGACGATGCCGAACAGCGCGACGCCGACCAGCGCCGCGAGCGTCCACTCGCCGCTCTGTGTTTTCATGGAAACGAATGGTCCGCGTGCCGTGAGCATCACGCCGAAGATGACCAGAATCATCGTGCCGCCCACGTAGATCAGCAACTGCGTCGCTCCGACGAAATCCGCGCCGAGCAAAAAAAACAGCCCCGCCGTGCCGGACAGGGCGAACAGCAGCCACACGGCCGCGCGCACCACGTTTTGCGTCACGACGACCGCGATCGAACAAACCACCGTCGTGAGCGCCATGAAGCCGAACAGCGATTGAAGCCAGATTTCTTGCAGTCGTTCCATTAGTAAACCCGCTCGCGCCGCCCGTGCGCCGCGCTCTTCGGCGTCGTGACAATGCCGATGATCAAAATTGCGAATGCGATCGCTGCTGCCGCGAACCCGCCGACCTTGCCCCCGCGCTCCGTTTGAATCATCAGCGGCCATACGCCCGCGCCGAGAATCAGCAGGCACGTAATTGGCAGCAAGTACTTCAAGCACAGCTTCATCACCTGATCGATGCGAATCCGCGGCAGCGTCCAGCGAATCCACATCATCACAAAGATCAGCGTGTAGCCCTTGGCGATGAAATTCAGAAAGCCGATTACCTGTGCCAGGAAGCCCGGCGCGTCCGGCAGTTTGTCGCCGTTCGTGTCGATCCATAGGCCAAGCCATTGCGTGACCGGCAGCGGGCCGTTCCAGCCGCCCCAAAACATGATCGTCGCGATCCAACTCACCGCGAGCATGCTGGCGTATTCGGCCATGAAGAAGATCAGCCAGCGGAAACCGCTGTATTCCGTGTGAAATCCCGCGACCAGTTCGCTCTCCGCTTCCGCCAAATCGAATGGCGCACGCTTCACGCTCGCCGTCGCACAAACGAGGTATACGATCGCGGCGAAAAACGTGAACGGGTCGTGGAAACAATTCCAATCCCAAATCCAGCCCGATTGCATCTCACTGACCTTGTGCATGTTCATCGTGCCGGCCGCCATCACCGCGGGCACGAGGTTCATGGCCATCGGCACTTCGTAGCTTACCACCTGCGCCGCCTCGCGCATGCCGCCGAACAACGCCCACTTCGACCCCGACGCGTACCCGGCCAGGATCACGCCGAACACCTCGACGCTCATCACCGCGAGCATGAAGAACACGGCGATGTTCAGGTTCTCCGCGACCCAGCCGAAGCTGAACGGCACCACGACGAACGCCGCGAACGCCCCGCAGAGCACGATATAGGGCGCGATGCGAAACAGCGGCCGGTCCGCGTCCGCGGGAATCAGATCCTCTTTGAGCAGCAACTTGACGCCGTCGGCAATCGTTTGCAGCCAGCCGAATTTGCCACCCACGCGCGTCGGACCGAGCCGATCCTGAATGCGGCCAGACACCTTCCGTTCCAGCCAGACGAAGATGATCGCCTGGAGCTGAAAGAAGACCATGATCGCGAACGACATCAGTAATGGCCACAGGATGAATGGCCAAATGACAGTCTTCAATGTCTCAATCACGCGGCTGTCAGCTCCTTCGTGACTTCCAAGTCAAGCAAGGCCGAATCGGAGGGAGAAGACCCTTCCACGCGTCTCGCCCCTGACCCCGAGTCTTCAAGCGGGTGAACTGGCGCCTCTGAGAGAGCGGCGAATATGGCACAAGCCCGCCGGGGTTTCAAGAGCCGCATCGGTGATTTCTCGCTCCCGCATGTCGCTGCAACTTTCCGACACGACGAAGCGTGGGCGGGTTCGAGTGTCCGAAGCAATCTTGGTCGGACACAATTCATCTGATAGATTCCCTGCTAGAATTCCTGCCGTCGCTGGCAGAGATGGGCACGACGCCCGATTGAGCACCAACACGGAGGATCGAAGCGTGCAGGCCAGAGCCGGTGTTGGACACAGCGAGGCGACGAACTCACGGCAGGCCGGTGCCGAGGCGGCGCGGCGCGCGGTGGAATCGGGCAATATCGACCGCGCGAATCTGGCGCTGCTATTCTCGACCGCCAAGCATGACGCGGTCCAACTGCGCGACGGAGTTCGCGACGTGATCGGCCCACGAGCGAAACTCGTTGGCGGCCACGCGGTCGGCATCATCACGCACGATTTTCTGGCGTACGACGGCTGCGAAGTCGGCCTTGCCCTGATTCAATCGGATGCGATTCGCGTCGATTCATTCATCGAAACGGGCCTTCCGAACAACGAACTCGAAGTCGGTTCGCGGCTCGGCCGCCAGATCGGCGCGGCGCGGAGTGCCAGCAGCGATGGCGAACAGAGTCTGCTGCTCTTCTACGATTCCGTGCATCAGACCGACGGCCAGCCGCGGCTAAATCGTGCAACGCCGCTGCTCCAAGGCATCTCGCAATACCTCAATCCGTGGCCGCGCGCCGCGGGACTGGGCATGATCGGCAGCATGCAGCTTTCGCCGAGTTTCCAGTGGTTCGACGATCGCGTCGAACAACAAGCAGCGATCGCGCTCGTTCTGTCGCGCGGCGTGCGCATGGACACTGTGATCATGCACGGCTGCCGGCCGGCGAGCGTCTATCACACAATCACGAAGACCGACGGGCCGGTCGTGCTCGAAATCGACGGCCGGCCGGCGCTCGATGTGATCGCCGCGTTGCTTGGCCCCGACACCGGCCTGAGCTGGGACGATTACGCGTTTTTCGTGACGCTCGGTGTGAACAAGGGCGACCGATTCGGCGACTTCCGCGAGCAGGACTACGCGAACCGGCTGTGCATCGGCATCGACGCGGTGCGCCAGGGGCTGGTCATGTTCGAGACCGACCTCGTGCCAGGCATGCAGGTGCAGTTGATGCGGCGGAGCATGGATCTGAACTACATTGGCGAGCGGACGCGCGAGTTGCTCGCGCTGGCCGCGGGCCGTCGGGCCATCGTCGCCTTTTATATTGACTGCGCCGGCCGCGCCGCCGCGTACTGCGGCATGGACGAAGAAGAGGCCGCCGCCGTGCAAAAGGCGTTGCCCGCCGACATCCCGCTGCTCGGTGTCTACTCGGGTGTCGAAATCGCCAAGGTCGGCGGCTCGATTCAGGCGCTCGATTGGACCGGCGTGCTGTGCTTGTTCAGCGTTTGAGGTAGTGAGATGACCAGCGACGGACGCGACACCCGCGAGGTGCATGTTCGGCTCGATTCGCCGCCGGCATCGAACGTGGCGGAGTTGCAGCGGCAGGTCGCGTATTACGGCCAGAAGGTGGACGAGTTGGCGGGGCAAGTCGTGCGGGCCGATTCGGTCGTGTCTCGCACCAAGCGCGAGTTGAAGCAGAGGCGCGACGGGTTCGCGCTATTGTCGGAGCTTCAACGCGGCGTCGGCGCGGACATGTCGCCGCACGAAATATTCGATCGCGCCGTGGCGACGATTCAGAAAATGCTCAAGATGGACCGCACGGTCGTGCTCGCGGCCGACGGCGGACAGTTTCGGCCGTCGGCGTGGGCGGGTTTCGACGACGCGGCCGCGCGATCGTTTGAGCAACTGCAAATCGCGTTCGATATCGAGCATTCTACCGGCGGAGTGGCCGTCGCGCCCGGCGCTTCGTCGCCGCCGGCCGGATCGGAGGCCGGCAGGACGCTGCTCGTTACGAAGGCGACGCCCGACACGGAACGCGTCGCGCGACTGCGCCAGCAACTCGGCGTGCCGTTTTTCGTCTGCGCCCCGATCGTGGCGGGCGGGAGAATCGCGGGCTACCTGCTGAGCGGCCGAATGCGCGAGGCCAAGCCGTTCTTCCCGCCGCTCGACGACGGCGACGTGTACACGTTTCAGTCGATCGCCGGATTCCTCGGCTCGGCGTTGCACAATGCCGAGTTGTTCCAGCACGTCGCTCGCATGGCACAATCGTTCGCGCGGTTCGTGCCGCACGAATTTCTCGAATTCCTCGGCCGGTCCAGCGTCGTGGACGTCGAACTCGGCGATCAGCGGCAGCTCGAAATGACCGTGCTCTTCAGCGACATCCGTTCGTTCACGTCAATTTCGGAGCGGATGACGCCGAAGGAGAACATCGATTTCATCAACGATTATTTGAAGTGCGTCGGGCCGGTGGTGCGAGCGAATCACGGATTCATCGACAAGTACATCGGCGACGCGATCATGGCGCTGTTTCCGCGCGCGGACGACGGCGTGCGTGCGGCCGTCGGCCTCATGACCGCGCTCGACGGGTTCAATACCGAACGACGGGCCGCCGGCCAGCCGCCGATCGCGATCGGCGCCGGGCTGCACACCGGGCGGTTGATGCTCGGCACGGTCGGCTTCGCCCAGCGGCTGGACACAACGGTGATCTCGGACGCCGTGAACCTCGCGTCGCGCGTGGAGGGCCTGACGAAAATGTACGGCGCGGCCGTGCTCGTCACGGGCAACACCCTGGAGCGGCTCGCCGGCCCGGCCGAATTCTTGCACCGCCGCGTCGATCGCGTGCAGGTGAAAGGCAAGACGGATCCCGTGGACGTGATCGAGGTCTTCGGCGCCGACCACGAGCCGCAGCGGTCGCTGAAAGTTTCAACGCAGCCAGATTTCGACCGTGCATTCGCCGCGTATTGCGGCGGCAATTTCGCCGTCGCCGCCGCGGCGTATCGTGAAATCATCGCCCGCAACCCGCACGATCGCGCGGTGGAATTGCTGTTAGGCCGCTGCGAGCAGTACATCGCGGCCGGCGCACCGCCCGGCTGGATCGGCGTCACCGCGCTCGATCACAAATAACGTCGGCTCGCGACGCCCGCCGACGTGCATTGCGGCTTTGGGCGACGCGATGCGACTGGACGCGACGCAAAACGAGAATAGCGGCGGTTGGATTCGAACCAACGACCCGCGGCTTATGAATCCGCTGCTCTAACCAACTGAGCTACGCCGCCAAAAGGCTTGTTTCACAGCACTCTACTGACTTTTTCAAACCCGGTCCCGCGGGCACTGACACCCGTACGTAAGGTGTCACGACGATATCGTGCAGGACAGCATTTTAGCAGAACATGCGGTCGCAACAAGGATGTTCCACACGTTTGAGTATCGGAGCAATCGTCCGATGCTAGCGCATTCTGCTCCACTTGGCACGGGTTTGCGACGAGCGCCCCATCAGCGCCAACGAGCTGGCTACAATGTGAGGCTCGTACGGAAATTGACATCGCGTTTCCTCGATGCAAATCGCGATTATCGTTTTCATGGTGAGCTACGGGTAGTCCCCAGAATGGTTCTTCCAAATCGCGAGAAAGAGATCATGTCCCGAGTGATTTCCAAGGTGCTCCGACGTTACTCAGCCGCTATGGTCGTGTTGGCGTGGTTTTCACTTCCAGCCCGACCAGCGGACTCGCTGGACTCGCCCCGGACGTTGCAGGAGACACTGGCGCAGGAGCCGGTCGCTAAACTTGCGAAGGCCGCACGCGAGCGCGGAGATGCCGCGCGCGGGGCGGTGCTGTTCTTTCAGCCGTTCCTCACGTGCGCCAAGTGCCACGATGGAGACATCGGCACGCAGCTCGGTCCGGACATTTCGAAGGTTGGCAAGGAGGGTACCGCTGAGTTTCTGATCGAGTCTGTTTTGCTGCCGTCGAAGGAAATCAAAAAGGGGTACGAACCGGTCATCATCGCCACCACCGACGGGCGAACGTACACCGGGTTCGTTGTGGAAGAGAGGAATGGAAGCGTCACGCTAATCGATCCAGCGGCCGGCGGCAAACGGGTCGTTCTGGGGACGACTGAAATCGAGGAACGCGTCGCCAGCAAACAATCACTCATGCCGGACGGGCTGGTGAACCTGTTATCGGATCGGCAACAGTTCCTCGACTTGGCGAAGTACCTCATCGAAATCGCCGAGCAAGGGCCGACTCGGGCAAAGGAGCTTCGACCGGCCCAGACGGCGCTGGTGATTCCCGAGTACGAAAACGACGTCGATCACGCAGGGCTGATCCGTTCGCTCGATGACAAGGCGGTCCGTCGCGGCGAGGCGATCTACACGCGCGTCTGCGGAAACTGTCACGGGACGAAGGACGCACCCGGATCGATACCGACCTCGTTGCGGTTCGCGGCAGACAAATTCAAGAACGGCAGCGACCCGTACAGCCTGTACCAGACGCTCACGCGCGGGTATGGCATGATGGCCCCTCAGACATGGATGGTGCCGCGGCAGAAGTACGACGTGATTCACTATCTCCGGGAAACGTACCTCAAGCAGTACAACCCGACGCAATTCACGACAGTCGATGCAAGCTACCTCGCCCGAGTCCCGAAGGGTACGACCTTCGGCCCGCCGGCCTTGACCGTCGAACCGTGGGTGACGATGGACTACGGCCCGAGCCTGATGAACACCTACGAGGTCGGCGGGCCGGGGCCGAACATCGCTTACAAGGGGATTGCCGTTCGTCTCGAATCGGGACCGGGCGGCGTGTCCCGCGGGAACCGCTGGGCGCTGTTCGATCACGACACGATGCGGTTCGCGGCGGCGTGGAGCGGGAGCGGGTTCATCGACTGGAATGGAATTCACTTCAACGGCCAGCACCAGGTCCACCCGAAACTCGTGGGCGACATCCACGTGGCGAATCCGACCGGCCCGGGCTGGGCGAATCCGGCAACGGGCCGGTTCGACGACCCGCGCTTGACGGGCCGAGACGGCAGACACTACGGGCCACTGCCGACGCACTGGGCGCAATACAAAGGGACGTACCATTTCGGTGACCAGACGATCGTGTCGTACACGGTCGGCGAGGCCGGCGTGCTCGAGTCGTTCGGCACGGAGTCGGACGCGAAACAGCCCGGCACGGTCATCTACACACGCACGTTGGAAATCGGCCCGTCGTCGAAAGAACTGCTCGCGCGGCTCGCGCCCGCCACCGTCGCCGTTGCGATCGTTGGCCACGAGCGAGTATCACTGGTGAAGAACGGTGATTTCACGCTGCTGAGAATTCCCGCCTCGAACACTGCGGTCCGCGTGAAGGTGCTGATGGCGAGAGGCAAGGCCGATGCCCTCGACACGTTCGCCAAGACCTCTCCGGCGCCGCGGGCATTGAAGCCACTCACCGAGGGCGGGCCGAAGCGGTGGCCGGAAGTCCTCAAGATCGCTGCGACGCTCGGCAAAAACGATGGGCCGTTCGCGCTCGATACGTTCGCGTTGCCCGAGAAGAACCCCTGGAACGCTCAACTCCGGCTGACCGGCTTCGACTTCTACCCGGACGGCAAGCGAGCGGCCGTCTGCTCGTGGGACGGCGACGTCTGGATGGTGTCCGGGTTGGACAACCTCGCGAACGGGTTGACGTGGCAGCGAATCGCGTCCGGGCTGTTCCAACCGCTCGGACTGAAACTTCGCGAGGGCAACATCTACGTTTGCTGTCGCGATCAGATCGTGCGCCTGAACGACACCAACGGCGACGGCGAGACCGATTACTACGAGTGCTTCAACAACGACCACCAGGTGACGGAACACTTCCACGAATTCGCCATGGGTTTGCAAGCCGACGCGGACGGCAACTTCTATTACGCCAAGAGCGGCCGGCACGCACTGCCCGCACTGGTGCCGCATCACGGCACGCTGCTCAAGGTGAGCAAGGACGGCGCGACGACGGAGATCCTCGCCACCGGGTTCCGGGCCGCGAACGGCGTCTGTCTCAACCCGGACGGCACGTTCTTCGTCACCGATCAAGAAGGCTTCTGGACGCCGAAGAACCGAATCAACCTCGTCGAGCGGGGCGGCTTCTACGGCAACATCTGGGGCTACACGGACATCACCGACACGTCCGATTCCGCGATGAAACAGCCGCTCTGCTGGATCACCAACGACTTCGACCGCTCGCCGGCCGAGTTGCTCTGGGTGACTAGCGACAAGTGGGGACGGCTCGAAGGGTCACTGCTGAACATCTCCTACGGGCACGGCAAAATCTTCGTCGTGCCGCACGAGACGTTGAACGGCCAAGTCCAAGGCGGGATGTGCGCCCTGCCGCTCCCGCCGTTCCCGACCGGAATCTCGCGGGGCCGATTCCACCCGACCGACGGACAACTCTACACCTGCGGCATGTTCGCGTGGGCCGGCAATCAGACCCAGCCCGGCGGATTCTACCGCGTTCGCTACACCGGCAAGCCAGCGGACCTGCCGGTCGGATTGAAGGCGAAGTCGGGCAGTGTGGAAGTGACCTTCACCGACACGATCGACCCGGCGAACGCGGCGGACGTCAAGAATTACGAGATCAAGGTCTGGGGCCTAACGCGGAGCCAGAACTACGGATCGAAGCACAACGATGAGCAGTCGTTGCCGGTCACGAAAGCCTCACCGCTCGCCGACGGGAAAACGGTGCGTCTCGAAATCGCGGGCCTGACACCGACCTGGGGCATGGAGATCAAGTATCGTCTGAAAGGCACCGACGGTCGCGCGATCGTCGGCGTCATTCACAACACGATTCATGCCTTCGACGGACCAGCCAAACCAACAACGAAATCGAAACCCGTGAAGGTCTTCATCCTCGCCGGCCAGTCGAACATGGAAGGGCAAGCGGTCGCGGACCTGGATGGCAAGGACTACAACGATGGCAAGGGGACGCTGAACTTTCTGCTGCGCGATCCCGACAAGGGCTCACTATTCCGGCACCTGAAGAAGCCAGACGGAACGTGGGCGGTTCGACGGGACGTGTGGTGCCGATATAAGCGCGAGCACGGCCCGTTGCTCGCGGGGCCGCTGACGATGGGCTTCAGCGTCTACGGCGACAAACACCACTTCGGTCCCGAGTTGCAGTTTGGCCACGTGCTGGGCGATCACTTCGAGAATCAGGTCTTGCTGATCAAGACCGCATGGGGTGGCAAGAGTCTCTTCAAAGACTTCCGCCCTCCGTCGTCAGGCGGCGAGGTCGGGCCGTACTACACCAAGATGATTGCGGAGATTCGCGAAGCTCTCGCCAACCTCAAACGGGACTTCCCCGGCTACAACGACCGCGGCTACGAGCTGGCGGGCTTCGTTTGGTATCAAGGCTGGAACTACGGTGTCGATCCGAAGCACGCGGTGCCGGAGTACGAGCAGAATCTCGTCAACCTGATCAACGACGTTCGCAAGGAATTCAAAGCCCCGAAGTTGCCGATCGTCATCGGCGAGCTGACCGGCCCCTGGGTTGACGCGCCCGGCGAATGGGCGACGCTACGAACCGCTCAGCGAAAGGCGGCCGAGCGCCCCGAGTTCAAAGGGTCAGTGATGTTCGTCGAGACGCACGATTTCGTTCGCAAGCCCGAAGATTCTCCGAATCCTGGCCACGGGCATCACGAGTTCGGCAACGCGGAGACCTACTTCCTTGTCGGCGATGCCTTGGGCAATGGGATGAAGACTCTGCTCGCTCCACCGCCGCCCGCAGCACCCGCCGAGCTTCCGCAGCCTACATCCCGCTCAGTGCAAGAGATCGAAGGCTGCACCGGCCGCGTAGACGACCGGTTGCGGGGCGACGCGCCCGACGCGGTGCTCGGCGCGCGAGCACTCGGCTTTGAAGACGTCGTAAAGATCTCAGCCAAGTTGGCGAAGCGAGGCCCCTGACAGAATACTATGCTGACAATCCGGCCTTTATCGCCGCTCAGCCGACGACGGGAGTAATCCATGAAAATCACTCGCATCTTTGCTCATCGCGTGGAACTACCGCTTCACGAGGGGAGCTACAAGTGGTCTGGCGGCAAGTCTGTTTCGGTGTTCGACAGCACGATTGTTGGAGTTGAAACGGACACCGGCGCCATTGGGTACGGCGAGGTCTGTCCACTGGGGCCGTTTTATCTGCCGGCCTACGCCGACGGTGTACGTTCGGGACTCCGCGAACTCGCACCCCATCTCATCGGCTTCGATCCGCGCGAGTTGGCGAAGCTAAATCAGCGGATGGACGCGGCGCTCAAGGGTCATCCGTATGTGAAATCGGGAATCGATATCGCGTGCTGGGACATCCTGGGCAAAGCGACCGGCTTGCCTGTCTGTGTGCTGATGGGCGGCCGCTTCGGCGAAAGCGTGCGGCTGTATCGAGCCATCTCGCAGGAGTCGCCGGAAGAGATGGCGAAGAAGGTCGCGGCCTATCGCGCCGAAGGCTACACCCGGTTTCAGCTCAAGGTCGGCGGCGATCCCGATACGGACATCGAGCGCATTCGCGCGGTGCGAGCCATGTTGCAACCGACCGATCGCCTCGTTGCGGACGCCAACACCGGCTGGACGCAGCACGAAGCGATGCGCGTGGTGCGCGCCGTGCGCGACGTTGACGTTTACATCGAACAGCCGTGCCTCAGCTACGAGGAGTGCCTTGCGGTGCGACGACACTGCGATCATCCGTTCGTGCTGGATGAGAACGTCGACAGTCTCGACATGCTGCTGCGAGCGAAGGCCGATCTGGCGATGGATGTGGTCAACCTGAAAATCAGCAAGCTCGGTGGCCTGACCAAGACGAAGCAGGCTCGCGACCTTTGTGTGAGCATGGGGATCGCCATGACGCTGGAAGACAGTTGGGGCGGCGACATCACCACCGCCGCAATCGCGCACCTGGCCCACAGCACGCCCGAGGAATTCCGGTTCACCAGCACGGACTTCAACAGCTACGTCACGGTGAGCACGGCGGAAGGTGCGCCGCAACGCGAGCACGGCTTCATGTCCGCTAGCACCACGCCGGGGTTGGGCATCACGCCGAGAATGCACGTGCTCGGCAATCGTGTCGTTGAAATCTCTTGAGCCTGCAGGGCAACTCGAACGAGAAATGTTATTTCACTCGCCTTTGATCTCGAATTGGAAACACAACGATGAACTCACACTGGATCGGCGTCTTTCCCGCCGTCACCACTCAGCTCGAGCAAGATCAGTCGCTCAACCTGCCCGCGACCGCACGGCATCTTGAAGTGCTCATCGACAGCGGCGTGAGCGGGTTGATCATGTGCGGCTCGCTGGGCGAAAACCAGACGCTGGCGCCTGAAGAAAAGCGTGCCGTCGTTCGCAGCGCTGTCGAAACGGCGCGCGGTCGTGTGCCTGTGCTGAGCGGAGTGGCCGAATCCAGCACCGCGGCGGCGATTCAGTACCTGCGCGACGTCAAGCAACTCGGCGCCAACGGCGTGATGCTGCTGCCACCGATGAGTTACAAAGGCGATCCGCGCGAGACGGTCGCGTTCTTCCGAGCCGTCGCGGCAACGAGCGACTTGCCGATCATGATTTACAACAACCCCATCAGCTACGCGAACGACATTACCCCCGCGATGTTTGCGGAGTTCGCCGACGAGAAGAAGTTCGTCGCGCTCAAGGAAAGCTCAGGCGACCCGCGGCGCATCACCGAACTGCACAACGCCGTCGGCGACCGCTACGCTCTGTTCACCGGCGCGGACGACCTGCTGTTGGAGGCAAGCATCCTGGGCATTGATGGCTGGGTGGCCGGCAGCGGCATCGCCTTTCCTCGCGAAAACCAGTACCTCTGGAACCTGACCCGCGCCGGCCGCTGGGACGAAGCTCGCGAACTCTATCGCTGGTTCCAGCCGCTCCTGAAGCTCGACACACACGTCCACTTCGTCCAATACATCAAGCTTTGCGAACAAGAAACCGGCCTCGGCCTCGAATGGGTCCGCGCCCCGCGTCTGCCCATCACGGGAGAAGAACGCGAACGCGTGCTCAAGATCATCCGCGATGCAATCGAGCGACGGCCGATTCTCACAGCGAATTCACCTGATCGACGCGAGCGAGCATGAAATACATCGCGATGCCGAAACCGCATCGTGCTCCGTGCCCCTGATTGGAGAACCGCCATGAAACTCTTTTGTCTCGCCGCGATGATTTTCGGGTTCTGCGATTCGATCGCTCACGCCCGATGGCAACAGCAGACCATCAGTTCGAAATCGGATTTTCGCGGCCTTTGTGTCGTCAGTGCAAAAGTGGCTTGGGTAAGCGGCACGCAGGGGACGTACGGACGAACCTCAGACGCCGGCAAGACCTGGTCCGTCGGAACAGTGCCGGGCGCGGAGACACTCGATTTCCGCGATGTAGAAGCCTTCGGAGAATCCACCGCATATCTGTTGAGTGCCGGCCCCGGCGAGGCATCCCGAATTTACAAAACTGCTGATGGCGGCAAGACGTGGATTCTTCAGTTCAAGAATCCCGACCGTGAAGCCTTCTTTGATGCCATTGCCTTCTGGGACGACAAGAACGGCGTCGCCCTGAGCGATCCCGTAAACGGCCAATTTCAACTGATTGTCACCGATGACGGCGGAATGAATTGGAAACGGCTATCGGGGGAAAACCTGCCGCCAGCTCTGCCGAACGAGGGCGCCTTCGCTGCCAGCGGCACTTGCCTCGTCACGCACGGCGAGAACGAGGTCTGGTTCTGCACGGGAGGAGCTAAAACGGCGAGGGTCTTTCATTCAGAGAATCGAGGCCAAAACTGGACGGTGAGCGATACGCCGATTCTTGCCGGCACCGGCTCGGCTGGCATTTTTTCCATTGCATTTCGCGATCGGAATCATGGCATGATCGTCGGCGGCGACTATCGCAAACCCAACGACGCCGGCGCAAACGCGGCTGTCACCAGCGACGGCGGCAAGACCTGGACTTTGATCGGGAGACCGTTTCCATTTCGCTCCGCCGTCGCGTGGGCAACAGATCGATGGGTTGCCGTAGGGACATCGGGTTCGGACTTTTCCCAGGACGACGGTGCGACCTGGAAGCCGTTTGACCAAACGAACTACAACTGTGTCGCATTCACCTCGTCTGGTGAAGGCTGGGCCGCCGGCCCCAGCGGCCGAGTTGCGAAGTTTGCCAAGTAGGAAATGGTCCTGGCGCGATCGTGATCACGGCGAGGGGCAAACGGCAACGCATCGTCTGGACCGGTAGTGATAGGGTATCAATACCTCTGGACCGGGGTGCATATCCGTAGCTGCGTCCCAAACGGACGATCGGAGAATCCCCCACGCTTGCCGTGGGGATCGTTAGGTTTGCCCCGTCGCACTACGAGGCCTAACGATCCCCACGGCAAGCGTGGGGGATTTCAGAGAACCGTGTGCAGCGATTTGTGTAGACCGAAACCGAAAAATCTCCACGGCAAGCGTGGAGGATTCGACGCAACAACCGCCGCTACGGATATGCACCCTCTGGACCGGCGAAACGGCTGGGTGGCTGGGGCTGAGTCCGCGAAGCCCCGGCCTGATGGGAGTCCGCAGCGGTGTTGCCGCCGCCGCACGAAGTGGGCATGACGTAATCAGCAGTTGATCCATTCAGGAGGAATCTTCTCGGGAATCAGCGGGAGGTCCGTGATGCCCTCGAACCATAGGGCACTGGACCATCGCCAGTCGCGCGCCCGTGGGACCAGGCCGCGGCGCACGGGATTCAGGTGGATATAGTCGATCATGCCCAGCAGCGTTTTCGGTTGCGTAATGTTTCGATTCCCAGCCGCCACCCGATTGCCAGAACAGCCGTTCGATTCGCTTGCCGCGTGTTCGCGTAATCCGTGGCAGCCATTCGGGTGCGTTGTCGATCAGGTGGCGAATGGCTTTGCGGCCCACTGGCTCCTTGATCGCCTGCCGGATATCTTCGACGGAGTGGCTGGAGCGTCGGGGGTAGACGATGAGGTGAACATGAAAGTGAGTTCATGAGCATCGCCCGGCACATTGAATGTGTGACGCCGGTGCTTACGTTTGCGATAATCCATCCCGGCGAGCGTCGCCGCGCACCCGCTCGCTCACAACAAGCTCCGTGTGCAAATCGTCGGGCGTGTTGGGTATCGTGGACGTGAGCCGGCAGACGACGGCCGGGCTTCGAAGACGCAGCGCCAGTCACCCAGCCGCGACGAAAAAGGAAAGCTAATGAAAGCCAACGAAGCCAAACTGCTCGACTTCCTCAAGAAGTCGCCTCAGTTTGTCATCCCGATCTACCAACGCACCTATTCGTGGCACGAGAAGGAATGCCAGCAGTTGTGGGACGACATCGTGCGCACCGGCGGCAATGACGCCATCTCGGTGCATTTCGTCGGCTCGATCGTTTACATCGACAAGGCGGACTCCAACCAGACCACTTGGGAGCCGTTGCTTGTGATCGACGGACAGCAACGCCTGACCACTGTGACATTGCTCATCGCCGCCCTCGCCAAGGCGGTCGGCGAGAGCGAGCCCGTGGACGGCTTCTCCCAGCGCAAGCTGCGCAACTATTACCTGCTCAATCCCGAGGAGTCGGGCGAGCGGTACCACAAGCTGCTCTTGTCGCAAACTGATAAGGCCTCGCTCACGGCCGTCGTCGGAGATACCGAACAGCCCAAGGAATACTCGCTACGGGTAACGCAGAACTTTCAGCTTTTCGAGAAGTTAATCGCCGGGTGCAACGGCGACTTCGTGGCGGTGTGCAAGGGACTTGCGAAGCTCATGATGGTGGACATCAAACTCAAGCGCGATAAAGACAACCCGCAGCTCATCTTCGAGAGCATGAACTCCACCGGTCGCAAACTTAGCCAGGCGGACCTTATCCGCAACTTCATCCTGATGGGGCTGGAGCCGCATTTGCAGACGCGGCTCTACGAACAGTTCTGGCGACCCATGGAGGTGGAATTCGGGCAGGAGGCCTACGGCACACATTTCGACAGTTTTATCCGGCACTACCTGACGGTGAAGACCGGCGAGATTCCGAACGTGGGCGAAGTGTACGAGGCGTTCAAAGCCCACGCCCGTTCGCCCGTGGCGGCAAAGGCCGGGGTGGAAGCGCTGGTCAAGGATATCCGCAACTTCGCTCGCTACTTCTGCGCCATGGCGCTCGGGACTGGGACCGACGCGGACCTCAAGCTCGCCTTCCATGACCTGCGCGAGTTGAAGGTTGACGTGGCCTATCCCTTCCTGCTCGAGCTGTACCACGACTACTCCGCCGGGATGCTGCCCGGGCCGGACTTCGTGGCGGCGGTGCGGCTGGTCGAGTCATATGTGTTCCGCCGCGCCATCTGTGCCATCCCGACCAACTCGATGAACAAGACCTTCGCCACGTTCACGAAGGTGCTCAAAAAGGATCGCTACCTTGAGAGCATCCAAGCCAACTTCCTTCTCTTGCCGTCGTATCGCGGCTTCCCGACCGACGAGGAGTTCCGGCGCGACCTGCACACCCGCGACCTCTACAACTTCCGCAGCCGCAGCTATTGGCTGCGCCGGCTGGAGAACCACGGGCGTAGGGAGCGCGTGACGGTTGGCGAATACACCATCGAGCACATTCTGCCGCAGAACGAGAACCTCTCCGCCGCGTGGAAGAAGTCGCTCGGCCCGGAATGGGAGCGCGTACAGCGAATGTGGCTTCACACGCTCGGGAACCTAACCCTCACCGCCTACAACTCGGAATACAGCGACCGAACCTTCACCGAGAAACGCGACATGCCCGACAAACCCGAGCTCGGCTTTAAGGTAAGCCCGCTCAAGCTCAATCAGGGCCTCGGCCAGCTCGACCAGTGGAACGAAGATGCGATCAAATCGAGAGCGGGCCGCCTCGCCGACATAGCACTCAACGTCTGGACCGCGCCCAAACTGGCGGATGACGTGCTGGCGGCCTACCGTCCCAAGGCCACTCTGGCTACCGGCTACAGCATCGACGACCACCCGCACCTGCTCACTCCCAAGCTGCGCGAGGTGTTCCAGGCGTTCCGAAAGGAGGTGCTGGCCCTCGACCCGTGTGTGACCGAGGAATTCCTCAAGCTGTACGTCGCGTACAAGGCAGAAACCAACTTCGTGGATGTGGTGCCGCAGACCAAGCGGCTGCGGCTTTCGCTGAACATGGCCTTCCCTGAGATCAACGACCCCAAGGGCCTCTGCAAGGATGTCACTGGTCTTGGCCGCTGGGGCAACGGCGATGTGGAGGTCGGCTTGGCAGCGCTCGATGAGTTGCCCAACGTGATGGGGCTCGTTCGACAGTCGTTCGAGCGGCAGATGGAGTCGGGGGTGGATACGTGATCGCCATCCCGCCGTTCGGCACGCGGGCGAACAAAGGCGGCTGGGTGGCTGTGGCGGAGTGGGACTCAGCCCCAGCCACCCCGCCGAAAAATCTGCTGCGCGGCCGGCGAACCTCGGAGCGCCAGTCGGGTCCAGTAGGACGGGGAAGGCTCTGTCCTCAGCAACTGGGAGGTGAAATGTCAACGATCCACGACGTCATCCGCAGTGCGGAGCGGCACGCGGCCGAAATGCAGCGAGTGATCGGTGCTTCGGGTGTTCAGGACATCATCCGGAGGGCTACCGAGGTGCAGCGAATATTCCAAAACTCCGGCGTTCAGGAGATGTTCCGCAGGGCCGTCGAGGTCCAACGGATGTTCGAGGGATCGGCGCTTCAGGACCTCATCGGCAATGCGGAGAGGCACGCGGCGTTCGTGCAGTCCGCCATAGACAACGTCGAGTGCGCCAAGTCGGGCATCGAAAGGACGCGCAGATTCGCCGAGATCTGCATCCAGCTCAAGTGGCCGCCGCCTTGGCACATGCCCGCCAGGGTAATCGACCGGATCACGGTCGCCTACCAGGCCGGCAAGCTCACCCCGGAAGAGACTGCGAAGATCTTCGCTTCGTTTTACACGCCGGAGCGGATCAGGGAATTCGGTCAGCGGTGGGCGGGCTACGGCTGGCTGGCGCATCGGATGACGATCTTGAACGAGGCGCTGGAGAACCACATCGACGGCCGGCACTACAGCGCGGTCTGCCTGCTCCTGCCGCAGATCGAAGGGGTGCTACGGGATGCCCTTGGGGCGAAGCCGAATCGAACGAACAGCGTGGGCATTATCCGCGGCTACCAGCTGGCTACCGCGGCGGGGCGGTTCTTCGCCGACGTGGTGATGGAGACCTTCGACCCCGATTCGGCCGCGCCAATCCCCGAACTGTCCCGGCACGCGATCCTGCACGGGAAAGCCACTGACTACGGCACGTTGACGCACTCGCTGAAGGTCATCCTGATCGCGGACATCATCCTGAGTAGTATCGATGAGAACCGGACCCAGCCGGCAGAGGACGAGCCCCGGGAGCAGGCCGAAGACGCCGCGCACGATTAACTGTGTCTGGCCGCTCGACTAAAGATCCGGCTGGGTGGCTGTGGCGGAGTCGGCGAGACCACGGCTGCGACTAGGGAACATACAACCGACCCGCGCCGCGCAAGTTGTCGAGATCCATCAGGAATTCAAGCAGTTGCACGGCAGCTCGTTCCGCGTAGTCGCGGTCTCTCATCAGCCTGTCGGGATCGGCGATCGTCAGCACCGGGAGACTCTGAGGCGTGCCCAGCCGGTTGATGGCGGCTTCCAGCGAGTTGTCTCATCTTTGCGTCTCCGCAAGAGCCTGATGCGTTCTCACCAGAATGGCCAGAACTTCCGCCGCGTGCGGATGGTCACGCGGCAGCGACGATGATCAATCCATGACTGCAACTCCGCACACCACAGGCCGCGCTGGCCCAGCAGCGGAAGACGTGGGGCGCGGGCCATCGCGCTCGGACACACGCCGATGCCGGAATCGAGTTCCATGCAAAACGGCGGTGCGTCTTCAAACTCGTCGCGCTGGCCCGCCCGGTTGCGATGCAGCCAGACGTTGGCGGCGCGAAGCGGAACGCGCTCGCCGTGCGGATTGATGTGGCCCAACTCGCGCAGGTGCTCGGTCCGCAGTCCGGCCCACTGAATGAGATGGTCCTCGCGCATCAAGAAGTTGTGCGTGAATCCGATGTCGAGCACGGCCGGGAAGCGCGGCGTGTTGGGATCGAAAGTTCGAAGGCCCTGGGGGCAGACACTGACCCACAGAACGATCTGGAAGGAATGAACAGGGACAACGCGGCCACGGACTGTGACGCGAGTCTGCTCCTGGAAGTACGGCAGGTCTCGGATGATGGTCGCCACGGCAGGCGTCCTTGCCAGGGATAGCGGTCAAAACTCCGGTGTAAGGCATTCCACGTCTTCGTCGGCCGCGTCCGGCATGACGCAACGCACCACGAACTGGTCGTGCGTGAGGCTGCGGCGGAAGCACTCCTCGTACAGGTCGATCTGTTTTCTTGCGAACCCCACCCGCTCATCCCCGTGGTACGCGACCCACCAGCCGAGGCGGTCCTTCAGCAACTCCGGTAGGTCCCCGTAAAACGCCTGCTGCGACTTCGCAATCATCGGCGTAATGCTGCAGATGTGGCCGTCCGTCGGCTCGGTGGTCGCGAGCGGCTCCGAACTCGACGCCGATTGATCTGGTCCAGACTGCATCGCGGACGACATGGGCGGCTCCTCAGTAACAAGCACGATTGACGGCAAACGCACCTGCAATTATCGACTGGGCGGCCAACAGCATCAAGCAGAGTTCGTTGGCGTCCTTGCCAGCGTTCGCGGCTAGACCGATTGCCCGTGACGAGGACGATTTCGTGCTGCTGGCAGAGTTCCCAGAGTTCGGTGTCCGGTGTGTCGTGTGGAATCCCCAACCGTTCGAACGATTCAATCTCGCAGGACTGCTCCGCCCAGATGTCGCCCCACTCAGGCGAAGTCCACACGTTGATGAGCAGTTGAAGATGCACTTCCACATTGTGATCAGCCATGATCTTGGGCATTGCGCACCTCGCCCGACCGACGCTGACGAATCTGCTCCAAGCGACGCTGGGCGGCTTCGCGACATCTCTCGACCTTCGCCTGCACGTCGGCTGGATACTGGTAACTGTGATGCCGCTCCAGAATACGCTGATAGTCGGCATCGACCTGCTCACGGTGCTGTTCGATGTAATCGATGGCGGCCTGCACGTCGCGCGACGAAAGCCGGAATAACGCTGCGATGCGGTCGCGCGGCCAGCCGTGCTTCAGGTAGTCCATCACGTCGTAGACCGTAATTCGAGTGCCAGCGAACTCCGGACCGCGCCCGCGATTTATGATCGCGGCTTCGAGCGTCTTGAGTGCCATTGCTGAGTGCTCCAGGAAAGTCCTCCTGCGTATTCTATCGTACCAGTTCAAACAGGGCGACGCTTTGGATTACTTCGCGGGCGTCAGTGCCTGAATGAACTGGGCGATGTGGTCGACTGCTTCTTTTCCTTCGGGCAGCAGCGGGTCGTGCGACTGGAAGACGTGAAACATGCCGGGCCAGATTTCGAGCTTCACGTCGATGCCGTCGGCTTGGGCCTTTTTCGCGACGCGAACACTGTCGTCGCGCAGCATTTCGTGTTCGCCCGCCTGGATCAACAGCGGCGGAAGACCTCGATAGTCGCCGAAGACGGGCGACGC
>Ga0247727_10006373_pt1 | contig 23233 bp, 29 predicted proteins | sample WisWelCaveWW1625_FD_202498 | JGI IMG/M metagenome (GOLD analysis project Ga0247727, IMG submission 202498) | Biofilm microbial communities from Wishing Well Cave, Virginia, United States - WW16-25 | ecosystem: Environmental > Aquatic > Deep subsurface > Groundwater > Cave microbial mat | place...
ATGTCGAGGCCGTTTTGGTTGTAAGCGCTGCCGGATGAATCGTTCACCGCAATGATTTTGGCGCCATGATCAGCGACGAGCAGGAGCGCGGCAATGGATCCGGCGTTGCCGAATCCTTGAATAACGGCGGTGCTATCGGCCAAATTTAAATTCAGCTGCTTTGCCGCTTCTGCGATGACGTACACGCAACCCCGGCCGGTGGCCTCGACACGGCCTTTAGAGCCGCCGATCGCTAGCGGCTTGCCGGTCACGACACCCATCACGCTATGCCCCACGTGCATCGAATACGTGTCCATGATCCAGGCCATGGTTTGCGCGTTGGTGTAAACATCCGGCGCCGGGATGTCACGATCCGGCCCGATGAATCCCACCAGCTCGCTGGCAAACCGGCGCGTCATGCTTTCCAACTCCAGCTCGTTCATCTCTTTCGGGTTGCAAATCACCCCGCCTTTGCCGCCGCCAAAGGGAATTCCGACCACCGCGCACTTCCACGTCATCCAGCTCGCCAGCGCGCGCACTTCGTCGAGCGAGACATTCGGGTGATAGCGAAGACCGCCCTTGGCCGGCCCGCGCGCCGTGTTGTGCTGCACGCGATAGCCGGTAAACATTCGAATCCGGCCGTCGCGCAATTTGGCCGGGAAATTCACCGTCAACTCGCGCTCCGGATATTTGGCGCGATTGCGCACCCCCTCTTCGAGCTGCAAGAGATCGGCGGCGCTGTCAAAAACCTGCATGGCGGCTTGCCACGCATTGTACGTGGAGTTGTTCGCGGAATTCATAGACCTCTCCGTTGTTGGTTAGTAACTCGTGCAACAGGGTTAAACCGTAAACAAAAAGCCCCGAAAAAGTGCCTATCAAATTTTAAAAACGCTGGCAACACGTTCGGGGTGATTCACTGAGCCCAGGATGGCAAGACATGAAGGTCAATTTGAAAAATCGGCACAATGAACAGATACAAAATTATCGCGACCAAAACAACGCCAATGAGATTTAGCCAAATGCCGGCGCGCGCCATTTGCGGCACCGTCACGTAGCCGGAGGCGAACACAATGGCATTGGGCGGCGTGGAAACGGGCAACATAAAACCGGAAGAAGCCGCTAGCACTGCCGGGATCATCAAAAAATATGGATGCAGTTGCAGGGCCAGCGCCGTCGCCGCCATAATCGGCATGAGAATCGTAGCGGTGGCCGTGTTCGAGGTCAATTCCGAAAGAAGTGTGACCAAAAGGCAAATGACGGCAATGAGCACCGGCGTTGGCAAAGCGCCGAGTAAAGCCAACCGATCTCCCAGCCAAGCCGAGAGGCCGGTGGCTTTGAAGCCGGCGGATATGGCGATTCCCCCGCCAAAGAGCAAGAGAACACCCCATGGAATTTTCATGGCCGTGGCCCAATCCAACAAAAATTCGCCCCCGCCCTTCCATTGCAGGCCTTTGAAGGAAAGGCGGGGTAAACTCACGGGAATAAGAAACAGCGCGGTGCCGGCTATCATTGCCACCGTGGCATCAGAAACTTTGTCTTCGAGGCCGAGCCGGCTCGCCCATCCGGGAATCGTCACGAAATCGAGTTTTAAATCCACGCGGAAAATCCACGCGAATATGGCGGCTAGGAAAATGGCCAGCACCCCGCGTTCTCCAGCCGACATGCGGCCGAGCTTGTTGATTTCGTCGTCAATAAAATCGCGCCCGTGCAAAAACAAATCGCTGGGAACCGGAAAAATAAATCGCGTCAAGAGCAGCCAGGCAATCGGCAAAAATATCACGATCAACGGCAAGCCGAACCCCAACCAATGCAAAAAATCAACCGGCGGCGCCTCAGGAAAAAGTTTATGCGCGTTGCTGGCAAAAATAAGATTGGGCGGGGTGCCGATCAACGTGCCCATGCCGCCGATGCTGGAGGCGTAGGCAATGGCCAGCATCATGCAGGTGCGAAAGTTGCTGGTTGCTGGTCGCTCGTTGCCTTTTGTCTTTTGCTTTTTGCCATTTGCAATTTGCCCCCTGCCCTGCTCCGGCGCTAATTGCAGAATCACTGCCAAAGCAATCGGGTACATCATCATCGTCGTCGCCGTGTTCGAGATCCACATCGAAATGAAGCCGGTGGCGCACATGAAGCCGAGCACGAGCCGCCGCGGGCTGGCGCCAATCAGGCGCACGATGTGCAGCGCCAAGCGCCGGTGCAAATTCCATTTCTGCATCGCCATGGCGATAAAAAATCCGCCGAGAAAAAGAAAGATGTTTTCATCGCCGTAGTTGCGCGTCACCTCGGCCATCGGCAAAATGCCGAGCAACGGATAAAGGCACATCGGCAACAGCGCCGTCGCCGGAATCGGGATTGCCTCAGTGATCCACCAGAACGCCATGAGTCCGCTCGTCGCCAGCAAACGGCGGCCGCCCTCGCTCAGGCCGGGCGTTAACGCTGGCCAGAGCAGCAAAAGAAAAAGCGGCAAGCCAAGCAGCAACCCGATCTTGCGTCGCAGCGAAAATTCCGGCCCGGCCGCATCGTAGCCGGAATCGGTGTTGTGAGTCGAACGCAGCTCAGATGGCATGAAAGATGATGTTCGTAGGGAGTTCGCGCTGTTTTTGATGAGATGGAAGCGTTTACAAAGCAAAGGTTCAGAAAACGCTACTGGACATTTACCTTGCAAAACAAATGTCAAAACATTATATTGAATCAGAAAACTAAAATATCGAGGCTTGCAATGGAATACACGGTTCTCATTCAACCCAAGCGCAGCGGCTTTATTGCAACAATTCCTGTCTTGCCAGAATGCCGCGCTCAAGGCAAAACCGAGCAAGAGGCGCTCGACAAAGTTCGCGCCTGCGCCCAAGAGGTGTTGACGAAGAGCAAATTCGTCACGATCAACCTGCCTGAAAACGGCCACAATGCGGATGATCCGTGGCTGGCGATGGCCGGCATGTGGCGTGATGATCCGACGTGGGATGAGTATCACCGTCTGATCAAAAAGTATCGCAAGCGGCCGCCAGACGACCATCAGAAGAATGATGCGTGGCTCACAATGGCCGGCAAATGGGCGAACGATCCGACATTTGACGACTTTCAAAAAATCGTAGAGAAGTTTCGCAAACGGCCAAGGCTGCGAAAGACGACCAGAAAAATATTTCGTTAAACTTTTTGTATTGCTCCTCGGGCACTATATCTAACCCTTTCGCCACCGAAGAGTTCTTTAATCTTTTCAACTTCTGCTTCTGTCGCCTCCACACCTACAACATCCACCAATGAAGAGAGGAAAACGATTTTGCCATATTTCCGCAGTTTTTCAATGTCCTTTGGGTCTTTCGTCTTAACCAAGATTCTTGCCATGATGAAACTCCTCTCGCTCTACGGGTAATCCGGCAAGTACTTGACGAAATGGAGGGTCGCTTTCACCGCATCGTAAAACGCCTTATCAGCAGTCCAAAATTCACAACCATGAAGTTCGGCAATTGCGGCATACAGAGAATCGTAAATTTTCGGTTGGTTAAATTGTCGAGCAATTGCTCGGGCCCGAGTGACCATATCTGGATGCGCAACGAATTGCACGCCAATGACGGCAAGCCGAGTAATAGCCTCATCCGCCTCCGCTACTGTTAATTTTCCGGAATACAATAACCATTGCAGTACGCTTTCGGTCTCGTACTCGAACATCGGTGGTGCAACGAGATTAATTCCCGCACTGATTGAATCCCGCAAGAATCGCCGCGCCTTTTTTCGCCAAGGTTCACCCTTTACTACCCACTTGACGGCAACACTCGCGTCTACGCATCTTTCCGGCATATTTGAGCTATCCTTTCATCACGCAACCGCCTAACGATTTCCGCTGCATCAGTTTCACCTTGAGCATCATCCTCAATGTTCTCAACTTCTGCCAACAATTCGTTTGCCAGTCGCAGCCGAAGCTGTCGAATTCGTTCTTTTTCTTGATTGTCATCTGTGACTAAGGGTAACGCATGACTCAAACGCTCGGAAATGTACTTTAGCAATTGCACAAGCTCCTGCAGTGCAAGTTGCCCTATCAATTGTTCCACCTGTTCTAAGGTCATTCTTTGATACATTTTTTACCTCCGTTTGCTTCCATAATCCGCAACACCGGCGAATTATCGGCATAAACCTGCCATTCCGCGATAAGGCCATACCTAACGACCGCCAGCCACGCTGCCGGTATTTCCCATTTGTTCTCTTCCAACAACTTGCCATCGACACAATACGTTCCGCGCGCTGTTCCGAAGAGTGCAACCATATTACCTTCGTGAAAAGCCTTTGTGATGGAAATTTCGTAATCAGGAAACCAGGCAAAATATCCTTTCCATCCGGCGCGCATCGTCTCGCGTCCGTGAATCACATTGCCGAGCGAATCCACGAACACGTGGTCTTCCGGCATGAGCTCACACAAGCCGGCAACATCGTGCGCGTTGATTTTCGCAACGAAGGCGAGGACAAGATCACAGGGAACGTTGGCACGCATAAGCTCAATGCTTGCTAATAATCTTGATGGATGTATCCTTGTAGCCTCACGGTTTTAAGCACGTGAACCGAAGGGTAGCCTACTCTAACAAAGAAAAATACCGCCTTCGGATCGTTTTTTCTGTTCCGTCCTTCCTTTGCAGCTTCTGCTACGGTTTTGCCATAAAAAACCTCTCCCGTTTGTGGGTCAACGGCAGCGATATAACCTGATCTTTCTGAATCTTTAGAGCCAACTAATCTGGCTGTAACTTCTTTAGCCTTTGGCGAGAGTTTTAATCTTTCCATTATCTCATCTCCACGTGTTTTTAAGATTTCTTATTCCACGGCCGGCGCAAGCTCCGTCGAAATGCCTCTTTTCCCGCTCAACACTTGATACCAGCGAAAGATCGAGTTGGCAAACACAATCACGGCGCAGACCATGATGATCGCCATCAGCGCGGCATTGAGATAGCCTTGAAACGCCTTGTCCGGATTTTGCGTCATGGGCAAAAAATTGTCGGTGATGTTTTTCCAACCGGCGACCAGCGTCGTGGTGCCGACGAACGACAATGGCACGACAGTGACCCACGCGTAACGCACTTTACCGGAGTTGATGATGATGGTGGTACCGACGGCCAAAGCGATGGCGGCGAGCAGTTGGTTGGCGACGCCGAACATCGGCCAAATTTGGCTGATGCTGCCGGTGTAAATAAAATAGGCCCAGGCCACACAAACGAGCGCGCTGGAGATCACGGTTCCGGGCATCCAATTTGCGCGCTCCAACGGCTGGTAAAATTTGCCGAGAAATTCTTGCACGAGAAAGCGCGCGACACGGGTGCCGGTGTCGATCGTCGTTAGAATGAACAGCGCTTCGAACATAATGGCGAAATGATACCAGTAGGCCATCAAGCCTTTCATGCCGGGCAGCGCCGTGAAGATTTGCGCCATGCCGACCGCCAACGAGACGGCGCCGCCGGTGCGGCCAGCCACCGATTCACCCACTTCCCTTTCCAGCTCGGGCAGGTTGACGACTGACAAACCGAGTTGCGCGAATTTTTCAACGGGCACGTTGATGGCAAAATAATCCGCCGGAAAAAGCGCCGTCGACGCAATGAGCGCGGTGACGCCGACCAGGCTTTCGATCAACATCGCACCGTAGCCAATCGGCCGTGCGTGCGTTTCTTTGTCGATCATCTTCGGCGTGGTACCGGAGCCGATGAGCGCGTGAAAGCCGGAAATCGCACCGCAGGCGATGGTGATGAAAACGAATGGATAGAGCTTGCCGGGAACGATCGGCCCGCCGCCGGCAACGAACTCGGTGAAGGCCGGCATTTTCAACTCCGGATGCACCACGATGATGCCGATAACGAGAAACGCGATGGTGCCGATTTTCATGTACGAGCTTAAATAATCGCGCGGGCAGAGCAGCATCCACACCGGCAAAATCGAAGCGATGAAACCGTACAACGCAATGGCAAGGGTAATTTGATTTTTGGGGAGCGTAAAAAAAGAAGCGAGCGCTGAGTCCGGAATGAAGCGGCCGGCGACGACGGCGAGAATGAGCAGCACCACGCCGATGGCCGAGGCTTCCGCGATTTTGCCTTTGCGGAAGCGATACATGTAAAGACCCATGAACAACGCGATGGGGATGGTCATCGCAATCGTGAACGTGCCCCACGAGCTGTCGTGTAGCGCATTGACCACCGCGAGGCCGAGGCCGGCGAGCGCCATAACGATGATGAAGAGAATGGCAATCGCGGCGACGACGCCGGTGACGGGACTGATTTCATTGCGCGCCATCTCCGCGAGCGATTTGCCGCCGCGGCGAATGGAGGAAGAAAGAATGATGAAATCATGCACCGCGCCGCCGATGCACACACCGACGACGAGCCAAAGCAAGCCGGGGAGAAAACCGAACTGTGCCGCCAACACCGGCCCAATAAGTGGACCCGCGCCAGTGATCGCTGCGAAATGATGGCCGAAGAGCACCCACTTGTTGGTAGGCACGTAGTTTTGGCCGTCATTCATCGTGTGCGCCGGTGTGATGCGCTTGTCATCCAGCGCCAGGACTTTGGCCGCGATAAACGCGCTGTAGTAGCGATAAGCAATGGCGTAAATGGCAAGTGCGCCGATGATGAGGGGAAGAGCGTTTACGGTCATAATCAACTTATGGATTTGACTTATTTTTGCAGCGGCCGCAAGATCAGCGTTGCGGTGTCGGGTTCGACGGTGAAACGGTATTGGCGGAGAAAGTCCATGCCGATGAGGCCATGAAAACCGAGTTGAGCATCAAGCGGTATCGCAACCACACGCATGTTCACACGCTGAATGAAACCTAACTGGAATGAATCAAGCTGATAAACTGGACAGTCTACTGGATAGTAGGCGCCTTGCAAAACACGCCGGCTACCGATGGCATGCAAGTTTAACAGTTCGGCAACACTTGGCTTAATCATTGAATAAGCCGTGCCTGGATCAAATAGCAACTTGAAAGGCTGATTGTTAAGCCAAGCTGGTATAACAAACAGGCTGTCGTTGCGGAACTGCCCGCTAATTCGCCATGGCGACATCAGGGATTGCTCCTGGGAGGATTACTCCTGGTGCATTTAACGATGGATCACCTGCATAAAAAAAATAATAACGTCGTTTCGGATTCTCTTGAATAAGCCTTTTTCCATAAGCAAAAAGCTCTTCTTCGGTATCGGCCGAAAAAACGACGATTCCCGCCTCGGGTTGATTCCAGCGGGACAATTTGCGTATGTCCATGATGACCCAGCGCCCGTCGTAAAGGCGCTCGACCTCGTCGCAGGTAATGAGATCTTGCTCTGGCTTCGCGCGCTTTTTCTGCGGTGCGCGAGTTTTGGGTTTTGTTTGTGCAATTGCAGTTTTCATTTCAACTCCTTCTTAAACACCAATGTCGCCGTATCCGGTTCGATGGTGAAAGGGAAGCGGTGCAGAAGATCCATCATTTGTTTCCGCCAAAATCCACCTTCGGCGTTTGTTGGGCTTCGGCGGTAGCCTCAAAATAGGGCCGTTGCTGAAAGCCGAACATGCCGGCAAAAATATTCGTCGGGAAGACACGCCTGGTGCTATTGTAATTCTGCACGACTTCGTTGAAACGCTTGCGCTCGACGGCGATGCGGTTTTCGGTGCCTTCCAATTGCGTTTGCAAATCCAGATAATTTTGATTCGCCTTCAGTTCGGGATATTTTTCGACAACCACCATCAACCTTCCCAAAGCAGTGCCGAGATTATCCTGCGCCTGTTGGAATTGTTGAAACGCTTGCGGATTGTTCAAAAGATTGCCGGCGTTGATTTCCGGACGGGTGGCATTGGCGCGGGCTTGAATGACCGCCTCCAAAGTCTCTCGCTCGAAATTGGCGGCGCCCTTCACGGTTTCGACGAGATTCGGAATCAAATCGGCGCGCCGCTGATACTGGTTTTGCACTTGCGCCCAAGCGCTGTTGACGCCTTCATCCAAACCAACCAAGCCGTTGTAGCTGGAGCAACCTCTCCAGCCCAGCAACAATACGACGACACCCACAACAGCAAGAATTTTCATGCTATTGCTCATTTCCAATCCTCCTTACGTTGAGTTACATTCGGTCAATGTATGTAGCCAATTTTTCAATTTGCGCGATGTAATCTTCCATGATCTTCCAAAGCTCTTCACGATACAAGCGGCTGTCTTTGGCCTGGAGGTGAAAAAGCCGCTCCACAAAGCCGCCATCCAAACCCGCCAAGCCGGCGACTTTTTGAAAAATTTCCTGGCGCGCGTTGGGGATGGCTTCGCCTTTCAAAAAGAGCAATGCTTCAAAGAGCGCGGCAAAGGCCGGGATGGTTCGCAACAACAAATCGCGCAAAGCCTCGCGATCGTTTCCCGTTCCCAACAATCCCTGGCGCAGGTGCAAGAGTTTGCCTTTCAGCTCGCGCTCCAACTGCAACCGCAAATTTTGCGGAGAAATTTCCAAATCGGCGAGCGCATCATGGCCGAACACGGCACGATGGCGCAGCTTCATGTCGAGAAACTCGATGGGAAAGCTGTCGAGCGAGGCTTGAATATAATCGCGGGTGAGCGCCAAAGGAACGGCAACGCCAGCCGGCCGCCATTTTTCGGTGATCTCAACGGCTTCGCGCAATTTGGCCATGCCGGGCGCCGTCACCATCACCAGAAAATTGAGGTCGGATTTTCCGGGCACGTACTCACCGCGCGCCGCGCTGCCATACAGGATGATCGCTTCAAGCTCACGGCCAAACGCAGTTTGCCAATCCGTAACGTATTCTTTAAAAATGGTCTCCGGGAATTCCGGATATTTTTTCATGTCTTCCTCCGACCTTGGGAGCGAAGTCGGACTTGGACGTGACGATACTTCACATTTAGTAGCTCCCGCTGTCCAAGTCCGACTTCACTCTGTGTTTTTCAAAAACTTCTCCCCGCGCCGCCGCCGCCACTGCCGCCCCCGCCAAAACCGCCAAATCCACCGCCACCGAAGCCGCCGCCAAAACCGCCGCCGCCCCAATCACGATTGCGGCCGCTGCCGCCGCCAAGGCCGCCGAGAAATAAGAGCGGCCAAAGCGAGCGGGAGCGCGACAATAAAAGTATGATCACAAACAGAACGATGATGCTCAGGGGCGAACCCTTGCCACGCGAGGAGCGCCGGGCCAAATTCGGCCGGACCGCGCCGGTGATCTGCACGCCGGCATCGGCGGCAATCAAGCCGGCAATGACTTGCGTTCCCGCCAGCAGTGCATCACTGTAATCTCTTTGCCGCAGTTTGGGAATGACGTAGGTATCAAGAATCCGGCCGGCGGTGATGTCCGGCATGATGCCTTCAAGTCCATAGCCCGTGACGATGCGGACGCGTCTCCGCTCACCCAGCGCCAAAAAGAGCAGAACGCCGTTGTCTTTGCCCTTTTTGCCAATGCCCCATTTTTCAAACAACCGGTGCGTATAGTCGAAATCATCTTCATCGCCGAGCGATTGCAGTGTGACGACAGCCAACTGCGCGCCGGCCTTTTCCTCCAGCTCGCGGCCGATGGCTTCGATTTGTGCGGTAGCGTTTGGGTCAACCACCTGCGCAAAATCGTTGAGATAGCCGCGCGGTTCGGGAAAGTCTTGCGCAAAGGCGATCGCATGCAGCAGATACGAAACAATAAATCCGGCGGCGATCCCTAAACCTGTTGGTCTCTTTTTTTTCTGTGCCACTTCCATCCGAAAAGTAATGTTCCCAATTTTCTCGACCACTGACGTTTTGACGCCCAGCGCCGCAAGCGATTGTTGTCGTGACGTTTGTGCTCGTAGCTTTCGCGCTCAATTTGCACCGGTGTAAAATTGAATCGCGAGACGGTTTCCCGCCGCGCCTGCAGCCGATCTTCTTCGGCAAGCAGCTCGTTCTCAGTGCATAGGCCGCGTTTGATTAAAACGTTGATCAAAGCTTCCATCGAAACCCGGGCGACCGTATTGGCACCGGTCTCCGCAAAATCGGCGGCGGGTGGTGGCGCCGCGGCGCCGGTTCTCACCGCATTGAATCCTAAAATATTCTCATATTCACCTTCAAGCCGTCGGGGAATGTGCGAGTCGTCAGTCATGGCTTCTCCTAAGTTTATGTTGCTGGTAAAACTCCGGGCGACCTCCGCTGCCGGATTGTCCTCGAGGTGATGAGCTGCAAAAGTAAATTTATATCGTCTTTTTCTCGAAAGGGCAAAGGTCGATAATCACGCATTTGCTGCACTGCGGCCGCCGTGCCTGGCAGGTGTAACGGCCGTGCCATTGCAACAGAACCGTTCCCCGCGTGTAGTGCGCCGGCGGCAAAACGTTGCGCACATCCATTTCGATTTTGTCCGGATCAGATTGTTGCGAAAAATAGAGTCGCTCGGTCGACAGCCGTTTCACGTGCGTATCCACCGCCACGGTTTGTTGCCCAAAAGCGTGCGCCAAAACGACGTTGGCGGTTTTGCGGCCAACGCCGGATAGCGCCACTAAAGCGTCGAGATCAGCAGGAACTTGACCGCCATGTTTCTCGATAAGCTGCTGGCAGCATTTTTGAATTAATCGCGCCTTGTTTTGATAAAAGGTCACGGGGCGAATGTCCTGCTCTAATTTAGCCAACGGCGCGCGGACATAATCTTCGGGTTTGCGATATTTTTTGAAAAGCTTGGCGGTCACTTCATTCACCAATTTATCCGTGCATTGCGCCGCCATGATCGTGGCGATCAGCAATTCCAAGGCGTTGGTGAAATCCAATTCCAAACGCGCCTCCGGATAAGCCTTTTCGAGGCGATCCAGCATGTCGGAAATTTTGGCCGCCGGCCAAGAGCGCGCAGGTTTTGCAGTTTGCTCTTGTCGCGTGGCCTTGCCGGTTTTCTTGACCGGTTTTTTAGATGAAGAGCTCGGCATGGTATCTTCAAATAGATCGAAATTTGGCGAATCTTGTGTCATGAGCAAGCGGTATTGAACTGGTGTTCTCAACTGAAAATTTTACGACACCTCCACCCGAGCATATTTTTCATATTCTTCTTCTGGCATGGTAATCGTCAGTGAAATGTTGGCCATGTCTGCGTCGCCAAGCTTGGAACGCAAATGTTGGTACAGACTCTCGTCGCGGTCAATTTCTGACCAATTCTCAAAACCTCGACGTGCTACCAGAATGATGTGAATGTTTGATCCAATGCCGCTTGGCTTAACTTCCAGCAACGCAAGTTCTATTGAGTGTTGCTGAACCCATTCCAGAATAGCGGCGCGTATTTTATCAAGTAGTTTTAACATAACGCACCTCAAAAGTATTGAGACAAGAAAGTAAGAACTCCGTTTACCGGTTCGAAGAGCGCATGATTAACCAAATCAGCGTCTGCTTGAGTTTTAGTTACCCCTTGATAGCGAAGGTCGATTGACCAACGTTTATGTACGATGTCAAAGTTACGCAACAAGGTCGGGTTTGTGAGAAAGCTATTATTCAATCCGGAACAATAACGTAATAACTCAAGCTCGTGAATTTGAAACATCGTCGGAAGCTGTGTTTCGCCGATGTTTTTACAAATCACTAATTTCAGCGCCACCTCTACCAAAATACCGGCATGAGAAATCGCTCCAGACCATTTTCCAGCCATTCGCAGAGCATCATATTCATCCTTACGCTCATTGTAAGCGTCTCGCAGAGTGGCTGCATCCTGTTGAATGAATTTGATCGCCATAGCAATTCCCTCCTCGTTAGCTTTAAAGCTTATTCACTACCCTGTACAATCTATCTACATCAAATTCAACAAGACTAAAACACGCTCACCCTGACATACTTCTGCGGATGCTTCTTGATGTCTTCGATCAGCGTGTTCAAATTCTGCGTGGCTGCCGTAAGGCTATCATACAAACCGCGCTCGTAGATGAGCGCGCCGAGCGTACCCTGCCGGTCTTCGATGGCTTTGCTCACGCCGTTGAGCCGCGTCGTGGTGGCGGCAAGATCGCGCGAGGCCGCCTCGAGGCGCGCCGAAGTGCTGGCCAAATTCGTCAGCGCCGAATCGATGTTGCTGCTGTTGTGATTGAATAAAATCCGGAGATGCTCGGAGCCGGCCTGCAGGTTGGCCATGGTCAAATCGATATTTTTTTGATTCTGCGCCAAAATCTGTTCCAACACATAACTGGTGGCCTGCAGATGGCGCACCGTGGCTTGGATCCGCGTCAGATTGTCGGTGCTGAGCAGCGTGTCCACGGAGGTGCGCAGACGGCCTTCGAGGGTGGAAACCATTGGGCCCAAGGTTTCCAAGCCGCCAACCACCTCGCCATCGACGACTTCGCCTTCCACCAAATAATCCGGCGCATTGCCGGGAACGACGTTGATGATTTTACCGCTGATCAAGCCGCCGCTTTCCAGAAAAAATTTCGAGTCGCGCGGCAGCTTGTGGTCGACGTTCAGAAAAATATGCGCTTCGGCGCGGCCATTTTGAAAAACAATGCGCTCGACGCGGCCGATTTTGATGCCGACCAGATTCACGGCGTCGCCGCGTTTCAGGCCTTGCACCGTTTCAAACGCCACGATCAGCTCATAATTGCGCCAACCGACGGTTTGCTCGCTCAGCCAAACCAAACCGATGACCAGCGTGAGGCTGGCGACAAACAGGACAATGCCAATCGCCGCCTCCATGGTACGAGTTTTCATACTTATTAAATTCCCTCACCAAGTTGCAAACAAGCGCAGTTTACGATTTGCGCTTTTTTCATTTTGCCTTTTTCTTTTTGCTTTTTTCTACAACTGTCCTTCCATGAATTTGCGAATCATTTCGCCGTCGCCTTTGGAGATTTCTTCCGGCGCGCCCACCGCGGCCACTTTGCCCTCGTGAAAAAGCGCGATGCGATCCGAGATGCCGCACGCCAACTTCACGTCGTGGGTGACCACGACGGAAGTGATTTTAAGGTTTTTTTGCAGCCGCGCAATCAGCTCGCCGATGATGATCGCAGTTTTGGGATCGAGACCGGTGGTCGGCTCGTCGTAAAGAATGTAGTCCGGCTTCATGGCAATCGCGCGCGCCAAACCCACGCGCTTGCGCATGCCGCCGCTCAACTCGTCCGGATCGAGCTTTTCCACTCCGGCCAGCTCCACCTGCTCCAAACACTCCGCCACCCGATAATCGATTTCCTTTTCCGTCATTTTGGTGTGCATGCGCAGCGTGAACGCGACGTTTTCTTTCACCGACATCGAATCAAACAGCGCCGCCGATTGAAACAGCACGCCGAAGCGTTTGCGCAGCTCTTGCAGCTCGGAGCGGGAGAGCTTGGGCACGAGCTGGCCGTCCACCCAAATTTCGCCGCGGTCGGGCTTCAAAATGCCGATGATGTGCTTGAGCGTCACGCTCTTGCCGCCGCCGCTCGGTCCCAGAATCGACATCAGCTCGCCTTCCTGAACGGTGAGGTTGATGCCGCGCAAAACCTGCTTATTGTCAAAAGCTTTGTGTACGTCTTTAAATTCGATCATATCAATAAAATTTCAACAGCGTCCGAGTGATAACGTAGTCCATAATCAAAATGAACGACGACGACGAAACCACGGTAGCCGTCGCGGCGACGCCGACGCCTTTGGCGCCTTGCTCGGTTTCCATGCCCATGTAACTGCCGAGCAGGGTGATGATGGCGCCGTAAATCGTCGCTTTGATCAAGCCGACCCACACGTCTTTGAACCGGAAAGCCTCTTTCATGCCGCGCACGAAATCCGCCGCGGTCACGCCCATCATCGTGGTCGCTACGTAAAATCCGCCGGTGACGGCAACAACAACCGCAAAAATGATGATGATGGGAAACATCGTCACGCCGGTGATGAGGCGCGGCATCACCAGATAGCCGATGGGATCGACGCCCATGGAATCGAGCGCATCGATTTGCTCGGAAACCTTCATCGTGCCGATCTCGCTGGCGATCACGGCGCCGACGCGGCCGGCCAACACCAATGCCATCAAGGTCGGCGCCAGCTCCAGCATTTCCGATTGAAACACGATCGAGCCCACGATGTATTTGGGTATGTACGCCGCGATTTGATAAGCCGTTTGAATCGCCGTCGCCAGCCCGGTGAACAGGGACAGCGCCATTACCAGCGGAATGGAGCCAATGCCGAGACGATACATTTGCTCGATGATCTGGCGGCGGTAAAAATGCAAATAACGCAACTGGCCGACGGCCGCGCCGAGATAGGCGCAGACGCGATAAAAATGCACGAAAAAATTTAAACCGGTCCGGCCGAATAATAGGATGACTTGTTTCATGCTACCTGGAGCCGCTTCGCGGCGGCCTTTGTTTGACAGGATAACAGGATCAACGGGATTGAATCTTAATCCTGTCCATCCTGTTATCCCGTCTAAAAAAAAGTCAGAATATTTTTCTGAGTTTTGCTGCGCAATGAACTAATTCACCTGACTTCCACGCCGGCAAAAAAATTCTTTTCGCCGCGGCTGACCAACAGGAGCGCGATTTCGCCGGCATGCAACGTCTGGAGCGCGGCGCGATAATCCCGCACGTTATTGATCGTTTTGCGGTTGATCTCGTGAACGATATCGCCGGCGGACAAAATATGTGCTGCCGGAGAATCGGAATCGATTTGCGACACGAGCACGCCATGCCGCTTGCCCTGCCGGGCCATTTCTCCCGTCAAATTTTGAACGAAAATACCGAGTCTGCCGGAAGCCGGTTTAACCGGGGCGATCATGGTTGGCGCCGATATTTTTGCGCCCGGCCTTTCCTCGGGTGTGATGTCATAAGCGATCTTCACGCTGTCGCGCCAAACCACGGTTTGCACATTCGTGCCCGGAACTTGCGCGGCAACAAAATTCTCCAGCGTCTTGACATTGTCAATCACAGTGCCGGCAAATTGCAACACCACGTCGCCCCGGCGCAGACCGGCGCGCTCGGCCGGGCTGTTTGGCGTGATATCGACGAGCAACACGCCGAGCGTGCTGCTCAAGTGCAGCGCCTTGGCGAGAACAGGATCGAGATTTTGTGAGGCAACGCCGATGAAGCCGCGGGTGACTTTGCCCTCTTTGATGAGGCTTTGCATGACCCGCCGTGCTAAATTACCCGGTATCGCCACACCGCCGTTGAGGTCTGTGAAAAACGTCGTGTTGATTCCCACCAGATCACCATCGAGATCGACCAGCGCCCCGCCGGCATGGCCGTCGCCAATCATCGCATTGATTTGAATCAGATCATCATGATGCGGCTGCAAAACTTTGGAGCTGCCTTTGGCGCTGACGAGGCCGGCAGTGATGGCGGACATCGCGCTGCCGGTTTTGCCGACAGCCACGACCCATTGGCCGATCCGCAGCCGATCCGAGTCGCCAAATTTGGCGTAAAGCAGGCCTTTGGCGGAAATTTTAATGACGGCAAGATTGGTCAGCGAATCGCTCCCGACCACCAGTCCGGTGAACCGGCGCCCTTTATTGAGCAAGACAACGACGGAATCACCGGCGGCAAAATCGTTGGATAAAATATGGCGGTTGGTGAGAATATAACCATCGTTTGAGACCAAAACGCCGCAACCGAGCCTCGACCCTCCCTCCGTAAGCGCAGAAAGTTCGCGCGCCGAGCTTGACAACAAATTTTCATGTCTGCCGGCGGAGGCGCCAACAAAAGGATATGAATGAATCGTTACGACGACGGGCACGTACTGCGCACTGATCGTTTCAAAGGCGGCGCTAAATTCCGACGCCGTGTCGCGCGAATTTTTTGTCATCACCATCCCGGCGGAAACCTGCTCTTCGTGCGAGGCCGTATCCTCGCCGGAAAGGCCGCGCAGCAGCAAAAGCCCGAACAAGCTGAACGCAACGAGCGCTAAAACCCATCCCCCGGCATTTTTAACGGCTAGCATAAATGACCTCCTGATTCGCGTTAATGAAAACCCCGGCGGATTCCTCCGCATAACACAACAATTTGCAAACGTTAAAGCCAAGAAGCAAGAAAAATTTTCGTAGCCAGCAACTCCACAAATCGGTAATCTTCCAGTCACCGGTGGTGTAGCGCAGACATCTTGTCTGCAGTCAGGATGACTGCGCTACGTTTACCACTCAAGGCTGAAGCGTTACACAAATTGCAAGGAAATGCTTGACAATCGTGCGTGGAAGTCTTATATTGCGGCTATATTAATTGTGCATCAGCAAAAGCCGGCGTCTGCCCAAACCGAGGCGGCTGGCAGGGTTTTGTTACAATGTTGACAAAACTCAAGTAGCGCCGCAGGTATTTCATCCATAATTTTACGGAGCCCTGATTTATGAAAAAAGCTTTGCTGGGAGCAGGCGCCATTGTGGCGTTGGCGATTGTCGGTCTCGTTTGGTTGTCGAGTGAAAAGGCGGAAAGCGCCGTCGTTACCACTGATATTGCGATTAACGGCATGTCCTGCCAAAGCTGTGTCGATAAAGTCAAGGCGACTTTGCAAGAGCTGAACGGCGTCAAAGCGATTGAGGTTCGTCTCGAAAATGGCCTGGCGACCGTCAAATACGATCCGGCGTTCGTGACCGTGCCGGCCCTGGAAGCCGGTATCGCCAAGTTGGGTTACGAGGTTGGAAAAGACGGCGCTTCTTCCACGCCTGAAAAAGCGCACGACTGTGAGAGTGAAGCCGCCGCGGGTTGCTGCAGTTCCAAAGGCCCCGGCCCGAAAACCTGAAATTAGTATCTTTGTTTTTTCGGCAAAGAACTTCCTGTTTGGTTGCGGCAGTAAAGCGAAGCTCTGGCTTCGGCGTTTGTCCATACTGTCCGCGTTATGATGCGTTGAAAAATTGACTGCTGAGAAAGCGAGGCGCGAACCGGCCTCGCTTTTTTGTTGTATTCCGAAATTCTCTATGCGAAAACGATTCATACTCGGCCTGCTCGTCAGCGCGGTTTTTATCTACCTCGCTTTCCGCAAAATCGACTTCTTGCAAATGTGGCAAGCCCTGCAACAGGCGAATTATCTTTGGCTGTTTCCGGCGGTCGGCTGCATGTTCATCAGCCTGTGGCTGCGGGCAATACGTTGGGGCTATTTTATGGGACCCATCAAGCCCGGCATCGGCCTGCACAAGCTGTTCGCGGCGATGATGATCGGCTACTACGGCAACAACGTTTTTCCGCTGCGCGCCGGCGAAGTGCTGCGCGCTTACGCCATCGGCAAATCCGCCGGCGTTTCGCGCATGGCGGCATTTGCCACGATTTTTGTCGAACGCTTGATCGACGTTTTGGCGCTGCTCCTGCTGATCGGATTCTCGGTGATTTTTCACGATTACCCGGGATGGATCAAAAAAGGCTCGATGGTCATTTTCATGCTCACGGCCGCCGCCATCATTTTCATGGTCGCGTTGATGCTGCACACCCAGAAAACGCTGCGCCTGATGAGCCGCCTCACCCGGCCGTTTCCGGAGAAATTGCAACAATTCGTCAGCAAACTGCTCGGCTCGTTTCTAGAGGGCTTTACGATTTTCAAAAAGACGGAACATTTTTGGGCGATCACCTGGCAGTCGGTGGTGATCTGGCTTTTGTATGCGGCCGTCAATTATGCGACCTTGGAAGCCTTTGCGTTGAACGACCAGTTGCCGATCGGCGCCAGTTTCGTCATTCTCGTGATCGTCAACATCAGCATCATGCTGCCGGCGGCGCCGGGCTACGTCGGCACGTTTCATCTCGCCTGCAAAGAAGCGGTGGCGCTCTTCGGCGTTTCTGACAGCACCGCGCTCAGCTTTGCGCTGGTTTTGCACATCGCCAACTTCATTCCGATTACTCTGGTTGGATTCATTTATTTTTACCGCGAGCAACTCAGTCTCAGCGACGCTGTCGCCGCTGAAAGGCAGGCCGCCGAAGGGCAAGCCGGTGAGGAGCTTGAGCCAACGCCCCAAAAACAAAGCTCGCCTTTGTCACGCGAAAAAAGGCGCGAGAACCAACGCGTCTAAAGCCTTGGATGGCGCATTCCCGCAAAGCCCGATATGAACCACCTCCCTTCTCATCAAACGGCGTCCGGCCCCTCCCATCGCGAGCTGGTGCTGGTTACGATCGCGATCTTCCTGCAAGTTTTTCTTTCAGCGCTCGACACCACGATCGTCGGCACCGCCATGCCGACGGTGGTTGCCGCGCTCGGCGGCCTCAATCTCTATGGTTGGGTCTTTTCCGCCTACATGCTGACCAGCACCGTCGCCACGCCGATTGCCGGAAAACTTTCGGATCAACTGAGCCGCAAGCGCCTTTATCTCACCGGCATCGCCGGCTTCGTCATATCGTCTTGGTTGTGCGGCTTGTCGCAGAACATGATCATGCTGATCGTTTTTCGCGCGCTTCAAGGCATGGCGGGCGGCACCATGTTCGCCGTTTCCATCGGGCTGATCGCCGTGCTCTATCCGCCGGAAAAACGCGGACGCATGCAGGGCGTGCTCGCTTCGGTGTGGGCGGTCACCAGCATGTTCGGCCCGTTGCTCGGCGGCTTTGTCGTCGAGCATGTTTCCTGGCGCTGGGCTTTTTATCTCAACCTGCCGCTCGGCGTCGTGGCTTGGCTTTTTGTGAAAAAATATCTGCACGAGCACACCGGCTCCGCCATCGCCGGCAATTCCGCCACGATGCCTTCGTCCCGAAAAGTGCAAATTGATTACCGTGGCGCCATCGTGCTCATCGGCTGCGTCGTGAGCTTCTTGTTAGGCATTACCGACGACATTCACACTGTTTTCGCATGGCGTATGGCGCTGTTGGCTGCTTCACTCGTTTTATTGATTGCCTTCATCCAAATCGAGCGCCGCGCTGCCGAACCGATTTTGCCGCTGACCTTACTTCGGCGCCGTGAAATCGCCGCGGCCAATCTCTGCACATTTATTACCGCCATCGGCATGTTCGGCATGATCATTTTTGCGCCGCTGTTCGTGCAAGGCGTATTGCTCGGCACCCCCTCGCAAGCCGGCATGATACTCATTCCCATCAGTATCGGTTGGGCCCTTGGCAGCCTCACGAGCGGGCATACCGTCAATCGTTTCGGCTATCGCTTGCTCGCGGTCACCGGCGCCAGTTTGGTGACGACGGGTTTATTTCTGCAAACACGGCTCGATGCCGGCTCTTCTCTCTTGCAACTCGCCGGCGTTTGCTGGGGTGTCGGCCTCGGCATGGGCTTGGTGACCACGGCGATCACGGTATCGGTGCAAAACACCGTGGAGATCTCGCAGGTCGGCGTGATCACGTCTTCAACGGTATTTTCTCGCACCCTCGGAGCGTCGGTGGGCGTCAGCGTCATGGGGGCGATTCTATCGCACCGTTTGGGAATTTTATTGAACGGCGTTTTTCCAGGAATGACCAACGGCGCTTTGGGTGAAGTGCGGCTTTTGCTCCAGCCCACTGCCCGCACCAAAATGTCGCCGGAGTCGCTCAAGATCTTGCAACACGCGCTCGAAGTGAGCCTGCAAGACATCTTTCTTTTTGCCGCCGGCGTAACACTGTTGGCGGTGTTCTTTGCCTTTCGCGTGTCGTCGCAACGCCCCGCCGCAGCGAACCGGGCAAAAGCAACAGAGCTAGCAACATAAATAACGCATGAATAGCTTGAGCTCGCAACGAAAGGAGAACTGCAACAAAAAAAGCTGTAAAATCGCGGCTTTCATTTAATAGATGTTGAAAGGCAAAAACACCAATCAGTGCGTTAGAATATTCAAAGATTTACTTTCGTTGCGGTTCTCTTTTCGTTGCAAGTTATTTTGCTTGAGATATTAACTTTAAACCTTTCGTTGCAGTTCTTTTTTAGTTGCGGTTATTTGATTTCAAAGCATTAAGTGGCCTTTTATTTTTCGATGCGAGTTTTATTGCTTTTCGTTGACGGCCTTGGCATCGGCGAGCGCGATCCGGCGCGCAATCCGCTCGCAAAGTTCCCTTCGCCATTTCTGTCGATCTTTAAAAACGCGCCGCTGCCGCCATTGCCTTATGGCGGCGTTGTCATTCCCACCCGCGCCGACATGGACGTGCCCGGATTGCCGCAAAGCGCCACCGGCCAGACCGCGATATTTACCGGACAAAATGCGTCAAAAATTTTGGGCCACCATCAATCCGGATTTCCCACGCCGACGCTGCGGCGATTGCTGGACGAGTCGAGCCTTTTTAAAAGCATAGCCGCGATGGGAAAAACCGGAGTGTTTGCCAACGCGCTCTCCCAGGAATATTTTGACCGCCGCGGCGAACGCATTTCTGCAACGGCAAGAGCTTTGCTGGCCGGTGGATTCCCCTGGCTCAATATGGATGATTTGCGCGACGGCCTCGCCGTCTCGCACGATCTGACCAATGAATTTCTTCGCGGCATAGGTGTCGACGTGCCGTTGCGCACTCCCGAAGAGAGCGCAAAAATTCTCGCGAGCCTCTGCCAACGCCACGATTTCACGCTGTTTGAATTTATCCTCACCGACATGATCGGCCACAGCCAGGAAATGGCGCAAGCCGAAACCATCATCCGCCGCCTCGACATTTTGTTGAATATCGTGCTCACGCAAATTGACTTGCAAAACACGACGATCGTGCTCACGAGCGATCATGGCAATTTTGAGGATTTGTCGGTTAAAACGCACACGCACAATTTGGTGCCGACATGTGTTTGGGGTGCGGGACAGAAAATTTTTGTGGAGCGCGTGAAACGGCTTGAGGATATTGCGGGGGCGATTGAGGAAGCATTGAGGTTAGCCGGATGAACAAATAACCTGTATTGCTTACATCATTTCAAACATTGCGATACTCCTTGCAATTCAGCTAGCCTCGGATAGCGGATTTGCAATGCCGCGTTAGGCTTGTTGTAGCGTTTTCCAAAAGTTGAAGCGTTGGCTACGTGCAGCCATTTTCCTTCCTGCTTTTCATAAACCGAAAGCCAGGCGCTGAGATATTCTTCCGGCAATTTTTTGCCGGTGGAATCCGACCAATCATATTTGACCTTCACGCGTACCACCATCCACGCCATTTGCCCATCCGGCGAAATGTGAATGATCGGCGGGATGAGATCATCCCACTCCGCAAATTCGGCGCGGTGAAAATATCGCTCGAAGCGCCGGCGGTTTTCATCGCGTGTCGCGGTCCACACCTCTCCGGCGCGAACCGAAATCATTTCCGGCGCCAGCGACGCCGCCACGGCCACAGCATCACGATTGAAATGGGCCTGACGATCCTGCCGGTGCAGCTCGAGCAGCTCGGCCTTTTCTTTCTCGAAATCGATCGGTTGCCGGCATCCGATCGTGCAAAAAAATCCAAGCCAAGCCATCACGGCAATATGCCGCTGCTTCATCCCACTTCTCCCGATGTAGTTGAAAAAATCCTTGTTTGAGGCATTATCGTCCTTTTAGTTCTTCGGCATTTCGACAGTTTATATCCCGGATTATTCAAATCGCTTTCCTGAAAATCGGGGGGTTCCGGCTGGTTTTTCCTGAAATCGCGACGCTACCAATGAGGTGGACGGTGCGCGCAAGCGGTTCGTTCAAATGAATTGCATTTCGCGCATTTTTGAAGTATTATAGAGGCTGCTCTCATGCCACTGAAAAGGAAGCGATGATGAGCTGAAGGGACAAAAGACGGCGCCGAAAATTTCAGCTTCATTTCAGCAAAAGGCTTATCTTTGAGGGGCATGACGATGCCGGCTCAACACGCTTTTCTAGCATAAATTGATTTCTTTGAGCTTTCATGCGCATTCTCATCATCGAAGACGAAAAAGAAGTGGCGAGTTTCATCCGGCGCGCGCTGTTGGAAGAATCGCATGCGGTCGATGTGGCACAAGACGGCCTTGCCGGAGAGGAGATGGCTTTGTCGGAAGCCTACGACCTCATCATTCTCGACCTCATGCTGCCGCGCAAAACCGGGCTGGCCGTGCTCTTGCTCACCGCGCGCGATGAAGTTGCCGACCGCGTGGCCGGTTTGGATGCCGGAGCGGACGATTATTTGGGAAAGCCTTTTGCAGTGGCGGAATTGCGGGCGCGGGTGCGGGCGCTCTTGCGGCGCCAATCCGACAACAAAGCCTCTCTGCTCTCCGCCGGCGATCTTGTCATGAATACCGTGTTGCACGAGGTGCGTATTAGAGAAAATCGCCTCGAACTCACCAGCCGTGAATATGCGATTTTGGAATATCTGCTGCGCAACAAAGGCCGGTTGCTCACCAAAGGCATGATCGCCGAGCACGTCTGGGATTATCATTTCGACAGCGATTTCAATTTGATCGAAGTCTACATTCGGCGCTTGCGGCAAAAAGTCGAGCGCGCCGGGGGCATGCGTTTGATCCACACCGTGCGCAACAGCGGTTACGTCATTCGGGAGCCGGAAGCATGGCTTTAACCATTCGCAGCCGCCTCATCATCTGGTATATGCTCGCCTTCTCTGCCGTGCTCTTGCTGGTGCTCGGCGTGCTGGCGCTCGAACTGAAACGGCAGCTCGATAATGAAATCACCAAGACTTTGCGCACCGAAGAACATTGGATAGAAACATTGTTCGAGCAAGAGTTTCTCCCCTTGCTCACGGCGCCGGGAGAAGAATATGACGAGCTGGCCGCCGCCTGCTTTTGAATTTGTGCGACAATGCGCTGAAATACACCTCTCGAGGAAGCATCACGCTGAGCTTGAAAAAAGTTGGCACTCAGATAGAGCTCGCCATCAGCGATACCGGCAAAGGCATTCCTGACGAAGATTTGCCCCATATTTTTGACCGTTTTTATCGCGTTGATAAATCTCATTCCAGCGCCACCGGCGGCAGCGGTCTCGGCCTCGCCATTTGCCACTGGATCGTTTCGGCCCATGGCGGCAAGATGGAAGTAACCAGCGAGCTCGGGAAAGGAACGACGGTGCAAGTGTCACTGCCGGAAAAATCTGGGCAAAAAATATAACTTTTTATTTTTATTACCTCGTTTTTACAAAGATTTTACAAAATCGTTGCCATCTTATGACAACACAAAAAAATAGTTTGCGTATATTATTAGTAACCATTCAGGTAACCGTCCGGACGCTTCGTAAGTTGAGCAAGCTCGTTGAATCAAACAATCGCCATTCTCGCACAAAAGCGTCCGGACGGTGAATAGTTACTATTATTATAGAGCCGAGAAAACCGAAAACGCTCGTAAAGAGAACGCTCAAATCAAGGAGAGCCTGGCCATGCGATACGCCTCCACGCGTGAATTATTTTATTTTGAATTTGCTGATTTGATGACAAGGATCGAGTATAAGAAGAGAACGAATTCGCTGCGCTATGCTTCGCATCGGCAAATGCAATTTCACGAAAGGCTCGCCGTCGAGCAATATATGCTGGCGGCCATTGCCCCTCAAACCGAATATTACAAAAGGCAGCCGGCGGGTTTCGTTTATTTGGGGGTTGACCCCC
>Ga0247727_10006374_pt1 | contig 23231 bp, 21 predicted proteins | sample WisWelCaveWW1625_FD_202498 | JGI IMG/M metagenome (GOLD analysis project Ga0247727, IMG submission 202498) | Biofilm microbial communities from Wishing Well Cave, Virginia, United States - WW16-25 | ecosystem: Environmental > Aquatic > Deep subsurface > Groundwater > Cave microbial mat | place...
AAGTCGCGCCGGTCGTCATCGAATCGAATTGTCAGGTCCGACTCGCTCATGCCGAGTTCTCCGCGGCCGACGCGGGCAAGACCACGACGGGATAATCGCGCTCGAAATTCGGCCAGCCGGCCACGTCACCGGCGATCACGATTTTCCACTTGATCTTGTTGTTGCTAACCTCAAATGAATGCATCGCGCCGGGCGGCACAAGCAACTCGCAGCGCGTCTCGTACGGCAGCCCCTTCTGAATCTCAAACGCCTCGTTGCGAAACAGCTCCTGCTCGAACACCCGTCTCGTGTCCGTCGAAGTGCTCGTGCCTTGCCGGTACGTCGCCGCTTCTTCGCAGACCAAGAGCACTCGCAAGTCGTTCATCTGCAAGTTTCCCGACTGCGATACGAAGAGCTGATACGCGCCGCCCGGCCGCAGCGGGTGATCGGAAATCTCCGCCTCCGTCGGGCCGACGCCGGTTGTCACGAGCAATTGCCTGAAGAAAGCGAAGACGATTCCGATGCCAATCAGCACAAACGGAATGAGAAAGATCGTCAGAAACCACTCCGGCTTGCCGGCGAGATGACTCCTGACCGCGAGTGTCACAAAAACCGAAACCATGCCATTCCAGAAAATCCCGCCGACGAGGATTCCAATCAGCGCGCAGCCCGGCGAAATGCTCGGCGACAGTCGATACTTCAATGTCTTGCCCGGTTGATCGGACAGATCTTTCACCGGCACGGTCGGGAACTCGACCAACTCGGAACCGCCACCGCTCTGCCCCGCCGGCGCGGTCGCGTCAAATGAACCGAAGTCTGAATCCGCGGGCTTCCGCTCCTTTGTCGAGCCACCGCGCAAACTGTAAACCATGCCAACGAGGCCGATGACGACGAAGATCAACGGGAAAAGCGGGAGAAGCATCGTCCAGGAGAATCCGCGCACGAGCACCGCCTTGCTCGGGTCGTCTGGGTCGTGCCAGCACGGATATTCCTTACCGACCGTGAATTGATCGAGGATATTTTGTTTGCCCGCCCGGCCGCTCGACGAGACCTTCGCGGCGTCGTAGGTCCAGATCTGAAACTCGCGGCCGGAGACGGTGTACTTGATGTGAATCTCCGGCCGGTACGTCGTCCCGTCGTCGCGGATCTCGACGATTCGCTTGTCAAGCACGACACAGCGACCCTCGACATACTTCGTGTTCGCTCGCCACGCCGGCAGAAACACGCCCCAGAAGAAGCCCGTGAAAACAGCGCTGCCGATGAGAAAGAAGAATCCGAAGAACAGGCAACCGCCGACGCGGGTCTTCGGGCCTGTCTTCCGTTTCGATTTGCCGCGAAAATGGATTGGCATGTCAAAGGTGGCCAAAAGCCTTGATTTTCAGCGGATTCTACAGGCTCACCCCTGATTTGCAAGCCGCTCCATTCGCCGCGGGTTCGGTGCAGCGAGAATGTTCTGGCGGTTGCGCATTCCGTGCGACATAATCTTCTCGCTCGTTGTCGGGGTCGCGATCGTCGCGCGGCTCGCTGTGGGCAAACCGCATTCATCCGCTGGGAGAACACGCCATGCTCGCTCGTCGCTCGGTTCTTCAACTGCTCGTTTCGTTCGCTGTCATCGCCTGGTTCGCACCCGTCGCCGTGGCTCAAGCCCCGACGGAAAAACTCGACCCGGCGATGATCGCCAAGTTCAAGGAGGAGGGCATGCAGCGCTCAAAGGTGATGGAGACGCTCAGTTACCTGACTGATGTCCACGGGCCGCGGCTGACCGGCTCGCCGGAGATCAAGGCGGCGAGCGAGTGGGCGAAGTACCGGCTCGCGGAATGGGGCCTGCAGAACGCTCAACTCGAGGCCTGGGGCCAATTCGGCCGCGGCTGGTCGCTCGAAGGATTCGCGGCGAACATGACCGAACCGAGTTTCACGCCGCTGATTGCGTACCCGAAGGCGTGGTCGCCGAGCACGCCGGACACGGTCTGCGGCGAGCCGGTCTATTTGAACGCGACGAACGACGAGGAACTGGCGAAGTTCAAAGGCAAGCTGAAAGGCGCAATCGTGCTCTTGTCGCCGCCGCGCGACGTGAAGGCGTGGTTTGAGGCGCCCGGCCAGCGGCAATCGGACGAGCGACTGCTCGCGCTGGCGAACGCGGACCCGTCGCTGCCCAGCGGCGCGGGGTCGGGCGGGCCGGCCGGGCCGGCCGGCCGCAACGCGCAACTGACGCCGGAGCAGCGCGCCGCGCTGCTGATGCAGGCCAAGAAATGGCGGTTGATTCATGAGGAAGGAGCGGCGGTCGTGCTCGAACCGGGGCGCGGTGACGGCGGCACGTTGTTCGTTCAATCCGCGACGCTGCCGACACCGGCTGGTCAGCCCGGCGCGGCGCTCGGTCGCGGCCTGCGACCGTGGTCGAAAGATTGTCCGACGATCGTTCCGCAGGTCGTCGTCGCCGCCGAACATTACAATCGCCTCGTCCGCATGATTCAGAAAGGAGCTACGACGAAGCTCGAAGTGACCATCAAGAGCCGTTATCACGACGACGACTTAATGGGCTACAACGTGGTCGCGGAGATTCCCGGCTCGGATTTGAAGGACGAGATTGTCATGCTCGGCGGCCACTTCGACTCGTGGCACGCCGGCACCGGCGCGACCGACAACGCCGCCGGCTCGGGCGTTTGCATGGAAGCCGTGCGAATCTTGCAAGCGGTCGGTGCCAAGCCGCGTCGCACGATCCGCATCGCGCTGTGGAGCGGCGAGGAGCAGGGCCTGCTCGGCTCGCGCGCGTACGTCACCGAGCACTTCGGCCGGCGTACCGACACCTTCCCGGGGCAGATCGGCGGCGGCACGGGCGGAGCAGCCGGATCGGCCGCCGAGTCGATCGAGCAACGCCCGCAACAGCCGCGCGGCCGCGCCAAGTATGAACTGAAACCCAATCACGCCAACTTTGCCGCGTACTTCAATCTCGATAACGGCACCGGCAAGATTCGCGGCGTTCACCTGCAGAACAACGACGCATGCCGCCCGATCTTCCGCGCGTGGCTCGCCCCATTCAAAGATCTCGGCGCGACTACCATCACGCTGTCGAACACCGGCGGCACCGACCATCTCTCGTTCGACGCCGTCGGACTGCCGGGCTTTCAGTTCATTCAAGATCCGATCGAATACGAAACCCGCACGCACCACTCGAACATGGACGTGTACGAACGAATTCAGGAAGACGACATGAAGCAGGCCGCCGTGATCATGGCCTCGTTCGTCTACAACGCCGCGACGCGCGACGAGAAGCTGCCGCGCAAGCCGCTGCAAGGCGAGATCGTTTCGAGTGAATCGACCTCGAAGTGAGCCGGTTGAGATTTCAAAGGAGAGCAACGATGCGTCTGGCACGATTCGAACATCAGGGAACGGTGAAGTCCGGATTATTCAACGACCACGTTGTGATCGATCTCGCGGCGGCCGCGGCCAAGTGCGGCGATAAGGTCGCCGAGGCGGCGGCCGAGTGGGACGACGATTTGATGCGATTCCTGCCGCCGGTCGGGTCGGACGCGAAACATCTGCGATCGCTCGCGGGATTCATCGAGCGCCTGGCGGCCGGCGAACGGACGAAACTGGAAATCCCCACGGACCACGTGCGGTTGCTCGCGCCGATCCCGCGGCCCAGAGCGATCTTCTTGCTGGCCGGCAACTACGCCGCGCACATTGAAGAGGGCGGCAAGAAGGCCGCAGCCCGCCAGGATACCTTTCCCTACGTCTTCATGAAGCCGCCCACGACCGTCACGAACCCCGGCGATCCGGTAAAGATTCCGGCCGTTTCACCACTGTCGATTGATTGGGAGTGCGAACTGGGCGTCGTGATCGGCAAATCGTGCAAGTCCGTCAGCGAGGCCGACGCGCTCAAATTTGTCGCCGGCTACACGGTCGTGAACGATATCTCCGACCGCAAATTCCGGCCGAACCCGGATCGCACGAAACGCGACAACGATCAATTCTTCGATTGGCTGCACGGCAAGTGGCACGACACGTTTTGCCCGTTCGGCCCGTGCATCCGCTCGGCCGACAGCCTCGCCGACCCGCAGACGCTCACGCTGGAACTCCGCCTTAACGGCCAAGTGAAGCAGCACGCGAGCACCGGGCAGATGATCTTTCCCGTCGCGGCCGTGATTGAGTTCCTGTCGAGCTTCGTGACGCTCGAGCCGGGCGACATCATTTCGACGGGCACACCGTCGGGCGTCGGCTCCGCGACCGGCACGTTTCTGAAGAGCGGCGACGTGCTCGAAGCGGAGATCAGCGGAATCGGGCTGCTGAGAAATCCGGTCGTGTGAACTGCCGAGCATCGTGGCGTCGCCGGCCGGTCAGCTCGCGAAACGGCTGATCCAGTCGAGCAACATTTCATCCATCCAACGGCCGTCGCCGGCCCGTTCGGTGGCTCCGAGGAAACCGAGGTGGCCGCCCCGTTCGGTGAGGCAGAGTTCGACGTTCGACTGCGGCGGTAGTGCTTCAAACGGCTCGGTGGCGATGAACGGATCGTCGCGCGAGGTAAGCAACAGCGTCGGCACGACGATGCGCGGCACGAGCGGCCCGGAACTGCAACGCGCGTAATAGTCTTCCGCGTCGCGGTAGCCGGACCGCGGCGCCGTGTACCGGTCGTCGAAGCCGCGAATCTTCAGCCGCGGCGGGAAGTCGAGCGGCGGCAGGTCGGGGAAAAACTGCTGCCGCTCGCGCGCGTCGCCGAGCAGCCGGCGCACAAAGTAAGCGTCGTAAATGCGATTGCGCGGCTGCTCGATCAGCGTCGCGCACGCGTCGAGGTCGATGGGAGCGGAGACGGCGATGAGGCTGTCCAATCCGGCGGTCGGCCGGCCGCCGTCTTCGCCGGCCAGCTTGAGCACGACGTTGCCGCCGAGCGAGAATCCGGCCAGCGTGATCGGCGACGGCGGTTCTTCGCGCGCGAGCCACGCGAGCACCATGCGAACGTCGTCGCTTCGGCCGCTGTGATACGGCCATCGCGCCTGTCCGACGCCGCTGCCGCAGCCGCGCTGGTTGACTCGCACCGCGCGCATGCCGCGAGCGAACAGTCGCCCGCCAGCCGAACCATGTACGGCGAGCCGTGGCAGCCGCACAGGCCGTGCACCAAAACGACCGTGCGCCCGCCCGCCCGCCACTCCGGCGGCGTGCTCACCACGATCGCGATCCGGTCGCCGTCCGGCAGATCGATCAGTTGATGCGTGGATGGAAACCACTCGCCACGCTGCGGCCAGAACATCGCGGCGATCGTCTGCGCGTGGCAGTTGCTAAAGAGCGGCAACGGACGAAACGATCGGCCCGCCGCGGCTTGCTTGTTCGCCCCGTCGGCAGCGGCTACACTTCGGCATGAATCCGCGATGTCGTGTTCCATGCTGAATCAATCCTAGTCCAGCGGCGCGAGCAACGCAGCCCGATCCGGCCGGAGTGCAGCCATGTGGTGGTTTTTTCTGCGACCGCTTGGCACCGTCTGCATCCTGGTCGTGCTATTGGGAGCGCTCGCGGCGTTCTTCTGGTGGTTCTCGTCGTCGCCGGATGATCCAGAGTGAATCTTGGACAACCGGTGTTTCCAAGACAAGGAGTTTTCATGGCGCCGGTGAGTGTGTGGAGTATCGTGGGTTTGATTTGTGTCGGTGTGATCGTGCTCGCCGCGGTCGGCGGACTCGTGGCGTGGCTGTTTTCTTCGGGCCGCAAGGATTGACGAACGTGCGAACTGAGTTCGTTAGAAGATCGCTGCATCAAACTCTACGGAGTCGCTTCGATGAGTATTAGCATCGGGCTCATTTGCGTCGGGGGCCTCGTGCTCGTGGCGCTTGTTGGGCTTGTTTTCTTGCTGTTTTCATCGCCAGGCCCTAAGGACTAGCATTTACTCGCGTGGAGGATGCCGAACGGTGAACGATCCTCGCATTGAACGATTGGCGGACGTGCTTATTGGCCATTCCACGAAGCTGTCGCGCGGCGAGCACGTGTTGATCGAGTGCTTCGATCTGCCGGATCCGTCGCTGCCGTGCGTGCTAGTGCGCAAGGCCACGGAGCGCGGCGCGGTGCCGCTCGTTGCGATCAAGTCGAATCGCATTCTGCGCGAACTCTGGCGACACGGCACGGCCGACCAGTTGCGTCTCATCGGGCAGCTCGAACTGGCCCAGATGAAAAAGGTCGAGGCCTACATCGGCATCCGCGGCACGGAAAACGTCAGCGAAATGAGCGATGTGCCCGCCGATAAGATGGAGCTGTATCAAACGCACATCTGGGAGCCGGTACACCTCAAGATCCGCGTGGCCAAGACGAAGTGGGTCGTGCTCCGCTACCCGACGCCGTCGATGGCTCAGCTTGCGGGCAAGAGCACCGACGCGTTCGAGGATTATTTTTTCCGCGTCTGCACGGTGGACTACGCCGCGATGGCCAAGGCGCAGAAGCCGCTGGAACGGCTGATGTGCCGCACCGACCGCGTGAAGATCACCTCGCCGGGCACGGACCTCGAATTCTCGATCAAGGGAATCGGCGTCGTGCCGTGCAACGGCGAACGCAACATCCCCGACGGCGAGGTTTTCACCGCCCCCGTACGCGATTCGGTGAACGGCGTCATCACGTTCAACACGCCGACCGTCTATCAGGGCGTCTCGTTCGAGAACATCCGCCTCGAATTCAAGGCCGGCAAGATCGTCGCGGCGACGTGCCCCGGCGACTCGAAACGCCTCAACCAAATCCTCGACGCCGACCGCGGCGCCCGCTACATCGGCGAATGGTCAATCGGCTGCAACCCGCAAGTCCTTCATCCGATGCGCGACATCCTGTTCGACGAAAAAATTGCCGGCTCGATCCACCTCACGCCCGGCAACGCCTACGACGAGGCCGACAACGGCAACCGGTCGAAGGTCCACTGGGACCTCGTCCTCATCCAGCGCCGCGATTACGGCGGCGGCGAAATCCACTTCGACGGCAAACTCATCCGCAAGGACGGCCGATTCACCCTGCCAGAATTGCAGCCGCTGGATGTCGCCAGCTAAAGTCGCCGAAGCCGAGTTCACCGACAGCAGCGATAGCAACGACGAAAGGTCGTGACCATGTACATTGACAGATTGCAACTCACGGACGTTCGCACGTTCGTGAAGGACGATTTGCAATTCGTTCATCCCGACTCGGAATTTCGTTCGGGCCGGCGTGACGACGAGCGCAACGAGGGGCTTCTGGCGCGGCCCAAACTGCCGAACGTAAACTTGCTGCTCGGCGACAATGGATCGGGAAAGACCACCGTTCTGCAGGCGATCGCGTTGGCGACTCTCGGTCCTGCGGCGTCGGAAGCACAGTTGCCGCTCCGCCCGCTGGTGCGGTTTCAACCGGAGTCGTCGAAAGGGAAAGCTAGCTCGCTCAAGGCGGCGATTCGCGCGCGCCTACGCCTTCACGAACAGGATGGCGGCGGCCGGCCGCTGATTTCGCGGCTGGAGATTAGCCGTCGTGGCGAACTCGAGTCCGTTCGCTTTCGCGGCGAGGACGAGAAGCGTTGGTTGCCGGTGTTCGAATCGCAGAACGAAGCGTTCTTTTGCGCCTGCTATGGCGCGACGCGGCGGATTGACGCCGGCGAAAGTCTGGAACGCGGCGCCAAACCCAAGAGCCGTTTTTTGCGCGGTCAGCGGTCGCAGAGCATCTTTCAAGATTCGTTCGGATTGTATCCGCTCGCATGGTGGCTCCCGGAATTGAAGGCGACGAATCCGGGCCGCTACGCACAGGTTGTGGACATGACGAATCAGTTTCTGTCGCCGGCTGACTTCCATTTCACCGGCGAACTCCGCAATCGGGAGTACCTCTTTGAGCGCGGGGGGACGCTGATTCCGCTGTCAAGCATGTCCGATGGCTATCGAGCGTTCGTCGGCTGGATCTCCGATCTGCTCTATCATATTTGCTACGGCTGTCCATCGGAGAAGAAGCTGGTCGAGAGTAGCGGGATTGTGATGGTGGACGAGATCGACCTGCACCTGCACCCGCGGTGGCAGATGCGGGTTGTCGAGACGGTGGCGACGACGTTGCCGCGAATGCAATTCATTTTCACGTCGCACAGCCCGCTCGTCGCCGGAAGTCTGGAATGGATGAACATCCTGACGATGAAAATTGACTCGTCCAAGAATGATACGAAAGTCAAACGACTGGAGCGAAGCGTGCACGGTCTCGACGCCGACCAGGTTCTTCTGACCGAGTTTTTCGGCCTGTCCACCACCCGTGCGCCAGGCAAAGTCGCAGAGTTGCGAGACCTGCAGCGCAAGGCGCGGCACGGCGACAAAGACGCTACGCGTCAGATCATTCTGGCGATGGCACAGGGAACGGAGGTCGCAGAATGATCCGGTATCCGATCACCCTGGCGGCGATCAAGGGTCGCATCGCCGCCCTAAAGGCGACTTGGTTCGATCGAACAATTCAGGCGATCAACAACCTTCCCGCCAAGCCGAAGTCGTCCGATTTCAATGCACTGTGGAGCGAGATCAAGGATGTCTACATCGAACTCCAACATTCGAAGTGCGCATTCTGTGAGAAGCCGCTGGAAGGGCGGATCGAACAGGACGTCGAGCATTTTCGCCCGAAGGCTGAGGTCGAGCCGTGGCAGCCTCCTCAGGATCTCGTCACTGCGGGACTCAACTTGAGGCAACCGGGAGACGGCAGCAAAGAACTGGGCTACCGTTTTCTGGCGTACCACCCGCTGAACTATGCGGCGGCGTGCAAGACCTGCAACTCGATCTTCAAAGGCAATCTGTTCCCGATTGCCGGCCCGCGGAAAACCAAAGCGAAACGGCCTCCCGCAAACTCAACGGAGCAGCCTTACCTGATTTATCCCATTAGCAAGTTGGACGACGATCCGGAAGATTTGATCAACTTCGTTGGCTGCGTGCCGCAACCGGTCAAACCGGCCGGGCACGATCGGCTCCGTGCTCAGGTCACAATCTCCATCTTCAAGCTCGACGATCCCGTAGAACGGCGTGTGTTTTATGTAGGTCGGGCCAAGTCCATTCAGTTGTTGTTCTTGAACCTCGTGACCATCGACGACAGCGCGGACCAACCGTTGGTTCAGTTAGCACGGTCGAATGTGACACGAATGCTGAGAGCCTCGGAACCGTACGCGAACTGCCTGCGGTGCTTCAATCGTCTGTACGGCCAGTCGCGCGCCGATGCCACTCAGGTGTTCCATGACTTGACGGTCTTTCTCGACACCGTTTCTCCATGATTGGTCGCGTGCAAGAAGTGGTGGCAGGTTTGGAAGTAGAGTTCGCGCGATGGACGCGGCCGGCCGGATGCGGTAGAACGCAGTCCGCGAAGCATTGAATCTCGCCTTTTTCCAAGGAGCCTCCCATGAAACGACTCGTCCTCATTTCGTTCGTCGCGGCGGCGGCGCTCGTTGTCAGTTCGGCAGCGTCCAACCAGGATGCGAAACCGATCAAGCTGCTGATCATCACAGGCGACCACGGGCACGACTGGAAGGCGACGACCGCGTACTTTAAGGAGTTTCTGCCGAAAGACCGCATCGACGTGGACGTGACCGAGACGCCGGGCAAGGACCTGACGCCCGACAACCTGAAAAAGTACGACGTGCTGCTGCTGAACTATCGCGACACGCCGAAGGGAGCGAAGGAATCGCCTGACAGCGTGTGGTCGCCGGAGAACAAGCAGGCGTTTCTCGGCGCCGTTCGCGGCGGCAAGGGCCTCGTCGTGTACCATCACACCTCGTCGGCATTTCTCGAATGGCTGGAATTCGAGCGCTGCATCGGCGGCGGCTGGCGCGGACAGGGCTATCACGGAGCGAAGCATCAATTCACCGTGAAGAGGACGGCGGTCGAGCATCGGATCACGAAGGGGTTGCCCAAGAGCTTCGTTCATGAGGTTGACGAGCTGTACGCCAACTCCGTCATGTTTCCCGAAAATGTCGTACTCGCCACGGCGTACTCGGACCCGAACAAGGAATACGGCACGGGCCTCGACGAGGCGATGATCTGGGTGAAGCATTACGGTCGCGGTCGCGTGTTCGTCAACGCGATGGGGCACGACGTCGCCGCGATGAAGGGACTTGGCTTCCAGACGTTGATGATCCGCGGTATCGAGTGGGCCGCGAGCGGGTTAGTGACGTCGTCCGTGCCGGCAAAGTTGCTGGCGTCGGCGGCGCCCCGCACCACGCCGGAAGACAAACCGCAATCGTCCGGTTGGGGCACGATTAAGGGGCGAATTGTATTCGCGGGCAACGAAGTCCCGCGGCCCCAAGTGCTCGTGAAACGGGGCGACCAAGTGAAGGACTCCGCGTGCTGCGCGGCCTCAGACATTTTCAGTGAGGAATTGGTGGTGAACAAAGAGTCGCGCGGCATCCGCTGGGTCGTTGCCTACGTGAACAAACCGCTCTTGATCCATCCCGACCTGGCCCGCGCCGAAGGCGAAGTCGAGTTGACCGTGCAAGCGTGCTCGAAGTAGCCGCACTTGCTGGCGATGCGACAGGGGCAGATACTTAAGATCACCAACTCCGACCCGATTGGCCATAACATGAACCTCACTCCGTGGAAGGGCAAATCGTTCAATCCACTGCTGCCTCGTGCGACCGTGGCCAGTAAAGCGACGTTCGATGTTCCGAGCTTGCTCGCTCAACCGCGGCCGTTCCCGGTAAAATGCAACATCCACTCTTGGGAATCAGCCTACGTCTCCGTGTTCGATCACCCGTACTTCGCCGTCACCGACGAAAACGGCTCGTTCGAGATTCGCCACGTGCCGGCGGGCGAAGTAAAGCTCGTGTTTTGGCAGGAAAAGCTTGGCTTCATTGCAGGGCGAAACGGCCGCGAGGTGGAAGTCAAGTCGGACTGCGTCAGCGCGCTGGGCGACATCGAAACCACGTTGCCGAACTGACTCGTTCAACGAGTCGCGTGGAGTCAAACGTACTCGCCTGCCGCTCCGTCCGCGCCGCGCATACAATGCGGCGCATGCCGATCGTCGAAGTGGAAAACCTGACCAAAGTCTATCGCGTCTACCAGAAGCGCGAGGGATTCGGCGCGGCGCTGCGCGGCCTGTTTCGCCGCGAGTACAAGCAGGTGCGGGCCGTGGACGGCATCTCGTTCACGATCGACGAGGGCGAGATGGTCGGCTTCCTCGGCCCGAACGGTGCCGGCAAGACGACCACGCTCAAGATGCTCTCGGGGCTGATTTACCCCGCGTCCGGCTCGGCCAGCGTGATGGGCTTCGTGCCGTGGGACCGAGCCAATGCGTTTCGCCGGCAGTTCGCCCTCGTGATGGGCCAGCGGAATCAACTGTGGTGGGACCTGCCCGCGCAGGAATCGTTTCGGCTGCACCGCGAGATGTACTCGATCCCCGCCGATCAGTTCGCCCGCGTGCTTGGCGAGATGACCGAGTTGCTCGGCGTCGGCAAACTGGTAAGCCAGCCGGTGCGCGAACTGTCGCTCGGCGAGCGCATGAAATTGGAGTTGATCGCCGCGATGCTGCACTCGCCGCGCGTCATTCTGCTCGACGAGCCGACGATCGGCCTCGACGTCGTCGCCCAGGCGAACATTCAACTGTGCCTGCGCGAGCTGAACGAGCGACGGCGGACGACCGTGCTGCTCACGAGCCACTACATGAAAGACGTGGAGGCCCTGTGCCGGCGAATCATCGTGATCAACCAGGGCAAAATCATCTACGACGGTCTGCTGTCGGGCATCATCGAAAAATTCGGCGGCCGCAAGATTGTGCGACTCGTGATGGCCCCCGGCCAGCCGATGCCGCGGCCGGAGGAACTCGACGGCATGGCCCAACTGGTCGAGGCGAAGCCGCCCGTCGCGTCGCTCCGCGTGGACCGCACGCGCGTGCCGCAAGTGCTCGGCACGCTGCTCAGCCGCTTCACGCTCGCCGACGTCAGCGTGGAGGATCCGCCGCTTGAGGATGTGATCAGCGAGGTGTTCAAGCTGGAGCAGGGAGATTGAGAATCGAGAATCGAGGGGATCGACCATGAGCGATGAAAAGAAGGGTGACGGGCTGTTGATTGGGATTCTCTGCGTGTTGGGCGCGATGCTGTTGTTCGTTTGCGGTGGCGGCACAGTGTTTTTTATGAGGCATCATCAAGTTCAGCTCGATCGAGCGATTCAGGCCGAGATGCAAGCGCGACAGGCGGCCGCCGAGGCGCGGGCGGCGGCCGAAGCCAAGCTCAAAGCCGAAGAAAGTGCTGCGGACGCGAGACAAACTCAGCAGACTGAATCGCCGGCAGAGTCAGCGCGCGAATCACCCGAACCGAAGCCTCACGCGGATTCGTTGCCGGCACCGCCAGATTTGGAGTGACGACACACGTCGGAGGACGAAGCCATGAGTGAAAAAGAGCGAAGCGACGGTCTGTTGATTACGATTTTAGTCGTGCTCGTCGTGCTCGTTGGTGGTGGCCTGTTCTTTGGCGGCTACATGTTTCTACGCGTTTCGACAGTCCAGCAGCAGCTAATCATGGAACGCGAGCGGGCCGTGTACGAAGCCGAGCGGGCGCGGCTGATGGAACTTGAAGCGCGCGCCGCGGCGATTGAAGCACGAGCGGCCGCTGAAACGCCGGCCAAATCGGACCAGCCAAGCAGCGAGACGGAATCGACCGACTCCCCGAAACCACAAACGCAACGCGCCGAATCTAAGGAAAGGACCGAACCATGAGTGACGACGATCGCGGCGGACGCGGCGGCGGCGGATTGCTCACCGGAATCCTCGTCGGATTGGCGCTTCTCGTGCTTGGCGGCTTGTGTCTCGGCGGCCTGTCGATCTTCACTTACTCGCGCAGGTCCGCGCCAACCGTCATAGTCGACGACGTTGAGTTTTTCCCATTGCCGTCCGCGACGCCGACGGAAAAGGCAACCAAGACTGCGGACCCCGCGACGGACGCCAAACCGACCGACGCTGACGTTCCGGCCGCTCCCGAACGCAAACCCGAATCGTCGGCGACAAACCCGAACTAATCGCGACGAGACCACGATGCCGCTGCGAAAATATCTCTACGTACTGCAAATCGCCCTCTCCGAGCGGCTCGTCTACCGCACGGATTTTTTTCTGAGCACGCTGATGCGGCTTGCGCCGATGATCACGACGATCCTGCTCTGGCGCGCGATCTACCACGTGGCCGACGGCGGCGAGGAGAAAAGCTACGACGGCCTGACTTATCACAACATCGTCGCGTACTACTTATTGACGTTTGTGAGCCGCGCGTTTTCGAGCATGCCGGGCCTGGCCGCCGGCATCGCGCGCGACGTGCGCGAAGGGACGATTCAGAAATACCTGATTCAGCCGATCGACCAGATCAATTACTTACTCATGACGCGGATGGCCCACAAGCTGGTCTATTACGGCGTCGCGGCCGCGCCGTTTGCGCTCGCGTTTTATCTCTGCCGCGGCTTTTTCGGCGGCTGGCCGGACCCGATCATGCTCGCCGGCGGCATCGCGTCGCTCGTGATGGCGTTCTTTCTCGGCTTCTTCTTCGAGGTCGCGATCGGGCTGGTCTCGTTCTGGTTTCTCGAAATCAGTTCGCTGCTGTTCGTCGTGATGTCACTCAACTATTTTCTATCCGGCCACATGGTGCCGCTCGATCTGCTGCCGGCGACGCTGAGGACGGTGCTCGAATGCCTGCCGTTTCAGTACTTGGCCTACTTCCCGGCCCGCGTGCTGCTCGGCAAGAGCGACCTCACGCCAGCCGAACTTGGCCGCGGACTGCTCTTTCAGTTCGCGTGGATCGTGTTTTTCATCGTGCTCAGCCGCGTGCTGTATCGGCGCGGCCTGCGGCGGTACTCGGCGTTTGGCGGATAGTGGGGAAATGACGATTGACGAAACGCGAATGTCGAATGAATGACGAAGCTCGAATGACGAAACCGGATGCGGTTGGCGACTCGATAATTCGTGCTTCGGATTTCGTGCTTCTTTCGTCATTCTGATTTCGTCATTCGTCCTTGGAACAATCCTGATGCAGGAAATTGCACGCTATTTGCGGCTCTATCGCTCGTTTCTCCGCATCGGGCTGATGCAGGAGATGGCGTTTCGCGGCAACTTCTTGATCCGCGTCGGCACCGAGTTGCTCTGGTTCGTGCTGCTCTGCGTTTTCTACGAAGTGATCTACTCGAAGACGAACGCCGTAGCCGGCTGGAGCAAGTTCCAGTACCTCGTGCTCGTCGGGACGCACTTCATCGCCACGGGGCTGGTCGAGACGTTTTTCATGCCGGGATTCGGCGATTTGGCTGAAAAGGTGCGCAGCGGGCGGCTCGATTTCGCGCTGGCCAAACCGGTGGACGAGCAATTCCTGCTCACGACTCAAATGACCGACTGGGCCACGCTCACCAACGTGTTGTACGGTTTCGGCATGGTCGTGTACTCGCTCGTGCGACTGAACCTGACGCCGACGCTCGTCGAGTGTCTCGTTTACCTGCTCACGCTTCTGGCCGGCGTGGCGATTTTCTACAGCCTGATGGTAATGCTCTCGGTGACGGCCGTCTGGCTGATTCGCAATCAGCATCTTTATGAGATGTGGTTTTATGTGAACGTCTTCGCGCGATTCCCGCCGGAGATTTTCGAGGGCTCGCTGGGCAGCCCGTTGGGCAAAATCGCCACGTTCGTGATCCCGGTGCTCGTCGCCGTCGCGGTGCCGGCCGAGGTGCTGAGCAGACGTCTGTTGCGGCCGGAAATGGTGGCATTCTCGGTCATCGCCGCCGCCGTGCTTCTTGCAATCAGCCGTTTAGTGTTTCGATGGGCGCTGAGGTACTACCGCAGTGCGAGTAGCTGAGGCAGTTGCAGCGCTCGCGTGACAAATTACCCGCCCGAGGAATCTATCGCCGGCGCCAGCCGGAATTGTTCGTCAAACTGCTTCACCTCGATTCGCTTCACCGCGGGCAATTCGCGCAGGCCGGACTCGATTTGGCTCCGATCGCCGACGACCACGATGCTCAAGTAGTCCGTGTCGAGGTATTTCTTTGCCGCGCGGATCACTTCGTCCGAGGAGACGGCGGAGACTTTCGGCACGACGGTGTTGAAGTAATTGTCCGGCAGGCCGAATTCGACGAGGTCTTCGAGCCGGCCGGCGATGTCGCGCGGCGTCTCGAAGCCCGCGGCGAATCCGCGCGTGATCGACGCCTTGGCAAAATCCAGTTCCTTGTCGGTCACTGGACGGCCGCCGCGGATGTCGCGGAATTCTTTGAGGAACTCGGCCAGCGCCGGCGCGGTGACGGCCGTTTGAACGCTCGCCGTCGCGACGAACGGGCCCGGCTGCTGACGCCAGTTGAAGCCGGATCGCGCGCCGTACGTGTAACCCTTTTCCTCGCGCAGGTTCATGTTGAGCCGGCTGGAAAACTGCCCGCCGAAAATGGTGTTCATCACCAGCAGCGGAAAGTAGTCGGGCGACGTGCGCGACGTGCCGATCTGCGCGACGCTGATGACCGACTGGGCCGCGCCGGGTTTGTCCACCAGCGTCACGGTAGTCGGCATGATCGTGGCCGGCTGCGGATATTCGACCGGCGTCGCGCGGCCGGGCTTCCACGCCGCTAGCGCCGCTTCGAGCTGCCGCGTCATCTCATCGACGGTCACGTCGCCGACGACGATCAAGCTCGACTGATTTGGCCGGAAGTGGGTCTCATAATAGCGTGCGATGTCGTCGTGCGTGATCGCCTTCAGCGATTTTTCATTTCCCATGTCGGGCCGCCCGTAGGGATGTTGCTCGCCGTAGAGCAACGCGTCCGCGGCGAGATTCGCGAGCACCGTTGGCTGGTCGCGCAGCCGCAGAAGCCCCGCGATCGCTTGGCTGCGTTGCCGCTCCAATTCCACGTCGGGAAACGTCGGCCGCAGCAAAACGTCGGCAAAAATATCGAGCGATCGCGCGAGATGTCGCTTGAGCGAAAACAGCCTGACGTTGCTCGTGTCGAGGTTCGCTTGCACCGCCAGCACGGAGCCCATGCCGGCAAGTTGGTCCGCAATGTCGTTTGCCGATCGGCTCGCGGTCCCCTCGTCGAGCATCGCGGCGACGAGATTGGCGAGTCCGATCTTGTCGGCGGGGTTTGCCGCATTGCCGGCACGCACGACGAGGTGCATGCTCACGGTCGGCAGCTCGTGATGTTCGACGACGAGTAATTCGACGCCGCTTGACAGCTTCGCGCGGTGGACGGGCGGCAATTCGAATCTGGGCGCCGGGTCGGGCTTTGGATTTGCCGAGCGATCGAAATCGGCGGCGAGCGCGGCTGCGGGCGCAACGAACGCGACCGGGCCGGCCGAGTTCGTGGCCCGCGCGGCGGCGGCGTTTTCCGCAATCGGATCAGGCGCGACCGACCGATCGCGGCCGGGCACGACTTCAAGTACGACGCGTTTGTCCGACAGATACTTCTTCGCGACGCGCTGCACGCCCGCCGCGTCGGCGCGAACGTATCGCTCGAAGTCTTTCGTCATATGAGCCGGATCGCCGTTCATGACGTTGTAACGATTGAGGCGGTCCGCGCGGCCGCCGAAGCCGCCGATTGATTCGAGCGAGCTTACGAACTGGGCCTCGAACCGGTTCACCGCCCGCTCGACTTCCTCGGCCGACGGCTGCTCCGATTGAATTCGGGCGATTTCCGAAGCAATCGCCGCTTCGATGTCCTTGAGTTTCACACCGGGCTTGGCCGTCGCCGTGATGTCGAACGAGCCGGCGATCTCGCCCGATCGCTGCGACGCCGAAACGTCCTGGGCGATCTGTTTCTCCTGTACGAGCACTCGATAGAGCCGCGACGACTTGCCGCCGGCGAGAATCACCGCGAGCAGGTCCAGTTCCGCGTCGTCCGGCGCGTCGGCTTCGACCGTGTGCCAGGTCAGGTAGAGCCGCGAGAGACTCACGCGATCCGTCATCTTGATCCGTTTTTCACCCGCCAGTTGCTGGACGCGCGGCTGTATTTTCGCGACCTTCGGACCGGCCGGCAGCGAGGCGAAGTACCTATCAACGAGCCGTTTCGCCTCCGCCGGCTTGAAATCACCCGCGATGCACAAACTCGCGTTTGCCGGGTGATAAAAACGCCGGAAGAACTCGGCGATGTCGTCGCGCGACGCCGCCGTCAGGTCGTCCATGTAACCGATCGTCGGCCAACTGTACGAGTGGTCGTGCGGATACAGGGCCGCCGCGATCGTCTCGCTGACCAGTCCGTATGGCCGGTTTTCGTAGCTCTGCCGCCGCTCGTTCTTCACCACGTCACGCTGGTTGTCGAGCTTGTCCTGCGACATCGCGGGCAGCAGGAAGCCCATTCGATCCGATTCGAGCCACAGCGCGAGTTCGAGATAGTTCGACGGCACGACTTCCCAATAATTCGTGCGGTCGTCCGACGTTGAACCATTCAACCGGCCGCCGGCTTCCTGCAGCGGCCCGAAATACTCCGCGTCGTGATGCTCCGAGCCTTGAAACATCATGTGCTCGAACAAGTGGGCGAATCCCGTTCGGCCGCGTCGCTCGTTCTTCGAGCCGACGTGGTACCAAATGTTCACGCACACGATCGGCGTGGAATGGTCCTCGTGCAGGATCACGCCGAGCCCGTTGGGGAGCGTGTACTTTTCAAACTTGAGTTCGGGAATGCGGCCGGTGCCGCCGTGCTCCTCGGCCGCTGGCGCGCTCACCATCACGGATGCAACGACCGCAGCGGAGAAGCCTGCCGAGATCATTTCGTGCTCCCTTCGGTTCATGGGGAAAGCGTCTTTGAGTGTCTGATGCACAAGCTCCACTTCTCGCCAGATACATCGGACCGTGATAGACTGTCAAGCGTACATGTTCGCTGGAGTTCATGGGCCTCGTGGTTGATCCGCGCGGAGGCAAGGTGATCCCAAACCCGGCGCACGGCGGCGAGTGGATGATAGAGATTTGAGCGAGCCACATGATTGACGCTAAATTTGGGACCGGCGCTGCACTTCGTTTACTTTTCCTTTCGGTGGTTTGTCGCGGAGTTTCTTCCGGTCTGACACTCGCGACAAACGACACGCCGGCTGTTCGCGACGGTGCGGTCGCTGATTTTGTCCTACACGCCGGCCGCATCTGGACCGGCGACGCGGCGCGGCCGTGGGCCGAATCGATCGCGGCGCGGGACGGCGTGATCGTGAGGATCGGCGATCGTGCCGCGGTTGACGAACTGCGGACGGCGCGGACGCGCGTGCTTGATCTGCCCGGCAGCTTCGCGACACCGGGACTGATCGACGCTCACGGGCATTTGACCGGTCTGGGCGAGACGCTGGAACAAATTGATCTGCGCGACGCGACGAGCATCGAAGAAGTCGTGCGTCGCGTGACCGAACGGGCGACGGACTTGGCGGCCGGCGAGTGGGTGCTCGGACAGAGTTGGGATCAAAGTCTGTGGCTGGGCAAGGAACTGCCGACGCACGAGCCGCTCAGTCGCGCGCTGCCGGATCGGCCGGTTTTCCTGCGTCGCGTGGACGGCCACGCGGTGTGGGTGAACGAGGCGGCGCTACGCGTAGCTGGCGTCACCGCGGACACGAAAGACCCGCCGGGCGGCAAGATCCTGCGCGACGGCGCTGGAAAGCCGACCGGCGTGCTGCTCGACGCGGCCGTCGATTACTTCAACAAGCACCTGCCGCTGACCAGCCGCGACGGGCTGCGCCGGCAATTCCTCGCGGCGCAGAAACTGTGCCTTGAATCGGGACTGACCGGCGTGCATGACGCCGGCCAATCGGCCCGCGAACGCGACGTCCTGCGCGAGCTGGATGGCAGCGGCGAGTTGAAGCTGCGTGTTTACGGCATGGCCTCGCCGCCGGCCGGGCGCGAAGTCGAGTTCGTGTCGAAGCCGCCGCCGGCCGCGAAGCCCGCCGACCGCTACGTGTTGCGGGCGATCAAGATGTTCATCGACGGCGCGATGGGCTCGCGCGGTGCGGCATTGTTCGAAGACTACAGCGACGACCCCGGCAACCGCGGTTTGATTCTGACCGAGCCGGAGTTACTCGAACGCATCACCGAGGCCGCGCTCAAGAACGGCTGGCAAGTCTGCACGCATGCGATCGGCGACCGCGGCAACCGGCTGGCGCTCGACGCGTACGAGTCCGCGCTGAAAAAAGTTGCCGTTTCCGAGCGAGCCGTGCGCGACCCGCGGCTGCGCATCGAGCACGCGCAATTGCTGGCGCTCGACGACATCCCGCGTTTCGCGCCGCTGGGCGTGATCGCGTCGATGCAGCCGACGCACGCCACGACCGATATGCGCTGGGCCGCGGACCGCATTGGTGCGGAACGGTGCAAAGGCGCCTACGCCTGGCGGCGATTCCTCGACGCCAAGGCCCGGCTCGCGTTCGGCAGCGACTTCCCGGTCGAGCACGTCAATCCGCTGCTCGGACTGTATTCCTCCGTCACGCGGCAGGACCTGGACGGCACGAGCGGGGTTTTTATGCCCGACCAGCGCATCATGCTCGACGAGGCCCTGACCGCGTTCACGGCCGGCAGCGCTTACGCCTCGTTCGACGAAACGCAGCTCGGCGTGCTTCGGCCAGGGACGCAGTGCGACGTGACCGTCGTCGATCGCGAACTGTCGCAGAACTCCGCGCGGCAAATCGCTCGTGCGCGAGTGCTCGCGACCGTGATCGCCGGCGAGGTCGTGCACCGGAAAGATTAGGAGAATATTAATTTCTCCCTGCCGCTTGTTCGCCGCCCGCCCGGCCGCCATAATGGCCGCGGTTGTTTGTCGTCCCCTTTTGGAAAGGAGGCTTGCATGCGCAAGGCCCTAACGTTCGGCTCGCTGCTGGTGGTCGCCGTCGTCATCGGCGTCGCCTACGGCGAGGAGTTCAAGTCCGGTTTGCAAGTGGGTGACAGCGCGGGCGCGTTCAACGTCCGCAACGTCACCGGCCAGAGCTGCGCGGTCGACTACGTGAAAGACGCCCGCGGCACTCTGTGCTATAGGTGAAAGTTCGGTCCCAATCCCGTCGTCTGCGTGTTCGCACGCAAGATCGACGCGAACTTGACCAGTTTGGTCAAGCAACTGAATGACGAAGTCGGCAAGAACGGCGAAAAGAAGCTCAGCGTCTTTGTCGTGTTTCTGACGGACGACTCGGATGAGCTGTCGCCGAAGCTTACGTCGCTGGCCGAGAAGGAGAAGATCACCAACGTGCCGCTCACGATTGGTGAAGTGTCGGCCGGCCCGCCGAGCTACAAGATCGAGAAGGATGCCGAGGTCACCGTGATGCTGTGGAAGAAGACCAAAGTGATCTCCAATCACGCCTTCAAGGCCGGCGAATTGAATAAAGCTCACATCGCCGCCATCGTCAAGGACATCCCGAAGATCCTCGAAGACTAGTTCCCGCCAACAAAGACCGACGACGACAACCACACCCCGCGGCACCGCTCGAGTAATCAAGCGGTGCCGCAGTTTTTTTTGAAGCGAGTTACGAGGGCCAAACCACGTGGCCGCTCCTGGCCGGCAGAACGCTGGTCGTCTTTGGGTCGGATGCAGGTGCGGCTACAAAGTCAGCTTCTTGTATTTGATGCGATGTGGTTGGTCGGCTTCGGCGCCAAGGCGCTGTTTGCGAACTGACTCGTAGGTTTCGTAGTTGCCCTCGTGCCAGACGACTTTCGAGTCGCCTTCAAAGGCCAGGATGTGCGTGGCAATGCGGTCGAGGAACCAGCGGTCGTGGCTGATCACGACGACACAGCCGCCAAAGTTGAGCAAGCCTTCTTCGAGGGCGCGGAGCGTGTCCACGTCGAGGTCGTTAGTCGGTTCGTCGAGCAGCAGCAGGTTGCCGCCTTTGGTGAGGACCTTTGCGAGCAGCAACCGGTTGCGTTCGCCGCCGGAAAGCTCGCCCGCGAGTTTCTGCTGGTCCGGTCCTTTGAAGTTGAACCGCGACACGTAGCCGCGCGACGCGATCTTGCGTTTGCCGAACATGAGGTGATCGGCCCCGCCCGTGATTTCCTCGAAGACGGTTTTTTCGCTGTCCAGCGTTTCGCGATTCTGATCGACGTAGGCCAGGACAACCGTCTCGCCGACGCGCAGCGTGCCGGCGTCGGGCTTCTCGTCGCCGATGATCATGTGAAACAGCGTGGTCTTGCCGGCGCCGTTGGGACCGATTACGCCGACGATGCCGCCGCGCGGCAGATGAAAATTGAGGTCCACCATAAGCAGGTTGTCGCCGAACGCCTTGCGGACTCCCTCCGCGACGACCACGGTGTCGCCCAAGTGCGGGCCGGGCGGGATTTGAATTTCAACCGTCTCGTCGCGTTCATCGTATTCCTGCGCCGCGAGTTTTTCGTACGCTTGCAAGCGGGCCTTGCTCTTCGCCTGCCGCGCTCGCGGGGCCATGCGGACCCATTCGAGTTCGCGTTCGAGCGTGCGCTGCCGCGACGAGACTGATTTTTCCTCGCGACGCAGCCGATCCTGCTTCTGCTCGAGCCACGACGAATAATTACCCTTCCACGGGATGCCCGCGCCGCGGTCGAGTTCGAGGATCCATTCGGCGGCGTTGTCCAGAAAGTAGCGATCATGCGTGACGGCGACGACGGTGCCGGAATAGTCCTGTAGATGCCGCTCGAGCCAAGCGACGGATTCCGCGTCGAGGTGATTCGTCGGTTCGTCGAGCAGCAGCAGATCGGGTTTTTGCAGCATCATCTTGCACAGCGCGACGCGGCGACGCTCGCCGCCGGAAAGTTTCGTCACGTCCGCATCGCCGGGCGGCAGCCGCATCGCGTCCATGGCGATTTCCAACTCGCGGTCCAGTTCCCACGCATTCGTGCGCTCGATCTCGTCCTGCACTCGCGAGTGTTCGGCGACGACCTTGTCCATTTCGTCGGGCGACAGATCCTCGCCGAATTTCGCGTTCAGCACTTCATAGCGCGCGAGCAGCGCGCGTTTGCCGGCCACGGCGCCCTGCAGGTTGCCCCACACGTCTGTACTCGCGTCGAGTTGCGGCTCCTGCGGCACGAAGCCGCGCGTGAAGCCGTCCGTCAACCGCGCGGTGCCGATGAAATCCGTGTCCACGCCGGCCATGATCTTGAGCAGCGTGCTCTTGCCCGCGCCGTTGCCGCCGAGCACGCCGATCTTCGCACCGGGATAAAACGCCAGCCAGATGCCCTTCAGTACCTCGCGCTTGTCGTAGAACTTGTGCAGGTCTTCGATCGTGAAGATGTACTGTTCGCCCATCGAGTGGATTCACCTTGAAGTCAGACTCAATGTCCGAACGCGAGCATGCTCGGTCGCGGACAAGTCGTGTCGTCGCCCGCCATTCACGCCGTAGTTAGTTTGTTGCGCGGCCATTGTCCAGAGGCGTTGTCCGCCGGCTCTGTGTCTGGCGGTCGGTGTCGCGGGAGAACGATCATTCGGGGCTGCAATTCGAAGTGCTGATCGCCTGTGACGCTGCGCGAGACGCCCGACGGGCTGGCCGTTTCCAGTATTAGGTCCGACGGATCGCCTCGTCATCCATTCTTGACAACCTTCCGCGCGGTTGCTACGGTCCAGCGGCGCGTGAGATTCTTCGAGTTTGCGGCGCTCCCAGGAAGCGCGTGATCCACCTGCCGAGTTCAATGGGAGACAATCGAAAATGACACAGCCGCCACTCCTGGGGCGCGAGGAACGCGATCGTACGTCGACAAACCGCCAACCCGCTCTTTTCGGTCCGATTGCGGCCGAGTTGGTTCGCGTGGACGAGGTTCTGCGGACTGAGTTGCACAGCCGATATCCGTTCGTGGAAACGCTTGTAGACCATGTGTTCGGCTATCAGGGCAAGCGGCTGCGGCCGGCGCTCCTGCTGCTCGTCGCGAAGGCCGTGGGCCGGGTCGTGGATGCACACACAGTGCTCGCCGCGGTTGTTGAGATGATTCACACGGCCACGCTCGTACACGACGACGTGCTTGACGGCGCGGTCGTGCGGCGGCACAAGGCGACGGTGAACGCCGAGTGGGGCACCGAATCGAGCGTGTTGCTCGGTGACTTTCTGTTCACGCACGCCTTTCACCTCGCGGCGAGTCTCGACAGCACTCTGGCGTGCCGGCTGATCGGCCGCGCGACGAACATCGTCTGCGAAGGCGAGTTGCATCAAATTCACGAACGCGGCAATCTTGAACTCAGCGAGCAGGAATACTTTGACATCATCGACGGCAAGACGGCCGAGTTGTGCGCGGTGAGTTGCCAGCTTGGCGCGCACTTCGCCGGCGCATCGCCCGCGCTGGAAGCGGACCTCGAACGATTCGGCCGCAATCTCGGCATGGCGTTTCAGATCGCAGACGACCTGCTCGACCTGCTCGGCGAGGAGCAGAACACCGGCAAATCGCTGGGCACGGACGTGGAGCAGCAGAAGCTGAC
>Ga0247727_10006375_pt1 | contig 23229 bp, 15 predicted proteins | sample WisWelCaveWW1625_FD_202498 | JGI IMG/M metagenome (GOLD analysis project Ga0247727, IMG submission 202498) | Biofilm microbial communities from Wishing Well Cave, Virginia, United States - WW16-25 | ecosystem: Environmental > Aquatic > Deep subsurface > Groundwater > Cave microbial mat | place...
TGTAACTTCATCATCGATTCGACGCACGCGACGACCCGATCGTGCTGCGCGCTCTTCGTTCTGTCATTCTTGTCCATAGGGCAGATCGGAATGCGACATAGGTATCTTGGCTCGTAAGCAAACCAGCCCCCCTGGAATGCCGAACTGATCCGCTGAAAGTAGAAGGTCAACAGTCGGGAATTGAGCAACCCAATTAGGAAGAAAGGCGAGAAATCCCGTTTCGGAACCAAGCCGCACCCACCGCCTGCCCCTTGCGGAAAGAAGCGTCTTTCGTCGTCGATCGCGAACGAGTTTCGCGGCGCGAGGGTGGGCGTCACAATCTTGGGAGCCAAGAACATTCGCAGCGACGACGAGAAACTGAGGCCGTACCAGTCGGGGCCACGCAGTTTTCCTTTTTGTCGTCCCTCCAACGTGCGCCGGTGCTTAAGCAAGTACCGCCACGTCTTCGGCGACTTCTTGAGTTCGGACTCTGGCACCAGGCAGGTGTCCTCTCCCTTGAGTTCATACGGATAAAGCAGCACTCGGGAGCCAAGCGTAACACGATATCGTTTCAGCGATTCGGCCTTGATATAAGGAACGAGGTAGTCAGATTCAAGTTCCACTTCGACATCGGTATCCTCTCGGCGCAGCCGGGCGATTCCTGCCTTCACTCTAAGCCGTTCAAAAACAAAAACGCTGTTGTCTCCCGTCTTCACGCCGGTGATCGAAAGGTCGACGGCATCGGAAAGCCGCCAATGTGATGTTTCAAGCTTGGACAGGATGCGCGTGTCGAGGGATGACGCGGCCTGCCACGGTGCCTCGCCGAACGAACTGGTGGAACGCCGTTCCAACTCCGCCTTGGCCAAGAATCGAACGGCAGGCTGGTGGGACCGATTGAACTTTGCGTGAAAAGCCCGTTGCGGCGTCCCCGCGAGGAAAAGCAAGCAAGTGTAGGTGGTCGCCGTCTCGAAGACTTGGGCGTTACCAAAATCGACGAGTTCAAGGAGGGCTTGTTTGCCACTCAGCAGTTGCCGCAATCCAACGCCGTAGTCCGCCTGCATGAACTTGTTTGGTACGATGAAGCCAAGGCGGCCGGACTCACGGAGCAAGCTGAGTCCCTTTTCGATGAACGCCACGAAAAGGTCCACCTTGCCGAAACGGGCAGTATCAAATGTCTCTTGAATGAAGCGCACTTCACCGGGATGGAAATCGACCAGGTTGTGGATACGAACGTACGGCGGGTTGCCGATGATGCAGTCGAAACCTCCCGACTTGATCGTCTCGGGAAACTGCCGCTTCCAGTCAAATGAATTTACCCGCTTCAATTCTGTCGGGTCGGGTTGCGATTGACCGACAAAGTACTCCGAGCCAATCAGAGAATTTCCGCACTTGATGTTACCGGCCAAGTTGGGCAAGGCCCGTTCGCGAAAGAGTTGCAGTTGGCGGACGACGCTCTGCTCGGTTTCGCCTTCGAGCACTTTCAAGAGCAACGAAAGTTTGGAAACCTCCACGGCTTGGTGATCGATGTCCACGCCAAAGATGTGCGTCGTCAGAATGCGCTTCTTTTCCTCGATCGTCAGTCGCCATTGCCGTGTGCGCGGGCCGTTGTAAACCGCGTTCTTATGCGATTGCGGCTTGTGTTCGATGTACCACTTCAGGCAGTGGTCCAACAGGCATTGGTGCGCCCCTAAAAGGAATGAGCCGCTCCCGCACGCCATGTCCAGGACACGAAACGGCTGCTTTCCATTTCGCAGGCCGGCCAGTTGTGCAGGACTGCGGCCCGAGATTTGATCGCCGACCGTGCGATTGACGATGTAATCGACGATGTACGTGGGCGTGTACACGACGCCGCCGGCCTTGCGAACTTCGGGCTTTTCTTCCACTTTGGCTTGGTGGCCGGGCGTGAGCCGAATGACCTTTCCCAAGAATCGCTCGTAGACGGTCCCGAGTATCTCAACAGGCAGGACGCGAAAGTGATAGGGCGAACCTTGCTCGAAGTAGAGGCTCTGGATGATCGAAGCGATCACTTTATCGTCAACCGTCAATTTCGGAGTTATCGTGTCGGGCGGTTCGGTCACGCCCGGCTCCTTCTCGAAATGGAACAGACCAGAGTTGTACTTCTCGTCGGATTGCCGGCAGACCTCGCGCATGAATCGAGCGTAAATATCGGGACGTCGGCAGAGACCTAGAAGCCGCTGGTCCGATTCCATTCCGCGGTCCTCCGCCATGCGCAGGAACACGACACGGTCAATCGTCAGTTGCACGGCGGTGTTGAGATCGTCGGAAGACAGGCCGGGATTTCGCAGCGCCATATTTCGGGCCAAGACGTCGCGCCAACGCTCGATTGTCCTCAGAAAATCCACGTCCACTTCTGCCGTTCCGCGTTTTCTCTTGGACGCGGCGAACTCGTCGAACGCGCCGGACCACACCGCGTCGCGTGACAATATGTCCCACAAATCCCTCCAACGATCGGCGTACTCATCGAACCGATAAGACTGAATTCGGGCGTGGCTTGCGTTGTCGCCTCGGTTCGGCTTGATCGTGCAATCGTAGACCGCAAGCTCCTCGAATTTCGTCAGCAAGGACAGTGCCACTTTGGCGCTCCAACCGAACCGCCGAAGCTTGACGCCCCATTCCGCGTCGGTGCTGATGTTGACATTGCACTTCTTGGCCTCGACGTAAAACTTCACCAGCGTCCCCACACGGAACGAATAATCTGGAGCTTTCGATTCGCCCTCCACGTCGAGACTGTCTTCGGGGATGACTTCACGGTATTGAGGCGCGGTCTGTGCCGTGTTCCGCACATCCCAGCCAAGTGCCTCGAAAAATGAGTCGATGAGCGATTGACGAACGTGTGCTTCCTTGACGCCCAGAGCGTGAAATGCCTGGTGGTTCGTCTCGTAGTAGCGGCACAGTCGCGCGACTCTGTCCTTGCCTTCTTCGAACGTCATGTTCATGACTAGATATCCTTGTCCCCGCTACCTCCACTCGACGTTCGACAGCTTCGCCAGCGCGAGGATCAGCGATTGCGTCCCCTTGCGACCGTGGCCTTGGGCTTTGAGGGCGACGTAGAGTTGCTCGGCCAGGGCGAGGCCGGGGAGGGAGAGGTTCATGCGTTTCGATTCGGCCAGCGCGATGCCCATGTCCTTGATGAAATGTTCGACAAAGAAGCCGGGATCGAAATTGCCTTTGAGCATGCGCGGGGCGTAGTTCGTGAGCGACCACGAGCCGGCGGCGCCGCCGGAGACGGATTCGAGAACGGTGTTTAGGTCGAGGCCGGCCTTGTAGCCGTAGAGCAGGGCCTCGCAGATGCCGATCATGCCGGTCGCGATCAGGATCTGGTTTACCATCTTGGTGTGCTGGCCGGAGCCGGCGGGCCCTTGATGGATGATGGTCTTGCCCATGCACTCGAAGAGCGGGCGGAGGCGATCGACGGCGTCCTTGTCGCCGCCGATCATGATGGAGAGGCGGGCCTCGCGGGCGCCAATATCGCCGCCGGAGACTGGGGCATCGACGCTGGCGACACTCTTGGATTTCGCAGCATCGTAGATTTCGCGGGCGAGCGACGGTTCGCTGGTCGTCATGTCGACAAGCGTCTTGCCAGCCGATGCGCCGGCGAGAGCGCCGTTCGTTCCTAAGAATACCTCGCGCACATCGGCAGGGAATCCGACGATGGCGAAGATCACATCCGAGTCTTGCGCAGCGGCCTTGGGCGAATCGGCCCACTTGGCCCCGCGGTCCAAGAGCGGCTTGGCCCGTTCGCGCGTGCGGCTGTAGATCGTGGCGGAGTAGCCTTTGCTCATCAGGTGCCCGCACATCGAAGTGCCCATCACGCCCGTTCCGATCCAGCCGATTCGAGTGTTGCCCGGATTGATCGCAGACTCAGCCATACTTCGATTCCTTCCAGATCAATAGAGTGGGACGCTCAACGTTGCCGGCGTCGTAGGGCGAGCGGCGGTCCGAGAACTTCGCGGAGGACCACGGCCCGGCGCAGATCGGCGGGTGATTTCAGCAAGCTGCCTAAATCGCGCGCAGCTAGCCGTTGTGCAGTCGTCAGTTCTTGCGGGGTTACATTCAAGCTTGCGGCCTCGCCGGTCGAAGCGGCCGCTCGATCCATCGCTTGTTTTGTTTCGTGCAGAATGTTCTTCATGGGTGTAGTGATGGGCGGCGGACCGTGCTGTGGCTCGCCAGCAGCGCGGGCTCGGCCGGACCGGGCTGCTCGCTGGCGAACCGCCGGACGCGATCCCGGTCGCGGTGGCTGCGGCGGTCGCGCGGCACTTGGCCGAAGCATCACAACATCGACCGGCGGAGACTCCGGTTGCCGCGCTATCATCGGCCCAGGCTGCGCCCCGCGGCCTACATCCTCGACGAGAAATTGATCGACATCGTGAGTTTCCATGGGATTGACTCCCGAGATGAGCTGCCGCGGCAGGGGGCGCGGGCGGCGTGGTTCATCCGGCGGCCTCTCACGTCCGCTGAGGATCTTGTTAATTAACCAAACGCCTCCCACCACCAGCAAAATAATCAGGTGAATGAGGCTACTGTTCGGGGCGGCAAATATCAGCAATGAGTTTGCTAGGGAAAGCTCGTCGTTCACGACGATTGTCTCCTGGACTTTCTAACCCTTGTTGTCACCAACGATCGTCCGGCCGGGGCCGGCGATGGAGGCACGCATTTCGGTGTCGGCCTGGACGTTTCGCAAATTGTAGTAGTCCATGACGCCGAAGCGACCCTCGCGCATCGATTGGGCGATAGCCTGCGGTATCTCGGCTTCGGCCAGCACGACCTTGGCCCGATTTTCGGCGACGAGGGCAACCATTTCCTGCTCGCGAGCCTGTGCGGCCGCCCGCGCCGTTTCGGCTTTCGCCCGCGCGACTCGCATGTCGGCCTCGGCCTGCTCCGCTTGCAGCCGGGCGCCGATGTTATCGCCCACGTCGATGTCAGCGATGTCTATCGACACGATCTCGAACGCGGTTTGCGAATCGAGTCCCTTGCCCAGCACGGCCTTCGAGATGCGGTCCGGGTTGGCGAGCACGTGATAGTGGTCGTCGGCCGAGCCGATGGCGCTGACGATGCCCTCGCCCACTCGGGCGATGATCGTTTCCTCAGTGGCACCACCGATCAAACGGGGAAGATTTGTCCGAACCGTCACGCGGGCCTTCGTCCGCAGTTGAATGCCGTTGCGAGCGACGGCCTCAAGCAACATCTTGCCCTTGGCCGGGTCCGGGCAGTCGATCACCTTTGGGTTCACGCTCGTCTGAACGGCCTCGAGCACGTTGCGGCCGGCCAGGTCGATGGCTGTGGCTTCATTAAAAGTGAGCGGAATCTGGGCTCGGCTGGCGGCAATCAGTGCCCGCACCACGTACATCACGTTGCCGCCGGAGAGGTAGTGTGCTTCCAGGCGTTTCGGGTCGGTGTTCAGTCCAGACTGAATCGCCATGATCTGGACTTTGAGGATGATGGTCGAGTTGACACCGCGCACCCACATGAAGACGAGGTGCAAGAAGCTGATGCCAGCTTGGGTGAACCTCGACTGGATGTACAACTTAAAAAACTTGATGAACAAAATACTGAATACGAACGCCAAAACACTCAGCAAAACCAGTACGCCGATACCGACCGTTTGCCACGGGAATTTCGCAAAGAGGGGACTCATGGTTGCTCTCCCTTTTGGAGTGCGGTGGCTTGACACCGCTTTGGTTTGTTTGGAATTTCCGCCTGGATCATTCCAAAGCGGTGTCAAGCCACCGCACTCCAAAGCTTGGTTGTTAGGGCTCTAGTCCTCAAACAAGCGATCCGTGCGCGAGCGCTTGTTCCCTCTCCCCTGTACTCAGGGGAGAGGGTTAGGGTGAGGGGTCCGCAGCGTGCACTCGAACAGAACCCCTCACCCCGGCCCTCTCGCCTGAGTACAGGGGAGAGGGAGCAAATCCTCGCTTGTTTGAGGTCTAGTCGTACGCCAGCATGATTAGCCGTGGGCAGTTCGTCAAGCGTTTAGCGTCTCTGTTTCAATTCTTCGCACGATCACGCGGTGGCCTTGAACATCGACGACGCGAACCAGTTTGCCCGCGTCGATGCTCATGTTTTCGGCCGTCGTTTCCACCCGCCGGCCCTCGAACTCAGTTATGCCCGACGGCAAGTGAGGCGTGAGCGTGCGGCCGATCTGGCCGACAAGGCCAGGCAAAAGCCGGTCGCGATCGGGAGTCGGATCCACTTCCTCCGGTTTCGGCGGCTGCAGCACCATCTTGCGGCCCATCGTCGTATCCGGCCAATAATGCATGCCCGCCCCGACGACAGCCGGCACCGCGACCAACATGAAGGCCAGAAAAAACGACCCGATCACCAGGCTTTGCGAAAACGCCAGCCCCAGGCTCGTGAGCAGGCACGCACCGGCCAACACACCCAACATGCCACCGGACGGAACGAACACCTCGATCACCAAGATGATCAGGCCAAGCACGAGGAGGATGATCGCCCAAGTCAGCGTGCTTGTCATGTCACCTGCTTTACTACGATTCGATTTCCGATCACTTCGATCACTCGCACGCGCGCCCCTTCGTCGATGTACGCGCCGTCACTGACCACGTCAATGTACTGATCGCCGAACCGCACCAAGCCGGCCGGGCGAAGCATCGTCATTGCTAGCCCCTCGGAGCCCAACAGGTTGTGAAACGGGTCCATCGTCAGGCCAACTGAGTCATTACCTTGAGCGTAATTAGGTTGGAGCACCATGCGACCCAGCAGGGGTACGTGAGGCAAGTACTTCGAGATCAAAATGGCAAAGCCGATCAGGCTGCCAAAGGCGGCCAACAACGGAACCATGCTCAACGTGAAGTCGCGCCACTCGCTGTGCGAATGCGGAAACCAAAACGTCTGGCTGGCCAGGATGATCGAGGCCATGATCAGCAAGATGCCGGTGACACCGACGACGCCGAAGCCGGGAATGAGCAGCAGTTCGACGCCCAAGCACAGCACTCCGGCCAGGAAAAGCACAATCTCGAGTGCCGTCGCCGTGCCGCCCATGAAATGGCTCCAGAAGAAAAGCAGAAAACAAAGGCCTGCCAGAAGACCCGGCAGAATCACGCCGGGAATCTTGAGTTCCGTGTACAGGCCCAATATGCCGCCGACGATCAAGATCACGCCCATGATTCGCGAGTTCAGAATCACGATCAGAGTATCCACCCATGTCGGTGCGACGATCTGCATTTCCTTTTCCTCAATGCCGTAGATCGCCTTGAGACCATCCAGGTTATCCACAACTTCCTTCGCCAGCTCTAGACTCACGGCTGTCTTGCCGTCGACGGTCAAGAAGTGTTCCTTGTCTTTGACCTTGCGGCGCACTTCGAGACCCTCCGGATCGCGGGCGCTAATCTCATCGTCCGAAAGAAACATCACTCGCCCGGTTCGTCGATCGAACACTTCGTGTACGACGAGATCTTCCTCGACCATCGATTTGACCAGCGTGGGCGGATAGCCCTTTGCCCTGGCGAGCGTTTCGAGCGATGGGCTGAGGATGGAAACGACCTTTTCCTTGGGCAGCAAAGTGTATTTGCCGTCCTCGTCCTTGATCATCGCACCACAGTCACCCAACTTCGCGTCGGGGTGCATGATTATTTCGTCCGAACCCAGCGCGATAAAGGCAGCAGCACTGATGGCCTTCGTCGGGATGTAACTGATCGTCTTGACTCCCTTCAGATCCTTGATGAACTCGGCCAGCTCCAGGCCAGGCATCCCCTCGCCGCCGTAGCTGTCGATCTCGAAGATAAATAGATTTCGGCCATTCTCGCGAGCCTCGTTCACGTGACGGATGACGTACTCTTTGAGCAGCAGATTGACGAAACCTTCGATTCGTATCAGCACAGGTCGCCATTCCATGCCCGTTTGCACGCTTTCGATGGCCGACTTGGCGGGCATGCCATACAGCTCCGCGACGTCGCCGCGCGACTCGGCGATCAATTTGGCCATGCCAAGCTGGCGCAATTGGTCGCCGGTGAAATTACCAAGCTGCCCGGCCGGGATCAGAACCTCCTTGGTCTTGATCTGTTCCTCGGTCTCCAGTTTCTTGAGTTCTTCGTCCAGCACGTATCGTGTGTCGCGAGCAGTGACAACCTTCCAGACCTCATGCTTCTTATCGAGCATCCCGAGTACGATGGCTTGATAGGCAGGCTTGCGGCGCCGAGCCAGTTCCGTGTACTCGGCTGCCATTCCTTGTCGAATGAATTTCTCCTCGCGCCCGATGTCGCCCAGTTCCGCCTTCCGACTGACGACCAGCTCATCGGCAGCCAGAGCGACCATCACCGCGTGCCCGTGCAGCGGCTCGCGCACGAACGCGACCGTCTTGGCTCCGGTCAGCCCCTCGATGTAGTGTGCCAGGTTCAAGCAGTTGCCGTAGTCGCTCCTGCCGCCTTGGAGTTCAAACACGATGATCCGCGCGCCGTCGGCGATCAGATTTGCACATTCCCGCTTTACGCCGTGAACTGTTGCGGATGTGATGGGACTTCGCACCAAAACGAAACCGCCCTGGTTGCCTCGCGACTTCGCGTCGGGCGGCTGTGCCGACCCAGTTTCTGTGAGTAGGCAAACGCCTGCGACCCAAAACGCCGACGCAGCGAGCCTAATGAGACTAATCGGTGCCATGAGTTGCTCCGTGCTGCACATTGCCGTCAACTCCGGTTGACCTACTGGCCGATTATAGAAGCCGCCCTATCGCCAGTCAAAACCGCGTGAATGGCAGCAATTTGTGATGACACAGAACGTTGCCGGCGGATCACAATTCACACGCGACAATCCTGATGACGATTCGCCATTCGCGGGAGCATCTTAGTCGCGTTGACCATTTTTTGCGGAAGCTGTTATAGTCCTCCAAGAAGCGAACTTTGGAGTGCGGCGGCTTGACACCGCTTTGGTTTGCCCTGGGCTTTCCGCGCGGATCGGTCCAAAGCGGTGTCGAGCCACCGCACTCCAAAACTCGCCAGCAGCTTTCGCAAGGAGGCGTTTGCCATGTGCGGAATCGTCGGCTACGTGGGAAAACAGACGGCGGAACCGATCTTGCTCGACGGCCTGCGGCGACTTGAATACCGCGGTTACGACAGCGCGGGACTCGCCACGATCTCGAACGGAAAAATGCACGTCCGCAAACGCGCGGGCCGCATCGCCGATCTCGAAGAGCTGGCCGTCAAGCATCCGGCGCCGGGCACCTGCGGTATCAGCCACACACGCTGGGCCACACACGGCGCGCCGAACGACATCAACGCCCATCCGCACATCGGCGGCGACGGCATCGTTGCGGTCGTACATAACGGCGTGATCGAGAATTATGCCTCGCTCCGCGGCCGGCTCATCGAACAAGGATTTCGCTTCGTCAGTAACACCGACACGGAAGTGATTGCCCACCTCATCGCCAGTCTACTGGATGAACAGGCCGAATCGCACAACGGCGATTTCAAGGCGACGCTGATCGAGGCGATAGAGAAATCGCTGCGACAACTCAAGGGAACCTACGGGCTGGCGATCATCAGCCCGCGATTACCGGAATTCGTCCTCGGCGCCCGCCGCGGCAGCCCGCTCGTGTTGGGTGTCGGGCACGGCGAAAATTTTCTGGCCAGCGATCAGTCCGCGCTCGTGCGGCACACGGAACGAGTCGTTTTCCTGAACGACGGCGAGACGGCGCTGGTCGGCCCGAACGATTTCGAGGTCCACCATCGCGACAGCGGACACGTGCAGCCGTCGATCCAACAGATCGACTGGACCGCCGAAGACGCGGAGAAGGGCACGTACGAGCATTACATGCTGAAGGAAATCTTCGAGCAGCCCGACTCGATCCAAAACGCGATGCGCGGTCGGCTGGATGACGATAACGCCACGGCCGTGTTTGGCGGGCTTAACCTCACACCCCAGCAACTTCGGCAGATCAGCCGCATCATCCTCACCGGCTGCGGCACCAGTTGGCACGCGGGGCTGGTGGGCGAGTACCTGCTCGAGGAGTTCGCCCGCATCCCGGTCGAGGTCGAATATGCGAGCGAGCTGCGTTATCGCAATCCGCCGATCGAGCAGGGCACCGTGCTTTTCGCCATCGCCCAATCGGGCGAGACCGCCGACACGCTGGCCGCCGTGCGCGAATCCAAGCGCAAGGGCATCCCGACGCTCGGCATCGTCAACGTCGTGGGCAGCTCGATCGCCCGCGAGACGGAGGGCGGCATCTACCTGCACGCCGGGCCTGAAATTGGGGTCGCCTCGACCAAGTCGTTCACGGCACAACTGACTGTGCTTACGCTGCTCGGGCTTTATCTCGGCCGAATGCGGCATGTCTCATCGCTGGCCGGTGCGCGAATCATCAATCAATTGAAGCAGCTACCCGACCTCGTGCGGCGTGCCATTGAAACCAACAATCAAGTCCGCGAGCTGGCGGCCAAATATTGCCATGCAACCAATTTCCTGTACCTCGGCCGCAACTACAACTTCCCGGTCGCCCTGGAAGGTGCGTTGAAACTCAAGGAAATCAGCTACATTCACGCCGAAGGATACCCGGCCGCCGAAATGAAACACGGGCCGATCGCCCTGGTCGATGAACACACGCCGACCGTGATCATCAATCCCGGCGGAGCCATCTACGAAAAGGTCATGAGCAACCTGGAGGAGATCAAGGCCCGCGGCGGACCTGTCATCGCGATCGCCTGCCAGAGCGACAAGGAGATCGCCCGCAAGGCCGACGATGTCATCTATATCCCCGAGGCAGAAAGCTACCTCCAACCCATCATTAGTGTCGTGCCGCTCCAACTGCTGGCCTACCACATCGCCGTTCTGCGAGGCTGCGACGTCGATAAGCCGCGAAACTTGGCCAAGAGCGTCACGGTTGAATAGTTGGGATCATGCTGATCTCTGGAGTGCGGTGGCTCGACACCGCTTTGGATTTGCCTGGCTGTATGTGTGGATCAATTCAAAGCGGTGTCAAGCCACCGCACTCCAAAGAAGTCTGGTCGCCGAAACACCGGGTAACTTGAGTCGCCCCGCGCCCGCGCCTACAATGTTCTCACGCCGACCGAACACGTGGGGGTAGATGTTGGGTTACGTTGTCTCACATCTGTGGCCACTAGGCGTTGTCAATATTCTTCCTCACTCAGGCAGGCGAACACCGATATGGAAACCGTCATTGAACAAGCCGACACGAATCAATCACTCAACGGCACACATGAATTTATTCGCAAGATTCGCAAGCGGGTCGGCACCGTCGTGGTGGGTCAGGACGTTGTGGTCGAACGAGTTCTGATTGCACTCCTTACAGGCGGCCACTTGCTGCTGCAGGGTGTGCCGGGTTTGGCCAAGACGCTGCTGGTTTCCGTGCTCTCCAAGTCGATCGACCTGGCGTTCGCGCGGATTCAGTTCACGATCGACCTCTTGCCGTCGGACATTCTCGGCTCGGAGGTGTTGGACCAGAAGACCAACGAATTTCGCACGCACCAGGGACCGATCTTCACGAACCTCCTACTCGCCGACGAGATCAATCGAGCGGCTCCGAAAGTGCAAAGTGCACTTCTGGAAGCGATGCAAGAACGTCGCGTCACGATCGGCAAGCAGACATTCAAGGTGCCGGCCCCGTTTTTGGTCATCGCCACGCAAAACCCGGTTGAACAGAGCGGCACGTTTGAGTTGCCGGAGGCGCAACTTGACCGGTTCATGATGTGCCACCGGCTTGATTATCCCGACACCGATGAAGAGCGCGAAATCCTGCGGCGAAATATGGCGCTGGGCATCCGCCGCGAGGACTGCGGGGCCGTTGCACTCACCGAATTCGACGTGCTTGAACGCGAACCGGTCGGCACACCCGACGATCTGGTCGTCGCTATGGAAGCCGTTCACAAGGTTCACGTCAGCGACACGTTTGTTGAACACGTTGTCGAAAGCGTCAAGCGAACCCGAACCCATACAAGCGTCGATCTCGGCTGCAGCCCGCGAGCGGGCATCAACCTGATCAAGGCCTCGCGTGCCCGCGCCATCATCCACGGCCGCGATTACGTCGTACCCGACGACCTGTTCGCACTCGCCGAAGACATCATGTAGCACCGCACGCGACTGACCTACGAGGCCCTCGCCGACGGCCAAACCGGCGTCAACGTACTCCAGGAGATCCTGCACGAGTTCGGAGCCAGCTAACCCCTAACCCCCAACCCCCCTCATGGAAGGCTATCTCGAAGAACTCGACACCCTGAACTCCCGGCAGTTCCTCATTGCCGTGAAGCGGCTGGCCGACAGCCTGAGTTACGGCACTGACCGATCGCCGTTCCTGGGGGCGGGCGTCGAGTTTGTCCAGTCGCGGCCGTACGTTTGGGGCGATCCGATCCGCTCGATCGATTGGCGTGTCACTGCTCGCACGAGACGGCTGTACGTGAAGGAATACGAATCGCCTAAGCGACTGCCGTGCTACCTGCTGCTTGATACCTCGGCGTCGATGACGATCAGTTCGGTGCGTCGCAGCAAGTACGCGATGGCCGTACACCTGGCCGGCGGCATCGCGCTGGCGTGCCTTGACCGGATCAGTCCCGTGGGCATTGTCGGAGTCGGCGGGCGCGACCTGCGGGTTGAACCAAGTCTGTCGAAGCACCAGATCCTGCAATGGCTGCACCGGCTGCGGCGATTTCGTTTTGACGAAGAGACCACGCTCGGGCGGAGGATCGCCGAACTCAGCCCGAGCCTAACGAGCCGGGCATTGATCATCGTGTTCAGCGACTTGCACGACCCGCAAGCGATCCCGGCCTTGAAGCTTCTGGCCCAGCAGCATGACGCGGTCGTGCTACAACTCCAGGATCCTGCCGAATCGGGCCTGCGCGGCGCCGGGTTCATGCGTGCCCGCGAAGCCGAGACCGGACGCGCGTTCGTGACTCACGGCCGCCGACAGTGGCTCGAACAACACGTGATCAAAGACGAATTGAAACGCGGCGGCAACGACCACTTGCTGCTCCGCACCGACCAACCGTTCCTGCACACCGTCCGTTACTTCTTCCAGTCACGCGACATTCTGGGGAAGGGCACGAGATAAATGCCATCATTGCGGACACAGACCCGAAGCGTGAGCAAGGAAAGAATCCCCTTCAGCCTGCGTTCGCGTTGCGGGCTTTTGGCCGCGTTGCTGCTCTCCTGCTTGCCCGCGTTGGCCGACGATCAGCGCCAGACAACGGTCGGCATGCCTGGCCGCATCGACCAAATCATGCTGCCGGGTTCGCAACTGGAGATGAAGCCGCTGCAAGACTCGAGGTCGCCTATCGTCTTGCGAATCACTGGCTCGTTTCCGCATGGCTCGGCGTTTCGATACGACCTGGTCTTCTACGGGCTCGAGCCGGGCGAATTTGATTTGAAGGATTACTTGATTCGCAGCGACGGCTCATCGACCGAGGACCTGCCCGCGATCCGCGTGACGGTCCGGCCTGTGCTGCCGCCGGGTCAGGTCGAGCCGAACCAACTTCGAACGCGCCCCACGCCTCGACTGGGCGGCTACCGAATGATCGCAGCAGTTCGCGGCGCGAGCTTGGTGGAGGACTAGTTGAATCAGGAGGCCGTCCACGGAAAATATATTCCTTGTTCCCACTTGACATTCAAACCTAAGTAGCGGTAACTTGACGACGTTAAAAACAATAAAACAATTGGGTAGTGGGGGGTAGCTGTCTGAGTTCAGCCTCTCATGCTGGTTGGTTTTGTAGGGCAAATATAGATCGCCCAAGATTCATCCTGGCCCTACACTGTTATCGCTGAGTTTGTTGTTTTCTTGCGCAACATTTTGGGTTGCGGGCGAAGCCCGCGCTAGACAGATGATTACTTTATTTGTTGTTACGTGTTGGGCTGTAAGTCTGGCTTGCACAACTCAGGACGTAGATCCCCGCTCCGAACTCACAGCGCCACTGCAGGAACTAAAATCTTACGAGGCTCCATTTTCCTTTACCGTTCGGCGAACCCGCTTTGAGGAAGTCCCCATCGATCATGAAGGGACTCTGAGCGTCACACAAACTCAAGAGGACCGCATTCTCGTTTGCGGTCGGCAGTTTCGTGAGTCCAGCACGATTAAAGACTGGAGGGCGGGGAGCCTTACCGGAACATGGCGTCAGGAAACAGCCGACGACGGTGATTTCTATCGCACCTATCGTGATGTGCGCGATGAACGCGGACGAATGACATTCCTGGTCATGAAAACCAAGAGTTCCTTTCTCCTACCGTTGCTGCGTGATCCTATCCTTCTTGCCGAAGCAAGTGTTACGACAAGCCGCGTTCGGTTCCAGCGTTCACTTGTGCACTTGCTCCAGTCAAGCACCGTTCAGGGCAAAAACGCATCCTTGGCGGCTGAGGGATTCTCGGTTCGGAATCGGACCATCGCCGGTGATGGCCTGATTACTTTCTCCTTTGATCGCGAGAAGTCGATTGTCCGCAAGATTGTCGCAGTGGATAGCCAGGAACAGCCGACCTGGTCTTTCGTCGTGAATGCGGTGCGGGAAATGCCAGAACATCTAACGGGCTGGTTCATTGAAGAATTGACGAGAGAAGACATCCACCGGGATCGCACGGGTCGAGTTCAAAAGCAGATCACCAAGGTTGAGGTTCTTGACGTAGCGTCGGTGGTCGCTGTGGGAAAAGAATCATTTGTGCTTTCAGTTCCAACGGACAGTCGTGTCGTCAACCAAAGCGACAAGAACAGCCCATCTTTCGTGATGAGGAATGCTTTGGCTGGTAGTCCTTACGACCCAACCTACTTGCATGTTACCGACACGGATTCTGCAGGATCTACCGAGTACGAGACTGAGTTACTGCGGCGGGCCCGCGAAGCGGATGATTTTCGCATTAACCAGCGGGTCGTCGCAGCCCCGGCTCCTCGCCCTGATACGGTCGTCAAGAAAGCTACATGGATCTGGTTCGGGGTTGGCACGGTCCTGCTGCTGTTATCCGTGCTCGCCGCCGGCCTCTTCTGGAATGAAAGGAACAAAAAGAACCGAGTACGCATTGTCGAATTGAACAACTGACAGCGGAACTCTTGAAGTGGTGGCGTCGTGCAGAATAGGGCGTAGGTAGGTTGAGTTTGTCCGATTTCCAGCTTAGGAGAATAACAATGTGGCGACGACTCTCAGTAGGTGGTGTCGTGGTGGCATTGGGCATCGCGCTTGCGTCTTGGGCCGCAAAGGGCAACACAGGAGCGGGCACGGGTAGCATAATTACTGAAGACGACTTCTGGGCAGCATTACAAAACAATGCCAACCTCGTGGGCGATTGCTACGCAACGGTCGATTTAAACTGCAGCTACGATCCCTTTGACTTTGTGGACGGATTCATGGCAGCGAAAGGGACGTCAAAGTTCCATTTGAACCATGGTTCCCGCGGGACCGCGATTTGGCACAATGATATGGCGGTAAACGTTTTCATCCCGGAATTAGGAGGGAGGACGGGTGGCATCAATGCCCAGGATCCGGCCGCAGATGGTGTGTGGTTCTCGGAATGGGGTTTAGCGGATCTCAGGCAAGTTGCTGATTTCGCCAATGACGAACCGCTAAGCGTTGCATCTACTACCGAGCAAGTCAACGGCGCGGAGTGCTTCCTGCTTTCAAATTCAAAAATCACTCTTTGGGTTGACGTCCAGCAATTACATCGAATCATGCGATACGAGCTTCGCTATGCATCCGGTGAGGTCGCCTTCCGAGGTGAATATGTGGGCTGGGCTGGCTACGGGGCTGGCGGAGAGCTACCTGACACGATTTTTGTTGAAAACTTTTACGAAGATGGATCGATTGCTACGTCTTGGCTCTACCTGCTGCGCAATATTGAGGTTCAAGCCACTATCAATGACAGTTGGTTTGAAACATGGGTGCCGCCAAATGTGCCGATTCCACCTCGACCCATCTAACACTACAGCGCTGGTTTGGCGGCGCATTGTTGGTCAGCCTTTCCAGACTGACGCCATTCGCCCAGTTTCAGTCAAACAGCACAGATGAGTCAGCCTGGAAAGGCTGACCTACACAACCAGCGCTGTAGTGCTAACTAACTAACTAATTTGGGTTCTCCGCCATTGATGTTTGCGCTGCGCTTAGCTGAACGGCACGGAGGCCGTTCCCTACTGTGATTTTGTAGGGATTGGCCTCCGTGCCGTTCCATTATCAACAAGAATGGCGGAGAACCCTGATTTGGAACTAATGTCTGTTCCAGTGAGACCATGACTTTCCCAATTCCGCACTTGAAGTTCCGTCTGTCCTTCGATGAGAAAGTGAGTCGCAACCATGATTAAGTACAAACTTGTGAGTTTGACGCTTGTTCTCGCCCTCTGCGGATTCTGGGGTTGTCGTTCTGCTGGGAGGAATCCCCGGATCGTGCAGCCGCCGAGAGAACCGTGTTTTAGTCTTGAATCTCTTCCTTCGGACCCTGTCGACCCGGATTTTGTCGTACCATTTTATTGGATTCCGACACGCAGCCGCTGAAGGTCCATAGTCAGACAGTCTAAGAGCGGTCTGTCGTGCCGCTATTGCCCGAGATCGTGCCCAAGGTGCCTCACGAGATTCAGGGCCGCCAGCACGAGTGGATGAAGCTGCTTCGTGACAATCCGGGGCCGGTTCGCCCAACTGGAGCAGACGGTGCAAGAAACGTTTCAGCAACTCGCTGATCAGGTAGTAGCGGGCAGTTTCTTTCCTGATCTTCGAAAAACATCAAGAGTTGCTAAAGACATTTATGTCGAAAAATTGGCAATCCAAGCCATCCGAAAAATTGATCACTGCAATTCTGGTGGCACTTGGCCTGTTTTGTGGGTGTGACCGTGAGCGGCGCTCAGAAGTTGCGCATTCAGCGACCGATAGAGACGCACATGTAGGCGGGCTGCGAGGTGTCACCATCACAAGCAGGCATTGGAAAATTGAGAACAAGGAGAGAGCCTGCATTTCTTGTCACGAAGAAAAGCAAATTGCTCCGCGCACGATTCAGAAATGGATCGACAGCAAGCACGCGGCCAATGCAGTGGGTTGTTCTGATTGTCACGGTCCTTCGCACGAGGAATTCTCGAGCCCGCGTGGGCTTGTGAGTGCCGAAGTATGCGCACGCTGCCATGAGAAACAATACGAACGCTTTTCCCATGGCCGGCATTCAAAGGCCATGGACACGATGACTAAACACGCTCAGTTTGAAACGGAAAGTCCTGCTGTAGGGGAAATGAGTTGCAAGACATGCCACGGAGTCGGTCGTTTGACTCGAGGACCGTCGGGAAAAACTTCCGCGGGCAAGTGTTCGAGCTGTCATAGGGGCCATCTATTCTCCTCGGCCGATGCGAAACATCCACAGCTCTGCGCTGAATGCCATTCCGGCGAGGCAACGCCGCAATATGAACTCTTCGCCCTGTCCGTACATGGCACCTTACACACAGCAAGTAATGGAGGCGCAAAATGCGTCGATTGCCATGACCCACACGCCGATTCCGAAGGGATCACGCTCGGCACAGTGGGAAACGGCGCAGTCGCTGTTGGTAGCGACATCAAAGTCGTGGCCCATCGAATGCTCGATCACTTGCAGCACGCGCATCGTTCGTTAATGTTGGACCGATGTCTGAAATGTCACCCCGGCAGTCTCGTCTCTGAGAGTCTCAATCATGCCGATACGATAAAGCACGAGGCCGATGCGACGCTGCAAGAAATGCATGAGATCGTGCGCCGACTAGAGCACGAAGGCATTCTGGCCAGAGATGGGTCAGGCAAACCGGATCGGACCGGACATCCGGTACTGCTGGGCGGAGAGCAGATTATCAAGGGAACCTCGCGCATCGAGCGGCTTTACTTCGACGCCTTCAAAGTTTGGCATCCTCTCATGTGGAAGGCGGCCTACCACAATGCACCAACGAAAGTAATTGAGGCGCGGCGCAAGCTAGACATGATTCTCGCTGCGATGAAGGACGAAGCCGCTCGCCTGCGGGATGGCGAGTGAGCGGTTGCATGAATGCAACCTGGCAGCAGAACAGGAGGGGGCAGAAAAGACTGCCATGTCGCAATCGTGCGAAGCGGTAACGCGCGTACTTTCTACGACCCGTACGGCAACTATTTCTACATGAACGACGACGGCGAAATGATGCAGCAGTTCCCGCAACAGCCGAACCAGGTTCGCGGAATCAAGACCACCGACATCCTCGAAATCAAACCAACCGACCGCTGGCTGGCACTCGTGAAGGACAGCTTGCGGCCCAAGTTCGACATGGTCTTCGCCCAGCTCTACCTCAAGGTCAATGAGGAAAACCGGGCGTTTCCGTTCATCGAGGGACTGGCCAAGTCGCACCCCGACCGAGCGAAGGAATTGGTCGAAGAATTCCTTCGCGTCTGGACACGCAACCATGACCCGAACGCGAACCGCAATCGCACCAACTACTACATGTACATGTACGGCTTCGAGCGACGGGCCGAAGGCATCCCGCTCACGAGATCGAAGCAGGAGCGAAATCTGACGGAACTTGCCGATCTGGTCACGCGACTGAAGGGGCTCGACATCGGCGACCTTAACGAAGAACTGCTCGCGCGGGCTTTCACTACGTGCCACTCCAGTGCCGAGGTGTATCAACTGGATTCGATCGAAAAGGTATTCGGCAAAGTCGAAGGACTGAAGCCGAAAACACTGGCTGAGCTGGCCCATCAGATGCGCGCGAACCTGGTCGGCGTCTGGCGGCAGCCGGCCGTGCAAAAGGACAAAAAGACAAACCGCAAGCAGAAGGACATCCAGGCCGAAGTACTGCGTGGCTACAGCGTCGCGCGGGCGATGGTCGCCGACGCACTGGAGAAGCATGAGGGCGAATGGACCTTGCAACTTGCCAAAGCGGCGATCGACTTCGATGAGATCACCTACCGCAAGGAACTCGCCACCGATTCGAAGTTTTCGGAGAATCGCGAGCAGGCGTTCGCCGACTTTCAGCGAGCGGCGGAAATGTACGCGAAAGCCGCCAAGGACCTGCCGCAAGAAGAAGAAACTACTCGCGTGTTTGAGTTGTGGTTCTACGCGGGTCTCGGCGCGTGCGACCTGGGGGCCGTAACCGAGGACAAACTGCCCGACTTGCGTCAGCCGTCGCGCATCCGCGAGGCGATCCTGGCACTGCCAGGCGAATCGGCCGAGCGGCACATGACCATCTTTGCCAACACATTGTTCACGCGCATGAGTTCCGTCAGCCCGGCCGTAAAGTTCCGATACGTCCGCACCGGCCTCGACATCGTCGGCGATCACAAGCAGGCCGCCGAGGCACGCAAGGTGTTCGATTACTACAAAGACCTCGTGAGCGAAATCAAGCTGGAGACGGTGATCGATGGCCCGGACGAGGTCGGCCGGCAGCCGTTCGGCGTGTTCGTCAACCTGCGGCACACGCGCGAGATCGAACGAGAGTCGGGCGGGTTCGGCCGTTATTTGCAAAACCAAAACTCGAACCAATACTTCTCGTACAACTACGGACGACCGACTGAAAACTACCGCGATAAGTTCCAAGACGTGGTCAAACAATCGCTCGGCGAGCACTTCGAAATACTGTCAGTCACTTTCCAGGACGACAAGGTGAATTCGCGAGCGATCAGCGGCGAATACGGCTGGCGCTACACGCCTTATGCGTACTTGCTGCTCAAGGCCCGCGGTCCGGGGGTAGACAAGCTCTCGCCGCTGCGGCTCGACCTCGATTTTCTCGACACATCCGGCTATGCGATCCTGCCGATCGAATCGCCCGCCGTGCCGCTCGACGCTTCGGCCGATACTGGCCAGACCCGGCCCGTGCAAAAACTCGAACTCACTCAGACCCTCGACGAGCGCCGCGCGGACGAAGGCAAGCTCGTGCTCGAGGTGAAGGCCACGGCCCAGGGACTTGTCCCCGACCTCGACGATCTCCTGCAGTTCAAGCCGCAGGAGTTCGACATCACCGACGTTGACGATCAGGGTGTCTCGGTTTCCAAGTTCGATCCGGATAGCGAGCAAAACCTAATCGTCTCGGAGCGAACCTGGCTGGTAGCGATGCAGGCCAAGCCCGATTTGCCAGTGCGGCCGAATTCGTTCCGTTTCGGAAAGGCAATAATAGACGGCACGGAAGTAATCTATCAGCGATACGAGGACGCGGACCTGGCCAAAGTCGAAGCAGAAATTTCGCTGGAAGAAGAGTACGGCAAGCCCAGCCGTTCGCACTGGTGGATGATCGCCGCCACAATCGCCCTGCTCGGTGCGCTGGCCCTCGCCGTCATTCTCTGGCCCCGCAAAACCGCGGAAACCGCCCTGGCCCGATTTCAGATGCCCGAGCGCGTCACGCCATTCACCGTGCTCGGACTGCTCCGGCAAATCGAATCCAACAACGGATTCGACGACGCCAGCAAGCGAGAACTCGTCGCCTCGATCCACGACATCGAGAGTCATTATTTTGAAGGGGATGGCAACGGCGATGCGGAACCAAACATCCGCGCCGTCGCCGAGTCGTGGCTTGGCCGCGTAAATTGAATTGCTCGCGTCCCCCGCTGCTACCTTGGCCCAATTTGGTCCGTTCCCAAGTAAGCCCTGAGCACTTCGGGGACAACGATCGAACCGTCCGCCTGCTGGTAATTCTCCAGCACGACGATCAGAGCGCGACTAATGGCCGCGGCGGTGCCGTTCAGGGTGTGTACGAATTCGGTTCCCTTCTTTCCCGCACGTTTGAAGCGGATGCCGAGCCGGCGGGCCTGATAGTCGGTGCAGTTGGATGTGCTGGTGACTTCGCCGTATTCGCCCGCGGTGCCCCGGCCGGGCATCCAGGCTTCGAGATCGTACTTGCGATAGGCTGGCCCGCCCAGGTCGCCCGTGCAGGTATCGATCACGCGGTAGGGGACGCCGAGTCCCTGGAAAATTCGCTCCTCGATGTCGCGAATCTGCTCAAGAGTCTCGTCGCTCCGTTCGGGCAGCGTGAACGCGAACATTTCAACCTTGGTGAATTGGTGTACGCGATAGAGTCCGCGAGTCGCCCGCCCCGCCGCGCCCGCCTCGGTGCGGAAACAGTGCGACAGGCCGACATACTTGAGCGGGAGCTGGGCTTCCTCGAAGATTTCATCCTTGTGCATGCCGCCGACCGTGATCTCGGCCGTGGCGATCAGTGACAGGTCCGTCCCCTCGACCGAGTAAATCTGTGTCGCGTCGCCGCGCGGGATGAACCCAATCCCCTGCAACACTTCATCGCGTGCCAAGTCCGGCGTGATGACGGGCGTGAAGCCTTCCTTGCGAACGAGATTCATGGCGTACTGAATGATTGCCAGCTCCAGCAGCACCGCCTCTTTCTTGAGAAAATAGAAGCTCGTGCCCGCGACTTTCCCGCCGCGTTCCATGTCGATGAGATCGAGCCGCTCGCCGAGTTCAAGGTGATCGACGGGCTTGAAATCAAACTTCCGCGGCTCGCCCCAATGCCGCACGACTCGGTTCGCATCCTCGCCCGCCCCGACCGGCGCGTCCGGATGCGTCATGTTCGGGATCTTGAGTTGCTCGGCCCGAATCTCCTTCTCGACATCCGCCAATTTCGATTCGCGTCCGGCAATCTGCTCCTTGAGTTGCCGCCCCTCATCCACCAATCGCTGCCGCCGATCCGAGTCCTTCTCCCGCCCAGTCGCCTGCGCATTCTCATTCCGTCGCTTCCGCAACTCCTCCGCCTCGTGCATCAGCCGGCTCCGCTGGTGCGCCGATTCCAACACGTGGTCCACGTCGGCCGGCACATTGCGGTTCCGGCAGTTCGCGCGAACCGCATCCGCGTTTTGCAAAATGAATTTCAGGTCGAGCATAGTGGCCGAAGTATATTTTGGATGACCCGACAGGGCGAGATCAGTATGCTTCGCTACGTTCATTCCGTGCATCGCCGCATTCCTCTCAAACAACAACGAAGAAGGACCCTCATGGACCTCGAAGAACGAGTCAAGCAGTTGGAAGAAAAGCTCGCCCGGCTGGAGCAATCGATCAGCCAACCACTCATCGGCGGGCCGGGCCGGACCGTGCAGGGATCCCGCATTCAGTTGACCGATAACGCGGGGAAAGTGCTCGCGGAACTGAAGCCCGACCCGACCGGAACGGGGCTCGCCATCCACAGCGGAAACAATGAGTCGGTCGTCCTCCTGCACAACGGCAAGCACGGACCACAACTGCAATTCGTGCGACGCGACGGCAAAGGTTCGATCTTGCTGGGAATCGATCCGAAGGGGCTCCCGCAACTCATTTTCGCGCATAAGGGCAACGAGCCTACGGTGATCATCGGCGGAGCGAACGGCGCTCCGGGGTTCATGATGTACGATCGCGCCGGGCGGCCTCGCTGCACGATCAATCTTGATGCCAGCGGCACTCCCAGCATTGGATTGATGGGGCCGACGGGCGAAATGCGGATGATCATCGCGACGGAGAGCGACGGCCGTCCGAAGACGACGCTCTTCGACAAGAAAGGCAACCCGCGCGTCTGCCTGTCCGAGCACCCACAAGGCGATCCCGCCCTGCAACTCTGGGGAGACGGCGGAAAGGGAACGGTGATGCTCACAGTGAGCAAAGGCGGCCCGGGGGTCAGCTTAAGCGATTCGGATCACTGCCCGCGCGTGCTCCTCTCACTACAGCAGGAAGGACAACCGGCCCTGTTCTTCTTCAACGACGAGCAGCAGATTCGCGTGATGCTCGGCTGTGACGAAGAGATTCATGGCCTGCGCGTCTTTGATTCACACCAGAAGGTGCGCGTGGCCGCGTCGGTGGACGCCGACGAACGCCCGACCGTCGGCATTTTCGACGCCGACGAGCAAGCTCGCTTGCGAATGACCATGAAGCGGGACTCCCATCCCGGTCTTTCGCTTCACGATGAGAACGGCCGGACCCTCCTCACCGTCGGCGGCACCACGGGCGGCCAGGGTCTAGTTCTCTCCGATTCCAATGGCAAAGTGCGGGCGATCGTGGGTGTACTCAATGGCGAACCGGCTATCACGCTCGTTGACGAAAACAAAGAGACGCTTTTCAGGGCGCCGTGATGTCGTCAGGCCGACGCGGCAAGCGTCGTGAATCTTGAGAATCGTGTCGAAAGGGACACGCACGCCCAAAACACCGATCAGAACTCCAAGCCGCGGGCCATGCTGAGCCTCGGCAGCGACGCCGCGTCCCTCGTGCTGCTCGATGAATTCGGCAACCCGACGTTCAAAGTCCCGTGAAGATGGGTAATTGCCTCCGGAGGCAGAAGATTCCCTTGGGTTGGCTGCCGACTTGGCTCGATCGGGGCCGGACGCGCACTACGACATCCGCACGATCCAGGAACTTCTCGGC
>Ga0247727_10006376_pt1 | contig 23225 bp, 22 predicted proteins | sample WisWelCaveWW1625_FD_202498 | JGI IMG/M metagenome (GOLD analysis project Ga0247727, IMG submission 202498) | Biofilm microbial communities from Wishing Well Cave, Virginia, United States - WW16-25 | ecosystem: Environmental > Aquatic > Deep subsurface > Groundwater > Cave microbial mat | place...
GTCGTCAAAATGAACGGATACTCGTCATCGGCTTCCTCCATCACGGGCACATAATCGAGCACGTGAAATTTTCCGCGCCCGCTCGGGAAGGTCTCGGTGAACAGCGTCGGCGTGCCAGGATGATTCACATCAGGCACGGGATAAATCAACCCGACCTTTTCGATTCGCTGATATGTCACGCCCGCGTAATCCTCGTTGACGGATGCCATCTCACGCAGGATTTCCTCGGGCGATTCATAATCCCATTTGGATGACGAAGTGCCACGCTTCAATCTGACCTCGAGCCTGGTCGCCAAATCGCAGAGAATTTTCCAGTCTGGACGCGCCAAGCCGCGGGGCGCGAGAGCCGTCCGCACGCGTTGGACGCGCCTATCCGTGTTGGTGAACGTCCCATCCTTTTCCGCGAACGACGCGGCAGGCAGGAAGACATCCGCAAACGCGCCCGACTCGTTGATGAATAAATCCTGCGCGACAAGAAATTCGAGATGAGTCATGTGCTTGCGAGTCTCGTTGAGATTCGGCTCAGACATCATCGGGTTCTCGCCCATGATGTACAACGCGCGGATGCCGCCCTCGTGCGCGTGACCGAGAATTTCAGTGGTGGTGAGACCGAGTTTGAGACTCAGCCCGCCCTCTTCGATGTTCCAAACCTTTTCCCATTTGGCGCGGTTATCGGGATTATCCACGCGCATGTAACCAGGATAATGAAACGGCATCGAACCCATATCGCTCGCGCCCTGCACATTGTTCTGCCCGCGCAACGGATTCAATCCCGTGCCATCGCGCCCGATATGACCCGTGAGAAACGCCAGATGGATGAGCGCCATCGCGCTGGCGGTTCCATGCGAGAGTTGCGAGATGCCCATGCCCCAATAAATCGCGCCGTTCTTGGCGGTCGCATACATACGCGCGGCTTTGCGAATATCCTCAGCAGGCACTCCCGAAATTTCCTCGGCATATTCAGGCGTGAACTTTTCCAGCGACTCGATAAAGTCTTGAAAGCCTTCCGTGCGCTTGGCGACAAAATCGTTATTGACCAATCCCTCTTTGACGATGACATGCGCCATCGCGGAGAAGACAGGCACGTTCGTCCCAACCTTGAGCGGAAGCCACACCTCGGCGAAGTCAACCAAATCAATGCGGCGCGGGTCAATGACAATCATCTTCGCGCCATATTTCAGCGCCGCTTCCTTCATCTGCAACGCAATGATGGGATGATTCTCGCCCGTGTTCGACCCCGTGACAATGAAAACGTCATTCTGGATTACTTGCGATGCCGTATTGCTCATCGCCGAAGAACCAATTGCCTTTTGAAGTGCAACAACAGAACCCGCGTGACATAAGCGCGTGCAGTGGTCTACATTGTTCGTTCGGAACAACGTCCGCCACATTTTCTGTAACAGATAATTATCTTCGTTCGTGGCTTTAGCACAACAATAGACCGCCATCGCATCCGGTCCATCGCGCTTGTAGATTTCCACAAGCTTATCGGCTGTGATATTGAGTGCGGTATCCCAGTCGGTTGCAACCCAGTCCCAGAGATTAGAGATTTGAGAATTAGAGACTTGTCCTGAGCCGTGTCGAAGGATTGGTTTGCCGTCGGTACTGACTGCAAAGACTTGTTCGCGTCCCTCTGGCTTTGGTTTGCCTTCGAGCAAATATCTCCGCACCAATGGAGTAGTTACGCGCTTGGGATGATAAATGTAATCGTACCCAAAGCGTCCCTTCACGCATAAATTTCCATGATTGACAGGCGAGTCAAACGGCGAGGTGACTTTGAAGATGAAATCATCTTTGATGTGCAATTCCAAATTGCACCCCACGCCGCAGTAGGAACAGGTGGTAGTGACGACTTTATCTTCGACAACCCGCTTAGGGTCAAGTTGAACTTCCGCGACCATATTAGCCTCCAGTAAGCACCATGTCACTCTGAGGGAGCGTTCGTCGCGACCGAAGAGTCTCGCTCGTCGTCGTAGAGATTCTTCGCTTCGCTCAGAATGACATGATTGAAATAATTTCTAAACTCTGCGACTCATTGGTTAGCCTTCTTCGCCTGCATACCAATCCAATTAATCTGACTGCGGTGCTCTGCCTCATGCTGCATGAGGTGATGAATGACGTACATGGGGGAAACATCATATTCAGGTAAACTATGCGCCTTTATAAAATCATCGGTCGACATGCTCAATAAATTATCGAGGAGATTCTCGCGCACCTTTTTCAAACGCTCCAAATGATTCTACATAGTATCTGAAACAGATGTTAATTTTCCGTCATTATCGCGCACATCGTGCGGGAACAATATATTGATTTCAGGTGGGTAAGATGCCGCTTGAAGCACCTCTACATACAGCCAGTCTGCTTCAATCACAGCAAGATGGTAAAGGATTGTTCCAATACTTTCGCCGCCATCCTGCGGTATAAAGTCCAGCCACTGCGATTCGATTTTTGCCAGAACACGAAGCGTTCGCTGGCGCGCGTCCTGCAAGGCGGCGAGCCAAACACCAACGTCGCTTGCATAGCCACTTAATGGAGTGATAATCAGGTTATCTCTCTGGCTCATGCTGAAATCTCTTTCTCGTGCTACTGGCGTTCAACACACCGGACCTATCCCCTAACCCCTTCCCTCTTAGGGAAGGGGTTAGGGGATAGGTCAACTATTGTTTACAAGCCTCTACAATCTTCTGCAACACGCTTTTCAAATCTTTCTGTATCTCTTCATTTTTAAACCGAATAATCCGAAAACCAAGCGACTTCAAATGCTCCTCACGCTCGGCATCATATTCCTTTTGAAGCTCGTGAATATCCCCATCCACCTCCACAATCAATTCATGCTGATGACAATAAAAATCGGGATAATATCCATGAACAACCTGCTGTCTTCGAAAATGAAGACCCTGCAATCTGTTGGCTTTCAGGTGCTTCCAAAGAATCTTCTCTGCAGGCGTCATCTCACGCCGCAATTCCTTTGCACGTTCAAGCATTTCAGATGAAACTCTCTGTCCGCGAACAATATTCTTTATTGGCATACACACCTTCTCCCCTTCCCTGGCAGGGAAGGGGCCGGGGGATAGGTCGGTTATTTCTCTTTTCTTCGTTTACGTCCCGTATTCAACACACTAATCTCATTCGGACTCATCCCCTGCTCCAACATAAACTGTCGCTTCGGCTTCAACGCGCCCGTGGGACACACACCCACACACTGACCGCATAACACGCAACTCGTTTCGGGGATGGACTTATCAAAGAATGTGCCAATTTGTGTTTCATAGCCGCGTCCCTCGAAGTTGATGGCATACGTGTATTGCGCGTCCTCCGCGCAGACCTGCACACAGCGCCAACATAATAGACACTTCGAGTAATCGCGAACATACATCGGGTTGTCATCTTTGACTTCCGACTCGCGTCTTTCGGCATCGGGGAAGCGTTCCGCGCTCGCGCCATAGTCGTCCATCATTGTCAGGATTTCGGGCGCGTCGGACAAATCCATGGTGGAGGCGAGCATCTCCAAAATCGTCTTACGCGCGCGGTCAACTTTTTCGCTCCGCGTTTGCACCTTCATATTCGCCCCCGCTTTGACAATGCACGCAGGCTGGAGCAGTCTCATCCCCTCCACTTCGACGACACAGATACGACATAGCGCGTTCGCTGTCGTCGCTTCGTGGTAGCAGATGGTGGGGACATCTTCGCCGTGTTCACGCGCGGCGTCCAGCAGGGTTTTGCCTTCTTCAGTTGTCAGTTCCTTGCCATCCATTACCAATGTGATTGACATGATTTTACCTTTTGAGTCAAAAGTCGAAAGTCAAAAGTCTCACTGACGTTCAACTTTTGACGTTTGACCTTCGACGAAGAGTTCGGGCCACAACTTCATCGCGGACAACACCGCGCCCGCCGCCGTCTGACCTAACCCGCACAGGCTTGCGTCCGTCATTGTCCAGCCGACATCTTGCAAGCGGATTACATCGCCTTCAAGAACTTTGCCATCGGCGATGCGGTCAAGGATTTCCATTTGGCGTTGAGTTCCCATCTGACAGGGGTAACACTTGCCACAAGACTCATGCGCGAAGAAATGGCCCAATCGCTTCAAGACATCGCGCAGGTCGCGTGTCTCGTCGAAGACCATGACTACTCCTGAGCCGAGAGGCAAGCCTGCTGCGCGCAAGTCTTCGAAAGTCATCTTCACATCCAGATGTTCAGAGGTGGCAAAGGCGCCCGCCGCGCCGCCGAAGAGAACAGACTGCAATTTCTTGTTATTGGCAACGCCACCCGCCATATCAAGTAATTCGCGCAGCGTTACACCAAATGGAACTTCATACAGACCGGTTTTGACTACATCGCCCGAAACACAAAACAGTTTCGGACCCGGCGATTTCTCCGTTCCGATCCTGCGATATTCCGCAGAACCGAGCGAAATGATCAACGGGACGCTGCACAGCGTCTCAACGTTGTTGATGACAGTCGGCTTGCCAAAGACGCCGTGAGTCGTGGGGAAAGGCGGCTTCACACGCGGGAAGCCGCGCTTTCCCTCGATCGACTCGAACAGCGCGGTCTCCTCGCCACAGATGTAGGCTCCAGCGCCGACGCGGATTTCAATATCAAAGTCTTTTCCCAAATACCCCGCCCCTCTCGCCTCGTTCAATGCGTTTTCCAAAACTGGTACGATGTATGGATACTCCGCTCGAATATAGATATAGCCCTTGCTTGCGCCAATCGCATACGCGGCGATACACATCCCCTCAATGGTGCGATGCGGATCGTCAATCAGCAGGACTCGATCTTTGAAAGTGCCCGGCTCGGACTCGTCCGCGTTGCAGATGACGTATTTTGGCGCGCCCCCGGCTTTCAACGCGCCTTCCCATTTGACTCCGGTTGGGAATGCCGCGCCGCCGCGCCCGACAAGACCTGCTGTCTTGATCTCGGCAATCACATCTTCGGGTTTCATCGCCATGGCTTTTTTGAGCGCGGCATACTCGCCATACTTTGCAAGGGAGGCTGTGCCGTTTCCGCAATTTGCCGTCAACATGCGGATTGAACCATAGACCAATGACGGCGGACGACCCAACTCATACGAATCTTTTTCAAGATTGATATTCGTCTCGGCGTCGTCGTTCACCAGCGCGACGGGCGCATGTTCACACAGCCCCAGGCACGGACTCGGCTCGATGGTCAGAGTCAAATCGGGAGTCGTTTGATGAAATCCCCCTGCGGGACGCGGCTTGAGTTCATGATGAGAGCAAAGATGATCCAGAATCCCATCCGCATTTTTGAGCGCGCACGCAACATCCGTGCAGACGCGGATCACATGTTTTGATGTTGGCTCGTTATAGAACAGGGAATAGAATTCGATGACGCCATGAATATCGGCAAGAGGCACGCGCAGGGCTTTGGAAATTTCTGTTGCGGTATCTTCCGAAATCCATCCGAACATTTTTTGAGCCGAGTGCAGGGCTGGCAAAAGACCCGAGCGTCCCATCGGGATGTAAGACTCAATTGCAGTGTGAAGAGTGGAAATATTTTCTGTCATGAGTGTTCCATGCGATACAGAGTAAAGACCAAAAAGTGGTGGCAAAAGTCATGGTTTGAGATTCGCCGTCGGCAAAAATCTTGGTTGTCGTCGGAACTGTGTTGCCTGTTCGAACGCGTACGCGAGTTTGATCAGCCTTGGCTCCTGCCACGCAGTTGAGAAAAACGAGATGCCCACCGGCAAACCAAAAACATATCCGGCTGGCACGGTGATGTGCGGATACCCCGCGACTGCGGCTGGCGATGTGCTTTCCATATCCGAGTTGCTTGCATCGCCATTGGCAAGATCAATCACCCACGAGGGTCCGCCTGAGGGAACAACAATTGCATCGAGATTGTATTTCCGCGTCGTCGCATCGATCCCTTGTTTACGCGTGAGGCGCAGGTTTTTGGCAAGCGCGGCTTTATATTTTTTGTCCTTCAACGATCCTTTTTCCTGCGCGAGGGTCATGTGTTCCTGTCCGAAATACGGCATCACCTGATCCGCATTTTCTTCATTGAACTTGATCGCGTCCTCCATCGAATGAATACGCACACTCGATTCAAGCGGTTTCAAATACGCGTTCAAACCGGCTTTGAATTCGTAATGCAACACTTCCATTTCAGTCTCGCTGAACTTGTCAAAATTTTTCACATCGGCCGGATCCACGATCACGGCGCCCAACTGCTTCATCGCCGCAAGACACGTCTCAAAAACCTTGAGAATGCGCGGGTTCGACCCCGCCATATTTCGTGCGACGCCGATCCGCGCGCCTTTGAGTCCATTGAGATCAAGAAATTTTGCGAAATGAGATGAGCCCCGCTTCTTTCCAAGCCTTGTGGCTGAATCCTGTCCATCAACGCCCGTCAACGCCCCGAGCAGGATCGCGGCGTCTGCAACCGTCCGGGCCATCGGACCGGCTGTATCCTGGCTGTGCGCGATTGGGATGATCCCACTGCGACTCACGAGCCCGAGCGTGGGTTTGATCCCCACGATTCCATTTGTTCGCGCGGGCGAAATGATCGAGCCGTCCGTCTCCGTGCCAACTGCTGCCGCGCACAAATTCGCCGCCACCGCCGCGCCAGAACCAGACGATGACCCGCTCGCAGAACGATCCAACGCGTAGGGGTTGCGTGTCAGCCCGCCGCGTGAAGACCATCCGCTGATCGAGCGTTTCCCGCGAAAATCTGCCCATTCACTCAAATTTGTTTTGCCCAAAATCAATGCGCCGGCTTTCCGCAATTGCTTTACGATAAACGCGTCCTTCGCGGCGAAATTTCCTTCAAGGGCAAGAGAGCCGGCTGTGGTCTGCATCCGGTCATGTGTGTCAATGTTGTCTTTGATGAGAATCGGGATCCCGTGCAACGCCCCGCGAACTTTCCGTGTTTTTCTTTCTTTATCCAGCGCGTCTGCTATCTCCAATGCATCCGGATTCAACTCTATGACAGAGTTCACGTGCGAGCCATTCTTATCAACTGCTTCAATCCGCCCCAGGTACAATTCAGCAAGCTGACGCGCGGTCAACTCGCCCGATTCCATTTTTTGTTTCAGTTCCGAGATAGTCCACTCGGGCAGGATCATCCCGTTCGTTTCCTTGAATTGGTGAAAGAAACGAACCGGATTATCCCGCTCGTTTCCCTTGAAATTCTCATTGTTACGAGCGGGGTCATCCCGCTTGTTCCTTTTGAAATGGCCAGTGAAACAAGCCGGGTCATCGTCCGCCGCCGGTGATGTAATGTTCAAGTTCGGCAATCATGGACTTTTGCACTTCCACCACTTCCCGAAGCACGTCGCGAACCGATATCAAACCCATCAACGTATTGCTGTCGTACACTGGCAGGTGGCGGATGTTCTTGTTGATCATCAACGTCATGCACTCTTCCAATTCTCGATCCGCTTCGATGTGAATCACTTTGCTCGTCATAATCTCGCTGACTTTGGTATCTTTTGCCATTTTTCCCACCAAATCCATCTTTCGTACACAATCCCGTTCAGACAAAATCCCCCGCACGTCCGCGCCTTCCATGACCAGCACGGCTCCGGTGTTGTGCCTCGCCATCACCTTCATGGCTTCGAGAACACTCTCTTCGGGAGTAATTTTGAACACTTCCCCTCCTTTTTTACGGATCATATCGCGAACGGTGGCCATGGCACGCTCTCCTTTTTTCGCAAGATTGAACAAAGTATAGACTCAAACGGTCACTCTTGCAAGCGGTAGAGGATAATTATCATCCTGCAGGTTTCCCTCCACCGCCGTTGTGCCGCAACCAGCCCTGCGGGACGTTTTATCAAAAAATAGCCTGCTGGACGTTCCAGGATTTGCAAATTTCGCGGATCTCCTCCGGGCTGAGTCCGCCGCCCTGTTGATCAGTCAACAGATTGAGGGTCTCGTAATGAGCCGCCGTCTCTGCGTACTCGATCAGGTCGGAAGCATGGGAGATTGAGTTATCTGCGCGAGCCATCACCCCATGCCGCGTCCAGACCACGATTTGATGCTCGCGCAGGGCGAGTTTTGTCTCAACGACAAGCTGAGCCGAGCCGGGTAAGATATATGGGATCACGCCAATTCCCTCCGGCATATTGAGGATCGTTTCAGGTTGCCAGCGCAGAAGATGCTGATTGAGATATTTCTCGTTTTGATAATCTGTCAGATGGCTGAGATGAGTAAGGTGAATTGGCTGGGCGTGCATAACAGTATGAAGGGCAGCCTCGCTTGAGCGCATCCGGTCATGATGCACGGCAAGATGGGAGTTGAACTCACTTGTCACGCGCTTGAACCGGGCTTGAGGGGATATCAATAATTTTCCCGTTTTCCCACCAGGTTCCACAAGTACACCGGCAAGGTTTGCAAGCGGAGCCTCCGCGACGTCGCGCAGGCGGCGACTAGAACCTGTGACGATCAACGTCATCCCTGCAAGTTCCGGCACGGGGTGCGGCAAATCCATCATCTGCATTTGCGGGAAATGCGCGCTCGCATCCAACGCCTTGCGTACACAAACTGACATATTCCCCGCCGCGCCCTCTGCCGCGCCAATCTCCGCCAGGCGTTGCCCTGCCTGCCCCAATTGATAAATGATTTGATCGAGTTCCAATGGCGCCGAGTCTGTCATTCAATGATTATATCAATGCTGTCGAAGGAACTGCCCAAACAATAATCGCCGTCTCCGGTAAGACGGCGATTCAATCTGTTGCTGTGTCGGGGTGGAGAGATTTGAACTCTCGACCTCACGGACCCGAACCGTGCGCTCTACCGGTCTGAGCCACACCCCGCAAAGTCCCCTTTAGGGGAACAGCGTGAGCATTATACCATCGCAACTTGTTTTCGCAAGTCATGGGTTAAGAAGAACTTCCTGGCTGTACACGTAAAACAATCCATCTATTCGATCGTCATCCTGGCGAATGGTCAACCGCGCCAAAACCGGTTCCGTGATCTTGTATGGAATTGTTGTATCGAATAACTGCGGATTAATATGATCCACATTGACGACGCGCAGACCAAGCGACTTGCCTTCGGGACTGATCAACTCCAAAATGACTGGCTGAAGATTGAATGGCCATACGTCCGCGCGCACGCTCAGGACTCCGCCGGAAACTGACTCTTTTTTGAGGGGGCTGAACATCCCGACAGGTTCAGACGGATTCCCCGGCGTGGTGATCTCATTGACTCCCGAAGAAAGCAACAACACACGGACGGAATTCAACGATTGGGTCCTGCCGAATTTATCCTGCGTGCTGACGGAGATTCGTCCCAGTTCCGCCGCGGCGCGTATTTCAAACGGAATTTTTATCGTCTGCAACACTCCATCGCGGGAGGTGGGAACGCCGCGCTTCAACGTACGGGTAAGAAGGCGTCCATCTTCACCGTATAAATCAATTTGCACATTTTTGCTATCGCCTGTGATAATGTTCATCTTCAACGTGATCGGCGAAACTACATTTGACATTGGTCCCGGCGAAGAGATCAGGATTGCGGCGGCGTCATGCCCGGGAATCGTTGTCGCAGTGAATGTTAGTGGAGGCGTGGGAGAGAGTGTTGGTCTCAGTATTCGAGTTGGCGACTCCGTTGGGAGGGAGGCAATCAACGTCTCAGTTGCCGCGATATTTGCAGACTCAGCAGTCTGCGCGATGATGGTCGGCAGGAATTCAGGAGGAATCGGAGTCGGGATTGGATTCGAAGCTGGTGACGCCAAGGGCGAGCAGCCAGCTACCAGTGTGAGAAAAGAGGCGAGGAGGAATAAATTTCGTTTCATGCAATCAATTCATAAAATGTCATTGCGAGCCGCGTTTTTTGCGGCAAAGCAATCCCCCATTAATAGGAATAAGTTTCCCAATCATGAGGGAGATTGCTTCGTCAGGCTACGTCTCGATACGGGCGAGAAAAGCACACTTCGGCAAGCTCAGTGCGCCGCTCGCCCTACTCGACCGTCAGCCTCGCAATGGCGGATTATTTTTTACAATCCGTACACTTCACTGTATTTTTTCGTGAGATAGCGGACGTATGGCTCGGATGTGATCTTTGAACCGGTGACGTTTTCAACGAAAGTCTGCGGCTCGAATTTTTGCCCATGCTGGTGAATGTTCCTGCGAAGCCAGCCCAGTAGTTCGCTGAAGTCACCTTTGCGAATCTGATCGTCGAGACCACGAATATCCTTGTTGATCTTCTCCCATAGTTGCGCAGAGACAAGGTTACCAAGCGCATACGTGGAGAAATATCCGATAGAACCGCCAGACCAATGAATATCCTGCAAAACACCTTTTGCATCATTGGGAGGCGTGACGCCAAGATATTCCTTCATCTTTGTATTCCAAAGGTCGGGAAGGTCTTTCGTTTTGACCTTGCCCTCGACCATTGCGATTTCCAATTCAAGGCGGAGCATGATGTGCAGGTTGTATGTGGCTTCATCGGCATTCACACGAATGAGCGAAGGCTTCACTTTGTTGATGCCCTTGTAAAAAGTTTTGAGGCTCACGCCATCCAGTTGCGACGGAAAAGTCTTCTTGAGTTTTGGGTAAAAGTGTTCCCAGAATGGAAGCGAACGACCCACGAGATTCTCCCACATGCGCGATTGCGATTCGTGCACAGCCAGGGATGTTCCGCTTTCGAGAGACGTGCGTTCATACGCGGGGTTCACTCCCTGTTCATACATGGCATGGCCTGATTCGTGCATGGTGCTGAACAACGTGGCGAGGGGGTTTTCAGCCTCAAAGCGCGTCGTGATGCGGACGTCGTTCACGCTAAAGGTTGTCTCGAATGGATGGGGCGCTTTATCCTGCCGACCGCGGCTCCAGTCGTAGCCAAACTGCGTGACGACATACACACCGAAATCCCATAACTTTTTCTCGTTATATTTCCTGTGCAGAAAATCGTCCTTCACCTGCTTGCTCGAAGTAATGGCTTTGATCAACTCGACCTGTTTGGGTCGCAGTGAATCGAAGATCACCTTGACATCGGCAGTCTTCATGCCAGGCTCGAAGTCATCGAGCAGGATATCGTACGGATGATCGGCGGGCGGGAAGAACGAAACATATTTGTGGACAAGTTCCAACACTTTTTCAAGGTGCGGCGCAAAGATCGAAAAATCCGATTTGCCTCTTGCCTCCACCCAGGCTTCGAATGCCTTCGAGGTGACAACCGCCTGTTCCGCCACAAATTCCGGAGGGACGGGTTTGGCTTTGTCGTAATTTCGCGATGCCACTCGGATCATCGCGGCTTCATCCGAAGCAGGATCAGCTCCTGCAAATTCCTGTTTCAAATCATCGAGCAGTCTCCCCACTTCGTCTGCAATGAATTTTTCCTGCGCGATCTTTCCTAGCGTAGCGAGATGTTGTCCGCGCGCTTCCCCTCCGCCTGGAGGCATGTTCACCTGCTGGTCCCAGCCAAGCACCGAGGCGGCGCGGTTCAAATCAGAAACTTCTCCAAGCTTTTCTTTCAGTTGATTCAGTTTTTCACTCATGGTTTCTCCTGTTGAGCGCGATAATATCTCGCTCAACGAATTTAATTAACCTTCCAACGAAGGGTTTTGTTTTGCAATGCGGATAATACTTCGTTCGCGATATCCTCCGAAGCACGGGACTGCGCCTCAATCGTCTGCGCGCCGATATGCGGAGTCGCGATCACGCGTGGATGGGAAACTGCTTCTGTCAAACCGGGCGGTTCCACCCCGTAAACATCCAGCGCCGCGCCTGCGACCTTTCCATTGTTCAACGCTTTCACCAACTCGGCTTCATCAATAATCCCTCCGCGCGCCGCACAAACAATGCGCACGCCATCTTTCATTTCAGAAAACGCCAGAGAGCCGATCATGTCACGCGTCTGCACGTTGAGCGGCAAATGAAGTGAAATGAAATCAGACCAGGCATACAAATCCTGAATCGATACCGGTTCCGCGCCGCGTTGCTTGATATCATCTTCTGAAATAAGCGGATCATACGCGACGATATTCATCCCAAATGCCGAAGCGCGCTTGCCAACTTCCACGCCGATTCTCCCGAAGCCGATCAAGCCAAGTGTCTTTCCATTCAACTCCACGCCTTCGAGCTCCTTCTTGAGCCAGTTCCCCTGTTTCATCCCGGCATCGGCGCGCGGGAGCTCACGCGCGAGCGCGAGCAGGAGTCCGAAGGTTAACTCGGCGACAGCAAGCGAAGTGGACATGGGCGCGTTGACAACAGTGAGATTGTGTTTCTTGGCGGCATCGAGATCGATGTTATCCACACCTACGCCAGCGCGGCCGATCACTTTCAGCCTGGATGCGGCGTCCATAACGGAAGCAGTTACCTTCGTCCGACCCCGAACGATGAGACCGTCATAATCTGGAATCGCCTTGAGCAAATCGTCCGCTGAAATATTTTTACGATCGTCCACGTTTGCATGGGAACGCAAGATGGACTGTCCGCTTTCGTCCAGTCCATCTGTAATGAGAATTTTGAAATCAGGCATGGGGGTATTTTATCATGCAGGGATGGGCAGCCGTCCATCCCTACAACAATTATTCGTATCGTAATGCTTCCACCGGTTCCAGACTCGCGGCTCGGTTGGCGGGGTAAATCCCAAAAAATAAACCGACTGCCGCCGAGAACACGGTAGCGAGCACAACCGCATCCGCGCCGACGATTGGAACAAAGGCCGTGTCATTCGCCGCCGCGATCTGCCCCACTGCGAACGAAATCAGCCAACCAAATATGATCCCAATAATTCCACCGATCAGGCTCAACAGCGAAGACTCCGTCAGAAATTGGATCACAATATCGCGCCTGCGCGCACCCAGGGCTTTACGCAAGCCGATCTCACGCGTACGCTCCGTGACTGATACGAGCATGATGTTCATAATTCCAATACCACCCACCAATAGGGAGATGCCCGCAATGCCGCCGAGGAAAATCGTGAGAACGCCTGTGATCGCTTCAAAAGTTTGCAGGAAATCCTGTTGCGTAAAAACGGTAAAGTCATCGTCTCCGATGGGCGTACGATGGCGTTGACGAAGAATGTTCGCAATCTCATCGGATGCCTGCGTCACGGATTCAGCGGTGACGGCTTGCACGAAGAGGATGTCCACTTCATCACGCGAGCTTCGTTTAAGCAGCCGCGCCTGCGCCGTGGTAAAGGGGATATACGCTTCGCCGTCTTCACTACCAAACGCGCCGCCGCCTCTTGCAACCAAAACACCGATGACGCGAAATGGCTGGTTTTCAATGCGGATCGTCTCGCCGACAACTCCATCATGGCGGCCAAATATTGTATCTGCGGCTTCGGGTCCAAGAACCACGACGGACATGCGCCCGAGCATATGCTCCTGATTAATAAATTCACCTTCCGCAAGTTCGAGATTCCTCACCACGGAATAATCAGGGGTTACGCCTGAAATTGTTGTTGTGGAATTTTCTCCGCCAAACGATAGTATTCCATTTCCCTGGATCGCAGGGGCAACCGATTCCACGGAAGGCGCGGCAAAAGGATCCGAGATTGCTTCAGCGTCGGCAAGTGTAAGCGGACGATCATTGTTCCCACTTCCACGGCCGCCGGGTCCTCCTTGCTGGCTTTCCGGGCTGCCTCTAAACACAAACAACAAGTTCGTACCAATACTGGTGATGGAACCTGTGATGGATGCCTGCGCGCCATTTCCCACGGCAAGCATGGCGATCACCGCCGCGACGCCGATCACAATCCCCAGCACGGTCAGACCGGACCTAAGCTTGTTCCCGCTTAAGGATTCAAGCGCCTCAAAAAAAGCCTGGGCAATGGTCATGAGGCGCTCTCCAAAAGTCCATCGCGCAAACGTAGGGCGCGTTGGGTTTGTTCGGCAATAATAGGGTCATGGGTAATGATGATCAAGGTCGTGCCGCTTTCTTTATTCAAGTGGAGGAGCAGGTTCATAATCTCCTTGCCCACTTTTGAATCGAGATTGCCCGTCGGCTCATCCGCCATAATGATGGCGGGGTTGTTGACGATGGCACGCGCAATGGCAACGCGTTGTTGCTGCCCGCCTGAAAGTTCATAAGGACGGTGGGTCATGCGATCTTCCAAACCCACTGCCTTCAACGCCCCGATTGCGCGTTCGCGCCGCCCGTTCAGATTGCCGGAATATCGAAGGGGGAGTTCAACATTTGTTATGGCAGTCTGGCGCGAGAGCAGATTGAAACTCTGGAAGACGAAACCAACTTTGCGGTTACGAATATCTGCCAGTTGATCGTCGTTTAATGAGGCAACAGTTTCCCCATCCAAAACATATTCGCCGGAGGTCGGCCGATCAAGGCAACCCAGGGTGTTCATCAACGTGGATTTGCCCGAGCCGGAAGGTCCCATAATGGCAAGCACTTCACCGCGTTTGATGTTGAACGAAACGCCTCGCAGCGCCTCCACTTCCACCTCGCCCATTTTGTAGATCTTGCGGAGATCGCGGGCTTCAATAACCCAATCCAAGCTAGCCTCCAAAGGGACCCCCGCCTTCTGACGGTGGATTCAAGATGATCAGATCGCCCTCTGCCACATCGCCACTTGCAAGGACGCTCATCGTATCAGAGGAGGAGCCGAGGCTGATCTCCGTTTTGACGGGTTGGCCGTCCGCCAAAAGATAGACGAATCTCTGCCCGTCCACAAGGCGCACCGCGCGATTTGGGATCAGCACAACATCGAGCATTTCCTGCACCGTGATATTGACCGCGGCAGTCATGCCGGGTCTCACAAGTTCGTCTGCATCTGTTAATTCAACCGTGACCGTGAAATTCACAACGCCGCCCACATTGTTACCTGCCTTTGCCGCCTCAACGACTTCGCCGTGATAACTTTTGTTCAAAATTGCGTCAAACGCAAGCGTCACAGATTGACCTACGGACACGCTGTTGATGTCAACCTCAGAGACTTCAACATCCACAAAGAGGCTGGTCAAATTGTCCAATCGGAATGCGGTTGCACCCGCGCCCACTTGATCACCGGGGAGTGGATGGGATTCCGTCACAGTGCCTGCAAAAGGCGAAGTCAGGCGCGCCAGGTTGAGGGTAGCTTGAGCCGCATCCACGCGTGATTGCGCAGTGGCGATCGCATCCAGGTTTCCACCAGCCAGGCGGTCATACTCGCGTTGCGCGTCGTCCAGTTTTGCCTTTGCGAGAGCGAGGTCTTCATCTGCTTTCGCAATCGCTTCTTCGCCCGCGTATCCTCTATATTCCTTGAGCACTGGAATCTTCCTGTTTCCAAAAGTCTTATAAACGATTTCTTTGATGTGGATCTTGCCGTTCAACTCTTCGCGCCAGTTCGCGGCTCTATCGTACACCTCCTGCGCATCACGCAACGTAATCGTGGATTGCGCAAGGGCAGTATCAGAATTGAGCAGGTCATCCAGTTCCTTTTGCGCGCTGGCAAGATCTGCCTCGGCGAGGATGATGCTCTGCGGCAGGGATGTTTTGGTCAGGAATGCCATGATAAAGCCAGCAGGGATGTTATCCCCCACCTTCACATTGACGGTATCCACCGTCCCGGCCGCCTGCCAAATTAACGTGGCGGTTTGTTTGGCGCGTACTGTGCCGGTCGCGCCGATTGTAGCGGTCAGATTGCCGCGTTCAACCCTGGCGGTTTGAAACAGGTTTGCAGAATCCGTGTTCGAAGTACGGAAAAACACATATGCGCCGATGCCAATCACTGCAATAAGCAGAACGGTGATCCACCTTCTTTTCTTGAAAAATTCTTTCATTACGGTTCCTCCAAAGGTTAATAACTGCAAAATTTTACACCACAAATATGAATTGCCGATGAATTTTTATGGCAGGCATACGCAGATGTAATACCCAAAATTTCTACGCAACACGGAGGGAAGAGTTGCACATACAAAGTGCCGCATCAATCTCTAAATTTGAGGCAGGAAATTAGCCTGCAATTTATTTCAAAAAGTTTAGTAAATAATGAGACAAGCGGCAGAACTGCGAGACCCTTACTGTTATAATTTTCTTATGCTGTATCGCATCGCGCGCGTTCTGGATTTTCTGGCAATTGTCGTTGTCGTCCTCGCTGCTGTAAGCGGGGACACGCCGCGACTGACCGGCGAAACCGACCGCGCCCGATTTTTTACGCGTGAGATCGAATTCGATTACCCAAATTGGGTATGGGATGCAATGTGGGTCAAACTCGAACAGGGCGCAATCGGGCTTCCTCACCTGTTCAATCGCGGTACCAACAAGCAAATCATCTTCGAATATCTCCGCACTACGCAACAACTGATGCAAGCCGAGATCAGCATCGAACAAATTTTTGCCGACCCAGCTATTACAGATAAAGAATTGACCAGCGCGTTCCTGCGCGCACAACGCGACAAACTTATCGCAAGGCAAACCTCCCTTGCGCCGTTGGCGGAGGCAACACTGCAAAGCCAGGTCTCTGAGGCGCTTGCGGAACTTGGTCTTACAACCGGAGGTCAACCTTTGCCACCTGTTCTCTATCACAGCTCGTCCACGCCGCTGGCTTTGATCGTTTCGCCGCGCGAACATATTCATCAAACCGCAAACATCTCCGTCCTCCCCACGCTTACTCTCGATGAACGAATCAAATTGGAAGATGAAGTTGCACAATCGCTCGACGTCTCCACTCTCACTGTTGCAATCGGAGGTGTCGGTGTTTACCCCACCCTGGTGACGGAAACTACGGACCTGCGCTGGATGCTCGACACCATCGCGCATGAATGGATACATAATTATTTGAACCTCCGCCCACTCGGAATCAATTACAGCACAACACCTGAACTTCGGACGATGAACGAGACGACGGCATCCATCGCCGGGAATGAAATTGGAAATTATCTGCTTCAAAAATTCTATCCCGAATTTCTCCCCTCATCCCCAAGCCGGCACCCTTCGATCATACTCAGGGCAGGCCTGATTTCGTTTCCTGAATCATTCCTCCCCTCGAACGGACTCGACGACCCGCCGCCTTTCGACTTCCGCGCCGAAATGCACGCAACGCGCGTGACAGCGGACAAGTTACTCGAAGAAGGAAAAATCGAAGAAGCCGAAACCTACATGGAAGAACGACGCCAAATCTTCTGGCAAAACGGACATTTGCTTCGCAAACTCAATCAAGCCTACTTCGCGTTTCACGGAGCGTATGCCGACGTGCCTGGTGGCGCTGCGGGAGAGGATCCCGTCGGTCCCGCGGTGCGCACCCTGCGCGAGCAAAGCGACTCGCTTGCTGATTTTATCAACACCATCGCGCAGATGACTTCGTTTGAAGAACTGCAACGAGCGATACAACAATAGATACCATCCGAATCAAAAATCGGGACGCTGATTCACACTGAAAAACGCAGATTAATTCTTTTGAATCAGCGAGGTAAGCGTGTTTCACGGTCGGCGTCCAAAAAAAAGAATTTTGCCAATACAAATATGATCTTACTTATGATGCGTAAATCAAAACTTCTTCTTGCTTCTTTCCTTTTTCTACTTACCATTCTGCCCGCCTGCGCGGCGACTTCACCTTCATCAGCTACTTCCATCGCCACCCCTTCTCGCCCTCCCAACATAATTTTTCCCACAGAGACTCCCGCCTGCACAACAATAATCTCCGAACCCACACCAGGACCGGAAACTCCATCCATCTTTCCATCCGAAAGCGAGACAGACCATGCGCGTGGAGCGGAGAATCCAATTGTTACGATTACTACCTACAGTGATTATCAAGATACGCGGAGCAAATTTTTTGCCGATGTTACGAATCGACTCCTCGCTGAATATCCGATTGACGTACGTGTGGTGTATCGAATTTTTCCGCTTATCGGTGTTCTCGATAAAGCCGCCATTTCCGCGCAAGCCGTGGAAACCGCGCGTGAGCAAAATAAATTCTGGGAGATGCACGATCTGTTATACGACCAACACGAGAACTGGATCAATTTGTCAGCCTCGGATTTTGAACAATGGATTACCGCGCAGGCGTCGGGTATGGAAATGGACGCGGATCAATTCCAGTCGGATTTGAAGCGCGAAGATATCGTTGCCAGAGTCCAAAAATTAGCAGAGGAGGGTCGAAGGATCGGAATCCCCGGCGTGCCTCTCATCCTTATCAATGGGCAAATCTACGGCGGACCGCGCGATTACACGAGTCTCAGTGATATTGTGCAATTGATCCGGCTGGGTAAGCGACAATTCACATCCTGCCCACCCTTGACTGCGCAAACAAATACACAATACATCGCCACCCTGCACACCGAGAAAGGCGACATCGTTATTCAACTCTTCGCAGACAAGGCGCCGATCACGGTAAATTCATTTATCTTTCTCGCGCGCAGTGGATGGTATGACGACATCACATTCCATCGCGTGATCCCCGATCTCTTCGCGCAAACGGGCGACCCCAGCGGCACAGGCAAAGGCAACCCGGGCTATTACATTATCACCGAGTTCGACACTTCGCTGAAATTCAACAGACCCGGCACGGTAGCGATGGTCAATTCAGGACCCGATACAAGCGGAAGCCAGTTCTTCATCACTTACGCTCCCACCGCGCAATTCGACGGGCAATACACGATCTTCGGGCAAGTGTTAAGCGGAATGGATGTACTCACATCGCTGACACCGCGCGACGCGCAACCCGGAACCGATACGCCGGAGGGGGATAATCTTTTCAGAATAACGGTTCAGGAGAATTAATTTGCAAGCATCGAAAAAATCCACTGCCTCGTTGCTGATATCACTGCTACTATTCGCAAGCGCGGCATTTCTCCTTATCACCGCGTTTTTTATGGCGTTCAGCGCGTTCCTACCCCTGATGACCGGTGAAAGCATACAAGCACAGGGCGCTATTTTCGGATTCGTTTTCGGCTTTGAAGCGTTAATTCTTTTCACAGCGGCGTATCTCTGTTTTCAAAAATACCTTGAACATTCCGCATCCGAAAAGCAGACGCGGTTTTCATTAGCTCGATGGCATATCCTCATACTGGTGATTGGCGCTGGCTTGGCTTTGTTGATCGGGTATTTCATCGCAGATAACGACTTCATAAACTGGCTGTTTCTTCCCATTCTTACGATCCCTGCCGTGCTGCTACCGATCGGATTACTGCTTGGCTTCGGCGCTCAAAAGATCGAGCTCGGACCCCGCTGGCGCGTTTGGGGAATCTTCGGGTTAGGTATGACCCTCGGTCCGTTCATTCTGGTCATCATCGAAATCGCAATGCTCTTCATCGCGGTTATTCTCATTGCATTTTATTACGCGTCCAATCCGGTATTCTCCGGAGAGCTTATCAATCTCGCGAATCAGGTTAATCTCCTGCAAAACGATCCGCAGGCGATTGTCAACCTTTTTATTCCGTATGCACTTGAGCCCGGTGCAATTCTTTTTGTGGTCTCCTTTTTTGCTTTGATCGTTCCATTCACAGAGGAACTCATCAAGCCGATTGGGGTCTGGCTGTTTGCCGCGAAACTTGACTCACCCGCGCAAGGGTTTGCCCTCGGCGCGTTAAGCGGAGCCGCCTACGCGCTCATCGAGACATTCGGTTCGAGCGGGCAAACCACAGAGTGGGCAAGCCTGATTTCAACGCGCATCGGCACATCCCTCCTGCACATCACCTCCACCGCGCTGATGGGCTGGGCAATTGCATCGGTCTGGAGAGACCGGAAGTTATTGAAGTTTTTTGCTGTCTATCTCTCATCATCCATTTTGCACGGCGCGTGGAACACGAGCGTAATTATGTATTCCTACTCCATTCTTGCGAAGGAATACGATCCAAGCAACGCACTTGGTTTGTTAACTCCTTATATGCTTGCGGCGTCCATTGCGCTGACCATCCTGTTGTTTACAATATTAATCCTGATGAATCGAAAACTTAGGCAAACATTTTCACCAGATAATTCAGAAGCTCAGCCAACCAACCCAACGGGCAACGAATCCGATCAACCTGGCGTGGGAACATAGGCACATGCCCTTAATCAATCCATCATCCATCGCGCGCGACGGCGACCTTGCCCAAATTGTCGGCTTGCGGCATAAACATTTCATCCTCACGTTGCAAGCTGGCGCAAAATTCGAAACGCATCGCGGCATTTTGCAACACGATGACTTGATCGGCAAACCGTGGGGCACACAAGTATTCAGTCACATCAACGCGCCGTTCTTTTTACTTCAGCCCTCGCTCGCCGACCTGCTCAACGAACTACCGCGGACTACGCAAATCCTTTACCCCAAAGACATCGGTTTCATTCTCGTCACAATGGGCGTCGGTCCCGGGCAGAAAGTGATGGAGGCGGGCACTGGCTCCGGCTCGATGACTACCGCGCTCGCGTACGCCGTCGGCTCAACAGGACAAGTCATCACCTACGAAGTCAAACCGGATACGCAGAATCTTGCGCGTAAAAATTTGACCCGTTTCGGTCTCGAATCACGCGTGGACTTCAAACTGCGCGACATCCAAGAAGGCTTCGACGGAACTGACGCGGATTCGTTCTTCCTGGACGTGCCGAATCCGTATGACTACACCGCGCAAGTCCGCGCCGCTCTCAAACCCGGCGGATTCTTTTGTTCGTTGAGCCCAACCTTCAACCAGATCGAAAAAACGTTGTACGCGTTGCGTCAAAACAATTTTGCATTTCTGGAAGTCTGCGAAATTCTGCTGAGATATTTCAAGCCCGAGCCTTCACGCCTCCGCCCCACAGATCGTATGGTCGCGCATACGGGCTTCTTGGTTTTTGCCAGGAGGATCGAACCCACCGAAGACCCGCGTGGAAGAGAATTGGCTAAAGAAGTCGGGTCAGGCGTTCTTGAGGAGTAAATCGTATGCGCCGGATGTTCCGCCGTGATAAACGAAAAGCATTTGCAGAACAAATTCCGCCGATCTTGCAGGAAGCCAACCTCGCCTTCGATAAAGGCGAATTCGGACGCGCCGCGGAACTCTTCGAGAAAATCGCGGAAGGCGCCGAGGCACGCGGTCCGCTGAACGCGCCGCGCGCGCCGTTGTTTCATTTACAGGCTGGGCGCGCACGCGTCATGGCTGGGCAGGCTAAACTTGGATTACCCTCTCTCAAACGCGGGCTTGAAATCCTCGCGCAGCGCAGGCAATTCCCGCGCTTGCAAAATGCAGGGATGCGAACGATTGTGGAACTCAACGATCGCGGATTGAAGAACGAAGCGGCAGAAATCGAAAACTGGCTGAAAACTGTCCTGCCATCCATGCCCGCTTTTGAGACACTGCCAACTCCCGCTACGAAACCAACCCTGCCGACTCACTGTCCGCAGTGCGGTGCGGGGATTCGTCCCGACGAAGTGGAGTGGCTGGATGAAGTCACTGCGGAGTGCGGCTACTGCGGAAGCCCGGTAAGATAGCAACAGGTGACAGTCACTTCTAAAAGTGACTGTCACCTTATAAACTGGACTTACGCAAAACTATTCTTTTTGCTCAAAGGCGGTCTGTGACCGCCGCATTTTGCAGGCAAGTCGCAGCGTCTGCGACCCTGCGAGAGCGCATTTTGCGTAAGTCCTTATAAAATGACACTCACTGAAGAATATATTTCCCAAAGATTAGATGAAGCCATCCAAGCCGCAGGACCGTCCTCTGACGGCTACGCCGAGATTGACTTCAACGACGATTCGCGTCTCAAATGCGCGGCGGTGCTCGTCCCACTTGTGTGGCAGGAGGACGAATGGCACGTCTTGTTCACGCGCCGAACAGACAGCGTCGAATCTCACAAAGGACAAGTCTCTTTTCCGGGCGGCGCATGTGACGACGGTGAAACCACTCCCGAACAAACTGCCCTGCGTGAGGTGGAAGAAGAGATTGGTATTCAACCCAATGAGATAAGAATTTTGGGGAGACTCACCAACCTCATCACCATTTCCTATTATCGAGTCACGCCGGTCGTAGGAGTCGTCCGATGGCCCACCGTGTTTCGCGTGGGAGAGCATGAAGTGGCGCGCGTGTTTACGATCCCGTTGGGGTGGCTGGCAAACGCGTCGAACCGGTGGCAGTTTGAACGTCCGGGAACGACGCGGACTCTCATCGCCTATCATCCATACGACGGCGAATTACTCTGGGGCGCCACCGCGCGCATGACGGTGGATTTTTTGAATGTACTTGGATTGAAGTAAAGGAGACAGTATGGCAAAACGAAAAGGCTTTGATGTGATCGAAGATGCACATGAACTGGCGCAACACAATTATCATCATGCTTATTGGGTAAATCGAGTAATCAGCTACACATACGCAACATGGATGGCTGAAAAGAAGCTCTCTTTGATAATATTGCCGATCTTAATTGTTATGTGGGTTGCAGTTGTTTCGAATTTGATAAGTCAAACATCTAATGAAGCAAGTTTCTGGGAAATTTTGTTTGACTTTAGAGATTCTGCATCCACGTCCCGTTTTATTTCTTTTCTATTTCTGGTCTTTTATACAACAATTACAATTATTGCATCTATTCAAACCCTTTTTATGAAAAGACCCTCACCAACCGAGCAAACAAAAAAGAAAGAAACGAAGAAAAAACATCCCAAACGCCGAAAAGACTATGGGCGAAATTGAACAAAAAAAACTCCCCAAAATACTTCGGGGAGTCTGCTTGCAGAAGTAATTTACTTCTTCTTCTCGTCGGTAACTTCGTCTTCCTTCTTGCCGCGTTCCACAGAAAGTTCCGGCTCGGTGGATGTAACCTCCGCAACCGCGACTTCGGCGCCAGCGACGGGAGCTTCCTCTTCCACCTTGGGCATCGTGGCAACAACCACCATCGTATCGGGGTCATCGAGCAAACGGACCTTATCCGAAACAACAACATCCTTCACGCGGATACCGTCACCGATCTTCACCATGGACGAAATATCCACGTCAAGGCGTTCGGGCAGGTCAGCGGGAAGACATTCCACATGCAATTGCTCAAGGTTGTGGATCATCACTGCGTTGAAATCCTTGACCGCGATAGACACACCGATAAAGTGAACGCTTACAGTGGCGCGCAATTTTTCATCGAGAGACACAGCCAGGAAGTCCACGTGAAGCAAACGGTTCTTGATATAGTCGCGTTGCTTCTCACGTACAAGCGCGGCATACTCGGTGCCGTTCACGTCAATCGTCACCAGGCTGGAAGAGGTGATCTTCCCCAACGCCAGCGACGCGCTATGGGAATCCAACAAAACATTGATCGGCTCGGTGTGACGACCATAAATCACTGCGGGCAGTTTACCCTCGCGGCGCAGCGCCTTCACCTGTTTGCCAACCACGTCCCGTTTTTCAGCCTTTATTACAACTTTCTCCATCGTTACTCCTCG
>Ga0247727_10006377_pt1 | contig 23224 bp, 28 predicted proteins | sample WisWelCaveWW1625_FD_202498 | JGI IMG/M metagenome (GOLD analysis project Ga0247727, IMG submission 202498) | Biofilm microbial communities from Wishing Well Cave, Virginia, United States - WW16-25 | ecosystem: Environmental > Aquatic > Deep subsurface > Groundwater > Cave microbial mat | place...
TCGGCATCGACCCAATGCACGCGAACTTTCGTATCGTTTTCGACGCCGGCGTGGATAAAAGATTCGACGATACTTTTGTAGGAATCTTTCAAGCCGACATATTTGCCGCAGATGGCGATGTCAACTTGATGGCGCGGGTTTTTGATGTGCGCGACCAAATTGCGCCAGTCGTCGAGGTTCGCCGGCCTGGAGGCGTTGGCTGATAACGGATGCGAGGAGTTGAGCAAGCCGAGACGATCAAAGAGCAAATTGCCGAGGCCGTTCTCTTCAAAAATCTGCGGAACCTCGTAAATCGTTTCGACGTCCGGCGCTTCGATAACGCAGGCGGGCGGGACGTTGCAGAACAGGCCGATCTTGTCGCGCAACTCTTTCTCGAGATGATGTTCAGTGCGGCAGAGCAAAATATCCGCCTGAATGCCGATCTCGCGCAGTTTCATGACGGAGTGCTGCGTCGGTTTGGTTTTCAGCTCGCCGGAGGCGCGGATATACGGCACGAGGGTGAGATGAATATTGACGCAATTCTGCCAGCCGGCTTCAAGACAAAATTGGCGAATGGCTTCGAGAAACGGCAGACTCTCAATGTCGCCGACGGTGCCGCCGACTTCGGTGATGATGACGTCATAATCGTCGCCGTTATGGTGCGCGGCGTCGATGATGCATTTCTTGATTTCGTCGGTGATGTGCGGAATGACCTGCACGGTTTTGCCGAGATAATCGCCGCGGCGCTCTTTGGTGATGACGGTGTAATAAATCTGGCCGGTGGTGGCGTTGTTCTTCTTCGACATGTTGACGTCGATGAAGCGCTCGTAATGGCCGAGATCGAGATCGGTTTCCGCGCCGTCTTCGGTGACGTACACTTCGCCGTGCTGATACGGACTCATCGTGCCGGGATCGACGTTGAGGTACGGATCGAATTTGAGCATGGTGACTTTGAGGCCGCGCGCTTTGAGCAACACGCCAATTGAGGCCGAGGCAATGCCTTTGCCGAGCGACGACACCACGCCGCCGGTGACGAAGATGAATTTAGTTCCGGAGTTGAGGGACAAAGTTGTGGTTCCTTAGAATAAAAGTATCAAAAACCCGTTAGGGTTGAAATGTTTATAGAATGGAACCCCTCTTATCGCTTGAACTCCGTAGGAGTGAAATGTAATTGTATGACAAATCATCCGAATAAAAAACATGTCACTCCTACGGAGTTTCTATGGTTTTATTAATCGTTATTCTATAAACATCGCACTCCTAAAGGAGTTTGCTAATCAATTTTTTCAGTGATCCATGCGCCGTGCTTAATCTGACATTCGCCCACAGTCGGTTCGTAATGCGCCACCATCTGCGCGGCTTGTTGCGCCATAATTCGACGCCGCTCACTCAAAGGAAGGCGCATGAAATCCAATTGTGGCGACAGCTCGTCTGGATCGTTGGCGGTTAAATCGGCCAACAAGTTGTAAACCAATGGCAGTTTTGGGGCGGGCAATTGTTTGACTAAATCTTGAACTTGAGAATGAGTGATCGTTTCCATACTCATCACCTTTTGTTTTAAACGGCAATTTTGTGTTCATCAATATTTTATTTTGTTAACGGCCCCTCAAAAGCCTTGATAAATTCCCCCTTGTCATTCAGCTCAGCCGTGATATTGGGACTGAACTTGATGCTTCCGTTTTCCGGCTCATCGGAAATCGCCGGATGCAGAACATCGTTCTCAAAATAGGCCAGCTTGGTTTTATTCATGGCTGAGAACAAGTGTCAAAAACCCGTTAGGGTTGAAATGTTTATAGAATGGAACCCTTCTTATCGATTAAACTCCGTAGGAGTGAAATGTAATGGAATGACAAATCATCCGAATAACAAAAAACATGTCACTCCTACGGAGTTTCTATCATTTATTGGTCTTTATTCTATAAACATTGCACTCCTAACGGAGTCAGGCCGCAGACTTCACGAGCGAATAAGGCTGAATGAGAACATCTGCTGAAATGCCGAGTCCACTGTGCAAACGTCGTATCATGTCGATTGACAAAGGCCGAATTCGGCTTAAGATTTCAGTAACGAGCGCAGAATTTCCAATGTACGGCTCCAGATCACGATCGGACAAGCCACGGCTTTCAACATGATAGTTGATCGCTTCAATCGGATCGGGAAAAGGAATAGGATGATGTTCTTCTTCGCAGGCTTCGACGAGTGTTGTTAACACTTCCAAACGATCACCATCGGGCGTGCCGGGAACTGCGTCGAACAGACGCTCGATTTCTTCGAGTGCCGCTTGATAGTCGGCCTCGGTTTTAATGGGTCGGATGTTCATAGTCAACACCTTTTGCTAAATTGTGGCGGCATCGATCTTATCATATTCCGCGTGTGTGCCAATAAAGCGGATGTAGATAATGCCATGTTGGTATTGAATGGCAACCACCAAGCGATACTGATTGCCTTTGATATTGAACACAACGCGATTATTTCCCACAAAACTGGCGTTGCGGTAAACGTTCTTGATGTCCGCTGGAGTTTTCCAAACGGCCCGTTTGGCGTCATGATACCAAGCTTCTAAAGCTTGTTCAGCGTCAGGATGCTTTTCCCAAAATTCGCGGATCGTTTTGCGGGAAATGATTCGCACGTGTAGTTTATATTCTTTTCATTATTGAAATTAAACTGCGACTTCGTGTTCATCAACATCGGGAATCGGTTGATAATGCAACACCATGATTTGATCCGGACGCAATACCAACGATTCGTAAGTGCGCCCATCGCGGTCGCTGAACTCGACCTCAAACGCAGCGCCGCCCGCAAGAATTTCAACCACGGTGCCGACTTGCCCGCGCCACAAGTTGTATTTCGGCAAGTCAACCGTGAGCGCCACCACGTCAAGTAGGTTGATGGTGTTCGTCATTTTTACTTCACGATTTTATAAACGAAAGTACTCACGTCTGCTCAACAAGGCGACCTGCCGCAAACTGATGCACGATATTGGCGATGAGCGTTTGATACGGAACGCCTTTTTCCATCGCCTTCTGCTGAATTTCTACAAAATCCTCCGGCGACAATCCAATACTCACGAGCCTATTTTTCTGAATTGTAGCCGCCGCATAGGCTTGATAGTGTTGTCGCTCATCTTTCAAATCGGCGATGGGCTGCCACTCTTCGCGCTCGTAAGATTCCAATAATTCTTGTTCGTCTACCTCAAATTCCTGGGGCTTCATGATTCGCCTCCTAAATATTTTTTAGTCGCTTTTCGACTTGGGATGATGTTTTCAAAACAACTTCATCGTTGGTCTCAACAAATGGCACCAGCCAAACGTATTCATCCCAAACGTAGAGTTTCTGTTTCACGGGCTTGACAAAATTTAAATTGCGGCCATGCTTTCTTGTTCATTGATATTTTGGTTGCGCAACATCCGCGTTGCCAGCCAACGCTCAAGCGACTTTTGGCTCTCGCCGCTGTGTCTTCCAGCCAGCAGGCCTTCGATGCCGATGTGCTCATCGAGATCGGGCCACTCGATAGCGTAGCCGTCGCCGAGCAATTGCCAGTTCTGCCGTTCTGCGGGAGAGCCATGCATCAAGCGCGAATACCAAGCCAGCGGAACCATGATGCTGCGGCCATCGGCAAGCTGTACAATCATTTTGTCATCGGTAAATGTAACTTGAATTGCTAACGGTTCTGTATCAAGCACTAAAGTACTCATGCCAAGCCTCAATGAGTGTTTGTTGATGTTTTATAACCAGACGAGCGATTTGAGTCAATTCGTGTTCTTTGAATCCTTGATTTTTGGCAAGTGCAATTGGATTAAGCCAAAACTTTGCGATTTGCCTATCGCGCTTTGCGTGAATGTGCGCGGGTTCGCCTTTGTCGGAGCTGAAGAAAACAAAACTATAAGGGCCATCTGTGAGTACGGTAGGCATGGTTATTAAGCCTTGATATGAAACCTGATTCTCTACAACCTGTTTTAAAACAGGTTTATCTACTGAAAAATCTAAACAAAATTAATGTTACGCCAATCAATAACAAATCACCGAAAAGTATCACCCATCTTCCGTCAATGTTTGGTACGACGGCTACGATTTTAGGGTAGAAAATACCGGCGGCAAAATTGCCAATAGCTAAAAGAGAAGTTGCACCTGCAAAGAGCCAATGATGTAAGAATTTGTTGTAAGCATTCCACACAACATTGAGTAAAGCGAAAATACCGAAATAAATTGTCCACGATACCAAAGAGACTGAAACAGAGTGCCGGAACATCTGATTCAAAGCGAGGATAACAAAAACTTGCCACAAATGATAGAGCAGTTGTTTCCTTTGTTTAATAGTATCGGCTTTGTCATGATATTCGTACCAATCGTGACCTGCAATTAACAAAGTTAAGATAAATGTAAAACTTCCCGCAAGATTTTCAAGTGGGTTTTCAGGAAAATAGATAAAGCCTGTTCCAATCGCAAGCGAATAAAGAATGTCTATGAAAGAAACTAACACAATTTACTTTGTGATTGCTATGTTATGCGAATAAAATATTAACTGATTTCAAATCAAATCTAATTTCATCTTGCACAACTCTTCCCAATCCTCCTCCGTATCCACACTCCTCGCCTCGTACTCGGTCACCGCCACATGAATTCTCACGCCATGTTCGAGCAGGCGCAATTGTTCCAGGCTTTCGACGCGCTCCAAAACGCCCAGCGGCCATTTCACGAATTGCAAGAGCAGGTCGCGGCGGAAAATGTAGAGGCCGATATGCTTGAAATACGTGTGCTGCAACAGCCACTCGGCATCGGTTTGCGCGCGGCTCGACTGAGCTCGCCGAAGTCCGCGGCAGAAGGGAATCGCGGAGCGCGAGAAGTAGAGCGCGGTGCGGTCCTGCGCCAGCGCGACTTTAACGACGTTGGGATTGCGCAAATCCGCGGCGTCGCGAATCGGGCGAACGAGTGTCCCAACTTGCGCGGCCGGATGGTCGAGCAGAATTTTGACGCCGCGATCGATGGCTGCCGGCTCGATGAGCGGCTCGTCGCCCTGGATATTGACGATGATTTCGGCGTCACTCGTCGCGGCGACTTCGGCAATACGGTCGCTGCCGCTTGGATGATCGGCGCGCGTCATGACGACGCGGCCACCAAATTTTTTCACGGCATCGAAGATACGTTGATCATCGGTGGCGACGAGGACTTCCTTCAGCAATTCGGTTTGCGAGGCGCGCTCGTAAACCCATTGCACCATCGGCCGTCCGGCGAGCAGCGCCAACGGCTTGCCGGGAAACCGCGTCGAGCCGTAGCGCGCGGGTATGATGCCTAACACTTTCATCATATCGAGTATCAAATCAAACACAGAAAAATTTTAAAAGATTTCTCAACCATAAAGGCACAAAGGTCACAAAGAAAAAACACAAGCAACCTTCGTGTCCTTTGTGCCTTCGTGGTGAAATTCGGCTACGGCCAAAGCTAAAACTATAAAATTACCCAATAACTTTCGGCACGCTGAAGTAGCCCATTTTTTGTGCGGGCGCGTTTTGCAGGGCTTCTTCATTGGTGAGCCACGGCTCGACTTTGTCGTCGCGAAAGACGTTGTGGAGGTCGAGCACGTGCGAGGTGGGCGGCACGTCGTCGACGTTGAGCTCTTTCAATTGATCGACGTAGCCGACGATGGCGTCCAGCTCTTTGGCGATTTTTGCCAATTCATCTTCAGTAAATGAGAGTTTGGCCAAGGCGGCGACGTGCTGGACTTCGGCGAGGGTGATGGGCATGATGATTAGTTTCCGTTCTGACGTTTTTGATTGGCAATTCGCTCGCGCAGCCGTTGCACAATTTCCGGAGTCAAGCCGGATTCGGGCGCAACCGTTTCGCGCTCACGCATGATTTGTTCGATTTCAGCAAAACTGGCTTGACCTAAATTCTGCAGCAACGCAGAAAAAGCGCTTTTTTGTTGAGCAATTTCATTTTCCGTGACAGCTTGAACTGTGTATGCCTGTGTCGCCTGGCGTGTTAAAGCGAACATGACATATTGCCCCAACGATACGCCTTCACTTTGCGCGAGCGTTTCCAACTGATGGTGGAGTGTTGTAGGCAGCTCTAAAACTAACTGGCTCATGGGAACTCCTTTCAAGCTGAGAATAAGTTATAAATTTGCTAACTGCTTGACAAATTCAACGGGAGTAATAACCCGCAATCCTAATGAGTGCCTGGCAGTTTGGAAGTCGCGGATATTAGAAGTAACGATAGTCGCGCCCGCATTCATTGCACAATCGATAACGTGTTCATCACCGGGGTCTGGTGAACTGGGTCGCCAGGTGAAATAGATCGTCGTAAATTCGGCCTGGACAAGAAGCTTTTCTAAAACCGGTTGCAGGCGCTGCCAACGGACTTCCGATAACATACGTGACAATACATCCTCGTACTCATAAACGAGAGCGTTTGAAACAAACGGACGAAATAAACCATTCAACCAAGCGTCAACAATCAATCCCGATGCACTACCTTCTTTAGTAAGGCCTTCAAAAACGACGTTGGTGTCAAGAATCACATGCATAGAAATTGAGGAGATATTACAAGATTATAGAATCATATTTTGTTTCAGATAATCCGTCACCCAATCACTTTCGGGACACTGAAGTAGCCCATTTTTTTGCGCAGGCGCGTTTTGCAGGGCTTCTTCATTGGTGAGCCACGGCTCGGCTTTGTCGTCGCGAAAGACGTTGTGGAGATCGAGCACATGCGAGGTCGGTGGCACGTCGTCAACGTTGAGTTCTTTCAATTGCTCGACGTAGCCGACGATGGCGTCCAACTCTTTGGCGATTTTCGCCAGTTCCTCATCGGTGAAGGAGAGTTTGGCTAAGGCGGCGACATGTTTGACTTCGGCGAGGGTGATGGGCATGGTGGCTATTTTCCATTAGAAGGTTGATGATTCGCCATTCGCTGTCGGAGCCGCTGCACAATTTCCGGGGTTAAGCCAGCTTCCGACGCAACTGTTTCGCGTTCTTGCAAGACTTGTTCGATTTCACTAAAACTGGCCTGCCCTAAATTCTGAAGCAATACAGAAAACAATAAATAATATAGCAGAATACGCTGATATAGTCAAGGTTTAATCCGAAGCGGGTGGCATAAAATTTGTCATTGGTCACTTCGATAAACAAAAAAGCCTTCTGAACAAAGAAGGCTTTTCGCATAATGGCGGCAGACGGTTATAAAACTTCACATTTTAGGCCAGTCATTACTGACTTTAACAGTTTGGGGGGGAGCCGGAGGCGTTTTATCAATCCTGAGATAGGCGCCTGAGTTTATTGCATTGCCTTTGCTGCCATTCTCATCGACCAGGGCCTCGCCAGGTAAAGTAAAATATCCAACTCCATCAGCGACTTTATCGTCCACGAGAAAAACTCCGGTGAAGATATTCCCAGGCAGCGGGCCGCTTAAATTTATCGTCGTAGTGGATTTGTCACTTTCAATAAAACTCAAGGGCGTCGGTATTTTAGTAACGATTTTTGAAGTCGTCAGGATCACTTGAACGGTTCCTGCTTTCGTCGGTGAAGGGTCGCTCAGAGCAATTGTCGCGGTTGGTAAAGTATTTGTCGCCTCCGGAGTAAAAGTCGAATTGTCAGTGATCAATAATCTGTCGACTCGGGCCTGGGCTTCAGCGTGACCGATGTTGATCTGGTTGGCGCCGGCGTTGAGAAGATGGGCATCACCAGCTTTAACCCATTCGTAGATATTGGTATTTTTCGGAAAAACCCGCATAAAAGAGCCGTTGAATCCTATATAAGTGGCGTCATTGCTGGATGTGGGCGCATAAGTACGCATCCATAAGTGATACCACCCATTTTTAGCTAAATTGATTTGATAGATGGCCTCGGCCGCCGGGCTGGTCGTATTGCGCGTGCCAGCCGGCGTGTAAATATAAGCCCCAGCCGAGGCATTATTATCCCGCCCGATTTGCATTGGGGAAATAATCTTTCCGTTTTCTGCTTCTAAATAGATGTAGGTATACACCCCTGGCGCCACCACTGAAACCGTAACTGAATCTCTACCGACTGCGCCGCCATCATCAGTAACAGCTAAGGTGACACGATATTGTCCCACTGTAGCAAAAGTATGGGGTGGCGGGTTCTGTGTCTGAGAAGTTTGTCCGTCGCCAAAATTCCAGACATAACTTTTGATGAAGCCATCATCGTCAGTTGATTTGGATCCGTCAAAATGAACAGTCAGTGGCGCTTCTCCTGCAATTACGTCCGTGGTAATTTTAGCGATAGGTGCCTTGTTTGCACCATCATTGCCTCCACCACTACGATTGCTGAGTACCATCAGCATGTAGGCAGGAACATGAATCAAGCGTGGGTTGTAAGCCTTTTCAGCTAAATCAAACAGTTTTTTGGTCTTGTCCCAGCGCGCAAGCCCGGCATTGTTATATAGGATGAAACCTCGGCTACTCGACCCATCGATACGATCAGCCATCGATGAGTTGCCATTGTTATAAACTAGATCACGCCAGGTGCTGGCGTAATGCTCCATATACTCATCAGAAGCAAAACGTCCGAATCCTTCCATGGCTAATTCCATGATATATACCATCACGTAGTGGGCATAATTAACCGGTTGAACATCATCATTTGGCTCGCCTACATGGTGTCTCCAAATAAAAGCGGTTGATACCTTGGGAGAAGTTTCTATATGATCCGCAAAGCGCTTTTCTTTTTTTTCAGCTTCATTCAAATAGACAGTTTTTCCCGTCACCTTATACATATAATAGTACAATCGCATATGATTGGTAAACGGATGTGCAAGCGTTTTCTCAATACCGCCTCTTTTCTCCCATTTTGCTATCCAATGATTTTCCATATAATCGATCCAAAAATCAGCGTGCTTCGCATAACTCGATTTCAAATGAGCATTTGAATACAGCGCGTATGTCATCATTGCAACATTACCATGGGTCATGATTTCATCCATCTCGTGGACGTCTTTGTTGTAATAATTAGGGTCGCTAGTTACTGTCCATACCCAATTTAAGTAACCATCGCCGTTTGTGTCCCGGAGCTTTCCTCGAGTAATTTCCATTAACCGATCCGCTTCATCCAGTATTTTTAAATCACCAGTGGCCCGAAAAGCAGCTATCAGGGCCGCAATATAATCACCGAATATACGACCGAGTCTATACGTATCATTTGTGGCTGCCTCCCTGTCGGCATCCGGAGATTCTGTTGGGTCATTTATCGCTTTCCAAAGTCGTTCATACCAGAGCAGCATTTCCGGAGAGAGGTTGTTTTTATTAAAACTTGGATCGCCAACGATGGAAAACTGACTTTGAGCGAACAAATTAACTGGATCAGCAAGACCATGTATAAGCAAGATCATCACAACTATAGCCATTTTCAACCCAATAGGCTTGCCTTCCATAAAAAATCCAAACAATTTAATCTTTTCCATTAAAAAACTCCTTCTTAAATTAAATCGGATGTTTGCCAAAATACATAATCTTAAGAGTCATTAAATCCTATGTAAGTAGCATCATTAAACTATGGCTTATGTGCGCAGCCATAAGTAATAACTGCCTATCCTTATTCTCTTCTCGTCGTGGATTTATTATTGGCTTCGCAATATATATGCCACGACGAGTATGAGTAGAAGTGTTACGGTATTTATCAAAACGAAACTTGAATCTATGTTAGGTTTACAATAATGCCATAGTATGAAATGCCTTAATTTCCGATCAGAGTTCAAATTATTTAAGCACGTTGAGCACACATAAATGTAATTTACAAATACAAAGAAGTAATTACCAATTCGAAAGTAAGAGACAATCACAGTTCTCATGGGTCGTAATATTCGTTCAATTATTAGAAGAATTCTTATAATTTCTTCTAATTTCTTCGAGTTTGTATAATGCAGCTAATTTGGGGCTTATCTTGCCTATGAAATTCCTTAGAGGATATGATGCAGATAAATAAACTGCTAAATTCGGTTTGTAAAATAAATAAAGTTTAGTATATACTTTTGTAAATTTGAATTTATCAATTAGGAATTCCTGAATATTTGTTTGATGTAAAATATTTCTAAAACCGTCATTGACATACCAAAACTTTCTCTCGTTTAGATAATACTTGTTCATAGTATAAAATAATGCATAAGCAGGGTATAATTTTAGAAAATCCGCATGAAATTTTATTGTAGAATAATTTGCTTCTATATCATCATAAATATAGTTTACCGAATACGCTATCATCTTATTTTTATGAAACACACACCAATGATGAACGATATCATCAAATTGTTTCATTAAAAAGCCCCTCTTTTTAAAATCCATTTCTGAAATATCCGGCTTTTTCACACCTCTGTACTTCTTAAAAGCAGAGATGAACACATTAAAGCCATGTTCTGCAATGAAGTTTGAGTCCACCCTCTTTACAGCACAATTTTTAAATCCCCGTTTAATCTTACTTCTGGTATTTCCAGAAAGTACATTTAATTCTGAAAATTTATCACATATGACTGCATACCACTCTTTACAACAATTTGTATTTTCAAAGCCATCGGCACATCTAACTAATAGAGCATCCGGAAACTTAGATAACAAAAAACTTGCTTTCTCCTTAGAAATTGAGTAATTCAGCTTAACAGGTCCAACCGGAACAACCATTTTGTTGTATTCTACCCATGGTATTCCTTCGAACATCTCGACTTTTCCTCCGAGACGCTCATGTAACTCTGCAAATCTTTCGGCGCTTTTAAACATTATCATGCTTTGTACTACTCTTTTTCGATTATCTTGTAAAAACACATACCATTTTCATTCGATCTCATTTTATCTATAGAATATCCCATTAAATGGTGTAACAGCAGGGAAGAGCGATTTTGAGAGCTAATATAACAAAAAATAATCCTTTTGTTCATCTTTAATGCATGATTCTCGCATTCCGTTAAGAGTAAATTAGAAATTCTATTTTGAGAATATTTGGGTAATACTGCAAGCGAGTATAAGTTGAGAGAGTCATTGTTATTAAAGTCAACCCGTCGAATTTTATTTTTGTTAAAGACCTTTACCGCTTCATCAAGGAGTACATTTATTACGGATCCAGATAGCAGTAACCACGGCCGTAGAACAACTTGACGGAGCCCTGTCATAAATCGATACTGATTTAACTTCTTTCTGTGGTCGGGCTCACAAGCAACAATAAATCCTGCTGGATTTCCATCAACGATAGCTATAAAGCCAAAACTGCAAGAATTCTCACAAAACCATGTATATGTCTTATTTACAAACGCCTTGCCGAGCGACCGACTGAAATTCATTTTGTCCCTATACACCTCTAAGTAAATATTTGTTATGGCGTCCAGCCATTTCTTTTCGATAGGTAACAATTCTATTTTAGGGGAATGATTACCTGACATAGTACAAAATCCTCCTATAGTTTCTCACCAGTCGTTCGTTCGATTTGTATACAAACAGGCAAGTTATATTCATTCTTTAGCTTATAGGTAAAACAGTTATTTTCCTCATTATAAAGAAACCCTGAGCTTTTAAAAAATTCTAAACACGGTTTATTTTTAGTGGTCCGGATATATTTTGCTTGTATCTCATCCAAGCCTATTGATTGTGCGTATGTCATAATTATGTAAAGCATAGTTTCTTCGATTTTTCGCCCCATGACTCTACAACTTAGCACAAAATCTACGATTATTCCCTTCTTATTTTTTACTTCACTGCTGATTAGACCTGTCAACCCTGAATCTCCAAATTTATCTGAAACACGAAAAGTCCACAGTTGATGATTCTCTTTCCTCGTCCAGTCTATTAACTCTGATTCCGTCATTCGCCTTGTGGTAAGATTCATTTGATTGGTTTTGTTTAACAATTGAACGACTCTTTGAAGATTGATCTCATTTAATTCTTCTATTTTTACTTTTATGGCTAAGGTATTTAACCATTCATCTATAGATTTAACATTTTTTTTCAAATTGTGACGCTGTCGTTCAGATACATACATTTTGGTTCTTTCAAGGTCTTCCTTAGTGATCGAAAAAGTATCGAAACAGCGAAGATTAAGCAATGAGCTCTTATACAGCATTTTGTCCTCTGGCCATTCAGGAACGAAAACCTCAGGTAATGTTTCCCGAACGCGCGCTCTTTCAACAGGATGATCATCGATGAAGACTACAGATTGCAGACCAAGATTCAAGCCCGAAACCAAATCAACTATATTTTGAGCCTTGTCGCGCCAATTAATTTTCCAACCAACAAAATCCTCCAACCTAAGAACCATTTCAGGATGGTTATTTATAGCGTCGAGTGCCATGGATTCTTCATTCTTGCTGACTATGCCCAATAAGATGCCACGATTCATTAGAGATTTCAATGCCCTCTGAAAATCAACATAGGCTTCACCAATATGGTCGTGTCCACCAAGTTTAAGATTTTCCCATCCAATATCTCCAACAATTCCACCCCATAAAGTATTATCTAAGTCAAAAATAATGAGCTTCTTTGCATTTCCACGAATGCCATCTAAGGCGGACTTAATATCTCTTGCTGCTTCATTAAAGACTTCGTTTCCAAATGCAATTTTGCCCATATACCATAACTTTGGATTGAATGCGTTTTTACCAGCAATCTCAATCCACTTTTGGGTGTTTAGTAAATAAATATTTGAGGCTCCATCTAAATTTTCAGAAAGTCTTAAGTTCATACGCATCAATATATTTGCTATCCCAATACCATTTTTCATATCAAGCATACCAAAGCCTCTGTGATATGAAGGGAAAACCCATGTTGGAAGGAATGCAAAATCCACTCGGTTCTGAATATTCATTACAACTGAAGAATATTCATCCACTTCCTTAAGTATGTTATTGATCTGTATATTTCGATAATGAAAAATATGGTTAAAAGATTGAATAACGCTTTCGGGTTGGGTCCAAATTACAGCGAAATCATACCTTGTATGCCAGCATTCTAAGTTTTTATCAACCAAAGCCGGTATAACGTGTCCAAATGGTGCTACAGTTGCATTTACTTTGGGAAAGTCATTATCATTATTCAGATAACCGGCAAAATTATTTATATTAAAATCAGAGATGAGCAAACATTTGTATTCCTGATCATTCATTGGAGTTTTCCTCTAAAAGTATTAAAATATAATTGGCAAGAGTTTCGATGGTTTTAAAGGGACTACTTTTTTGGGAAAATGCCTTCTCATCGGCTAATGTTATTGCTTTCCCAAATTCTTCTTCTATTTTCTGTTCTGTTGCTACAATTAGATTAACTAGCCCTAGCGAATCCAATTTTCCTGATCTATCCGCGATAATGGTATCGATGGATTTTTGCAGTTGTTGTTCTCTTGGTAGTTGCGGATTAACCTCATCAACTGCATTAAATATTGCTTGGATTATTCTTCTATTCTTTGTCATATATTGATCTCCTTGCCATTTTTGTCAAGACTGTAGAAGCATAATTCTACATAAGTGTATTTCCTTTTCAGTTGTAAAGTTGGTATTCAATTTCACGAGCAGCTCGGGTTAGCAGAGATTGCCTAATGAATATGTCGTCTTCAAAGAATACATCGTCACATATTAAAATTAATTCATTTCTCTAGTAGTTCAATCAATCCATAAGTTCTACTAAATAACCAAGCAATTCTTTTGTCTTTGAATGCTTTCGCAGGTGCTGGCTTTGCAATACAATGAAATCCATTTTTTCTTGCTAATTCAATAGCCACTTGGATATTTTGCACTTTAAAACATATATGATAGATACTTTGCCCCTTTTCCAGTATCTTAGTAACAGGTGAAGATTTATTAAGTGGTTCCACTAATTCTATTTTAAAGTGATTGATGTTGATCAGAGCAACGCCTACATTTTGAAGTGGGTCTACTACTTTTTGCACATTTTTTAAAGTATCATTTATCGAGTTGACAGCGATGCCGACATGGTCAAATTCAGCGTCCTCGCCAAGGAGATTGATGTTATCAAACTGTTTCATTTTTATCTAGAGATCTTTTACAATGAGATACCCGTTATCGTCAGGTATAATCTGCCAGCCATTTTTCAAATAAACAAATATAGTGGCAAGATTTTTCCGTGCAGTGAAGCCATGTACCTGGTTTACTCCCCTTTCCTTAAGTTGCTGTTCAAGGGAGATGATGAGTCGTGATGCCACATCAATTCCCTGACCTCGAAAAGTCTCATCAACGGCGAGCCGACACGACATGGCCTGTCCCGGTTTTTTGAGCCTTGTCATGTCGGTCTTTCTAGCGACCAGGCCTTCTTTGCCCAGGTACCTAATTTTTGCTTGTAGCTGGGTTAGAACCAATCTGCGGACATTAGACGAGAGAAAAAACTTGACCATTACTAATGGTCCCAGCCACAATAAACTCCTCAAAATCCAACGGCGATTAAAGCGCTGCCGATCTATCAATGCCACAGTAAAGCCGATGACTCGTCCTCCTTCTGCAATAGCACAAATTATAGACATCTAGTTTGCATCTATACAATTTTTTCAGGTAACTCCTAAACACACACCTTCCGCAACAACCGATAAAATCACCGGCCAGGTATTTATAGTACAAGTCGCTAATCTGATCAAAATCTTGCGATTCAGTTGATCTGATACAAATGTATGAGGGAATCATAAATAATCCGAAATTTAGACATAATAATTTTTACGATTCCCCAAAGAGAACCGAGTCCATAAGAAAAATGCAAGGTAAAAAATGTAAGAACAAGCCATGGCAAGCACTTGAAGCCATTTTTAATGGATAGTTCAATAGAAAATGATATATTGGAAATTAAATAAAGGCTAATAATAAAAGCCAAGAGATAAAAAAAAGGGAAATAAACTAAAGATGCAGTAAAGCTACTTAGTAAAGAAAAAACAAAAGTGAATGGAACGAGATGCCTTATGGAAAAAGGTAATTTAGCAAACTTTAAACTATAAATTACCCAAAAACCATTGCTGAAATTTTGCTTGAATAAATCTTTCAAATTAGGACGAGCGTAGTAATAGCTTATAATATTCGGGTTTAGAAGAATCTTACCGCTTGCCTTCTTTAACCTAAGATTAAATTCTATATCTTGATTTCTGACTAGATTTTCATCAAAATAACCAATATTTTCAAAAATTTCTTTTTTATAACATCCAAATGGCACAGTATCTACATACTTTAACTCCTTAGAACCTATTCTAAAATACGAATTCCCAACGCCGAAGGGGTGTGAAAGGGTGAGGGCGATTGCTTGGGCAAGAAGGGTATTGTTTGCTGGAATGGTTATCATCACCCCACCAACACAGTCAGCGGCATTTTTTTCTAGGTTATCAATATTTGTTTTGATGAAATTTTTTTCTACTTTAGAGTGACTGCTTAAGATCATGATATAATTTCCATTTGATTCTTTAATTCCGATATTTAAGGCCGTTGAAGTATTCTTTTGGGGATTATCTAATAGCTTGATGCATGGATAATTTTTCGAATATTTTCTTACATACCTTCTTGTCCGATCTTCGCTCATTCCATCGACTACAACAATCTCTATACCGTCTGTTGATAAATCATTAGAGATAATGGAATTGAGGCATTCAACAATAAAGTCCTCTTCATTTCGGCAAGGTATAATAATAGAAATTGAAGCAGGGTTGTTATTGTTCATGTTATATCAAAACTATATTTAACATTGAAAAAATAGCAAAAAAATAACCACGGATCACATGAATGTATATATATTACTGTTCTCTCAGGGCTTTTAGATAGACCGCCAAAATTTGAGTCGTAATCCTATCCAGCGACAATTTTTGAATAGTCTCAAACCCATTAGATCGTTCACCCCGCATCAAAACCTCAGCGAGTGCTTTACCGATTTCATTAGTATCTCTTGCTACAATCTTGGAAGGTCGCACGCCAGCGATGCGCACTCGTATATCCCCTACATCCACAGATACAATCGGAAGATTACAAGCTAAAGCCTCTTTCACGACATTTGGCGAGCCCTCCCAATCACTAGTAAATAATAAGCAATCAGAAGCATTCATCAATATAGGAATTCGCTTTGGCTCTACATAGCCATTCAGAACCACAAAGCGGATTTCCCCGCAATAATTTCTAGCAACATTTACAGCAGATTGTGCCAAATCCAAACGCTTAACCTTTTCATGACAGCCAGCATTAAACAGTATCACACGTTCTTTCTTACCCCAACCGAGTTCTGATCTCGCCTCGTCCCAGGGGCGTGGGTAAAAGATCGTTAGATCCACTCCACTAGGAATCACTGTTGCGCGGCTTCTTCGCCACCAGAGACTCCTTTTGAGCTGATCGCTTACGCAAATAATTCGCTTAGCTCTTAAAGCTGCGATTTGAGAGAGGAATCTCACGACTGCCGATCTCAACCAGGGAGCACTTGGGGTCGGATTTAGGTCGCTCCCCCGATAGGTAACTACCAAGGGAAGCCTGGTTGGAAGTATACAAAAGCAGGCGGTTATTGAACCATAATTCGCATGGATAAGGTTAGGTTTAAAGGTCTTGATTTCCCGTCGCAATCTTTGCCATTCTTTTACAAGTATAGATGGCGAAGTACGAGAAGCTAAAAAGAAAAGTTTTCCTACAATTCCTTCCTTCCGAAGATAGGCTGCCTGCCTTTTGGCAAAGATCATCGAAACTCCTTCGGCCTCACCTGGAATCACAGATATAACACGAAAAGGCTTAAGCAGAGATCTTTGTGTGATACGATTAGTATCCATAGTCTTCGGTTCCATAAGCGCACAACCTTAATATTTTTTTCTTCTCTAAAAACTTTGTGTAGATATTCTCTGTCTTCTTGATCATTTTTTCAATTCCAAATTCATTTAATATTCTCTTTTTCCCGTTTTCACCCATTCGTATTGCTTCTTCTTCGTTATTGACAAGCTGGTGAAGCATATCTGCGATTCTACTAGGGTTATTTAGTGGGCAAAGGAATCCGGTTTCTCCATCAATGACCAACTCGCGATTTCCTCCAACATCGGTTGCTACCACCGGAAGCCCCATCATCATGGCTTCCATTATCACGTTTGATATCCCTTCATAATGTGAAGTCATAAGCAAAATATCAAAGCTTTTCAATACATTCAGAATGTCCCCTCTCTCGCCATCAAATATTACGTTATTTTGTATTCCCAATTGTTCCGAATAGTTTATGAGTTCATTTTTTAACGGACCATCACCTAGAATCTTGAATTTTATATCCTTATACCCGTATTTGTCTATAATGATTTTTGAAACATCCAAAAATAGTTTGTGATTTTTTTGTGGATAAAACCTGCCAACTGTTCCAACAACTTTATCTTTATTATCTATTTTTCTTTGGTCATTAGCTTTGGCTCTATCTAAAAAATCGGCGAAATTTATACCGTTATGGACTGTGAATACTATTCGCCTATCAAATGAATATTTTTTGACCAAAGCTTCAGAGGCGTTATAAGAATTGCATATAATTCCTTGAGTAAAAAAAGATAGGAACTTATCAATGAATATATGATTTCTATTTTTGTATGTTCCAATATCAACGCTATTGCGCTCAGAAGAAAAGACAATGGGTACTTTAGTAAGAATTGCAGCCACTCTGCCGTAGTAATTTGCAGAATAAGCATAAGTATGTACAATATCGGGTTTTATTGCTTGGAGTAGCTTGATAAGTTTGAATAATCTGGTGAAATCCTTATTTCTTCTCCTTTGAAGTTCAATCACTTCAATGTTTAATTTACGAATCTCATTAGCCCAGTATCCCCCTTGACTAAGGGAGATTACCATAGGAGAAAACTTCTTTTTATTAATATTCTTAACAAGTTCATATAGCTGCTTTTCCGCCCCACTTTTACCAAGCTGTCCGATAATATAACAAATTTTAATCATTTCTTTTCTATTGTTACCAATGCACGTTCAACCGACCAGGAGTAACCAATTGCACTAGCTAAAAAAAGCCAAGTTAGCTTCTCTGTAATGGTAGAAACTCCAAATGCCGCGAATAGCATTGTTATAATTGAGGCCTTCAACAGGCCAATTATGTACAAGAGGCGAGGTTCATTAGTCATTGCTTGAATACGGTTAAGGCGGCGCCATAATACAAGATAAATTGAGAAGTACAAAATAAACCCCAAAATTCCTGTATTAGCAGCCACTTCTATATAGTCAGAATGTGAGTACATCTCAAATGAAGATAATACCCTATAATTATTTAAGCCAACACCAAAGAGAGGATTTTTTTCAATCATATCGAATCCTTCTTTGTACATCTGGACCCTCGTATCCTCTCCTTCTTTTATCGCATATTCAAACCGTTTTCCCAAAAGAGTTTTTGACATCACAAAATCAGTTATGAAGTAGATTCCGACTGATAGGATTAGTAAAGTGACAAACACAGTGATGGGTTTCTTGAATAGTCTTTTACCCAGACAAAATAAAAACCATAATATTGTAAATACTACAAGAGTTAAAAAGCCCTTTCGTGATCCTGAGTATATGATACCGCTGACATATATAGCTAAAAGTGCTGATAAGATAACGCGCCACCACAGCGAGGATTTGATTTCCCAAAAAAAGAACACGGCAAAAACGGCAAAGAGCAGATAATACGCAAAACTGTTGGCGTTTCCTGCCAGCCCCGTTGCTCTTGTCCTCGCTTCGATTTGAGTTGCCAGCTGAAATTCACCGTAGAGATAACTGGATAGAGCCACAATAATGCCACCGATAATTATAGCAATCATAACTATAGATATGTTTCGATACAAGGCGATTATACCAGCAACTAAGAATATAAAAACTCCTATTTGTAGTGCTGTCATTAATGCTTGAAAATGCATAGCCAAATCAATTGCATTATACGTTCCAATAATTGACCAAGCAGTCCACGCAAAATAAATAATGACTTCCGGCTGTAAGCTTAACTTCCGATAAAGGGAGTATATTAAAAATAAACAACTATAGATCAAGCCAAATAACACCATGAGTTTCGAATAACCTTCAATTCGGCTTAACGTCATAAGCCCAACAATAAAAGGTAAAAGTAACCATTTAAGAAGGTCACTAGGATAGAATACTGGCCGAATCATTTATTGTAATTTCCTTTTATTATTAAAAAATCCTTGGATTTATTGACAGGATTTGAGGTGCCCCAGCCATCATCTAGTGATGAAGGAATAACTTCCACTACATAATTACCTGCTAATCCATAAAGATTACCACTAAGATAATATCGCATCTTATTATCTTGAAGAGTCAAGTCAAAGATTGATTTTTCACAAGCATAAACACGCAAGGACATAGGAACTTCCATTAAATCAAGCAAAGTTGCAAAATTATTTAAATGAGAAACTCGAATACCATCGGGGATATTGGATACCTGTTCCTTTTTTTTATGGTATTGGCTAATTATAAAGAACTCAGGAACATCTACTACCACCTTGTCCGCTTGGGCGTGGGTATAGATTTGTCCATGTTCTGATAAAGTCTGACCATGATCCGATGTATACAAAATAATATAATTTTGATTTTCAATATTGGAAACCAATACTTGAAAAAATTCATCAACAGCATAACGAATGCCATTGTCATAGGTGTTGACTAGCTTCATACGTCCTACGGCACTTGGGTCAATAGATTCCCAAGGTTCCATTACGGGTTTCCAAAGCATATATTTTAGATTATCAGGATAGCGAGCACGATAAGGGAAATGAAGCCCCTTTTTATTAACGACAATAAAGTAGCCACCAGCATCATTCAACAAATTACTTAAAAATCGGGCTACGGTTAAATCTTGCTCAGCTATATTGTTTATAATTCGCTCATCAAAAGATTGAACAGTCATCCAAAGATCCACGGACCTGATTGAATCCTTTCTTTCTTTCTCTGTGCGAATAGTCAAATAGCATCCATTAACATCTATAAAAACAGTTTTGTAGCCCATTTTCTTAGCATAGTCAAAAATCGTTGGATTTTTAGCCGTATGATAATCTTTGTCTGGAAATTTGTTATGGCCGCTTATCAAATATGCATTTGTAATATATGAAAAAGTGCTTGCTGATACGCAAATGCCAAGATTCTTCAAACGTCCTTCTGCTTCAAGGGTTTGGAGAAAGGGTGTAGTTGGCCGAGAATATCCATTAAGACTCAAATTGCTCCCCCGAATGGATTCATCAATTATATAGATAATACTATCTTTAGGTTTTTTAGTTATCTGCAAATCAGGCAGCTTATCACGTGGACCGTGATACTCGAAAATGTTTTGAAATTGATAATGGAATACCGAACGGATAAACGATGTAGGTGGATTCAGATGAAAATACCGTTCATGTCCATGTGCGAATAACACATAATTAGAGACAACGAGAAAAACGGTTATAGTGAGGATACTCACCAGATGCTTTAATGGACAAAATCTATATGGGATGAGAAGGAGGATAAATAAAGAAAGAAAATAAGGTATAGCGCACAGAGTTATTATAGGGTTAAAGAAACTTATAACTGCTCCTTCAATCTCATCTATTGGTACAGTTAGCGCCACCAATAAATCATTGCTGGTCATGTACCTATTAAGAGTCAAAAAATATGACATTTGAACAAGAACAATAAATACAATAAAAAGAATTGCCAGCATGCGAACGAATTTTGGAAACTGCATTATCAATAATAAAATTGCCACAGTCTGTGCATATACCCCTATCAACGCCCCGTAAAATTTCATATACCCAATTAAAGGAAGCGATTCAAATAGAGAGCGATATTCATTGAATCTAAAAATTGAATCGATAAAAATAATCATAGTTGCGACAAGCAAAGCAACGATCATATCGGCATGACGGACCAGAATTAGCGATTGAAACTGCCGGGAAACATTTAATTTGAGACGCTTCATTTTATTTACCATAACGATCGATCTAATTGAACAACTTTCTTTAAGTAACTTTCTATTAAACTGTCAGTCAGTCTTAGTTCCATATAAAAGCAACCTGGTGTTTTATAAAATCTGTTTGTAGGTGTTAAGAATCTCAGTTGCAGTATTCTGGTATGTCCATGGATACTTGCTGTTGACCGCTTCATTCTCTATTTTTTGATAATATTCTTTCTCTAAAAGCAATCTTAATACGTCTTGTTCGAACGCTTCCGGACTTGAAATGACCCCGATCCCCAAGTGATTGAGTATTTCAGGTCCCCCGCCTTTGGCGCAGGTTATTAATGGGCGTTTACAGGCTATGGCCTCTGCAACGGTCAGACCAAATGGCTCGATATCAGAAGTGTGCAAAACCAAAAATGCGGCGCGATACCATAAACCAGGACGATTTGTTCCATTTGGAACCAAGAGCACGTTATTTCCCAAGGCAAGCGCCTTTTTTTGCAGCTCATTGACATAGGGTTGATCATCCTTGGTGTGTCCGACAATGGCTAATCTGCACTCAGGGAAATGTGCTTGCCATTTCGGCATTGCGTCCAAGGCGCGATATTGCCCCTTCCATCTAACCAGACGCCCAACGATAACAAGCCAACGATATTCGGAATCCAACCCAAGAAGAGATTGTGCTTCCAACCTGGATTGCTTGGCATCTCGTAGTACGTCATCCCTCACACCGTCATAGATAACCTCTGTTTTCGGCAGCCGGGGGCTAACTCGACGAAGATCTTGATAAACATATTGGCTCACACAGATCACAGCGTCGACGTTGTCCAAAACAAACTGTTCAGCCCAAAAATAAGCTTTTAAATCCCTACGCAAATGCACCACGAGCCTAAATCCGAAGAGAAACTTGGCAAAAACCCAGGGAATGGCATGAATTGGTGAAGTATTGATGTGAACAATCGCAGGTCTTAGTTTTCTGACGAGAGCAAATACATACTTCCAATGCCATGGGGTCTTGCACAAAGGGGGTTGGGTGATTGGTGCAGTATGATTTGAGAAGAAAAAATGATAAGGTATGCCCAACGCCTCGAATTGCAGCTGCATGACGTGGCACCGGTGAAATAAAACATGCAGATCAACCTCGTTGCAAAGGTATCTGGCGGTCTCGAGCAGGCTTACCATGCTGCCGCCCACCGTCTCCGAGGTTTGATTGGTCTCAACCCATAAGACGCGTGATTTCTTCATTTTTTATCCTTTACCTTGACTTAGCAATTGTTCGGCAGCCACGATGAAATCATAGGCCAAAGCTTTCCAATTCTTGCGAAGCCAGGTTTCCATCGTTAAATAGCCGTGTGTTCGCTTGCCCCAGCTCAGCGGGGCGCGTTTTATCGAAAGACAATACTCAAGAAAAATTCTCCACATTAAAAACTGTAGGCTCCCTTTTTTCGAGGGATCGAACCAAACTGTGCGTGAACGTAAATTGTATGCCTTGGTTGATTGTTGCGGATGATTTCTTCGAAAAAAGAGATATTCCGGAATCTCATGGAAACGACCGTAGAGAGAAAGCTCTGCCAGCAAAACCTTGTCCGAGGCTGAATAACTGGCGATCACTGGCGTTTTTTTGAGGATCGCCGATCGCATGACTCCGAAAATCTCAAAACAGTAATATCCGATACTGGTTAACACCAGTTCCCGAAAACGTTGTTGTGGTTTTGTTGAGCTCGTATCGATATTGGTGTTGTAGCTCCTTATAAATTGCCCGTGCTCATCGATGATTTTGGTCATGGGATAACACAAGACTATGGAAAAATCTTGGTCGAGCGTCGCGACACATTTTGATAGATAATCCTTGGTTAATATATCATCATGCGCAGCCCACTTGAAGTATTGTCCGGACGATAGCTCAAATACTCGGTTAAAGTTTTTTGCCGCGCCAACGTTCGTACTGTTGCGATAGTATCGGATTCGCTGGTCTTTGGCGGCATAAGCCCGGCAAATTTGCTCGGTTGCGTCCGTTGAGGCGTTATCAGAAATAATCAGCTCGAAATCTTCAAAGCTCTGCGACAAGATCGAATCCACAGCTTCTCTGAGATAGTTCTCGCCGTTGTACACAGGCAGCCCAATGCTTACGCGTGGCATATTTATGCTGTAAAATTTTGGTTATTCAAAATACTTTCGGCGCCGGACAAGAATGAACCCACCTGCCGCCGAAAAACAGACCCCCCCTGTGATTTCTCGCCTTCGTCTGGCGCATAAATTTTGTTGCGTTTGATCCAGTGTTCACGTAAAATTAGGATCACAGTCAAAGTGCTGTCTTGTCCAGCAGTATGCTCATGATTTCAAACCATTGGTTCGAACACTCAGATTCCCTTTTACAAGCACGGCGATGATTTTGCCTGCTATCTC